>ERZ779874.156-NODE-156-length-80349-cov-54.078549_pt1 | contig 80349 bp, 69 predicted proteins | sample MGYA00511031_ERZ779874 | MGnify/ENA primary metagenome ERZ779874 (study PRJEB29588, sample SAMEA2156850) | human gut metagenome | biome: human gut; feature: human-associated habitat; material: faeces | place: Denmark | collected 2008/2010 ...
TTTTTTACCCCATCAGGCATAGGTATAGGAAACTTAGGATTCCTATGCTTCCTAAGTTTTCTATGTTTCCTATAAGATTTGTTTGCTGTCTACTCTAACGGCAGTTGATTGAGCTGCTCGATATAGTCAAGCATCTCTTCCCGTCCGGCACCCGTTTCGCTTGACGTGACGAATATGGGCGGCAGCTCTTCCCATTGTTCTGAGAGTATTTTGCAGTAGTTGGATATATTTTCATCGGTGGTTTTTTTGCTCTGTTTGTCAGTTTTTGTGAATACGATACTGAACGGCACACCGTTTTCTCCTAAAAATTCCATGAATTCAAGGTCTATCTTCTGAGGCTTGTGGCGTGAGTCTATCAGCAGGAACAGGTTTGTCATCTGCTCTCGTCGGAGTATATAACTTTTGATTATTTTCTCCAAACGGGTGCGGTCGGACTTGCTCCTTTGGGCGTATCCGTACCCCGGAAGGTCTACGATATACCAGCTGTCATTGACTATGAAGTGGTTGATGAGCATTGTTTTCCCAGGGGTGGATGATGTCATGGCAAGGTTTTTCTTTCCTGTCAGCATGTTGATGAGCGATGATTTGCCCACGTTGCTCCGGCCTATGAATGCATATTCATGTTTTCTGCTGTCAGGGCATTTGTTGACATCTGTATTGCTTATCTCGAATTTTGCTGTATTGATTATCATGTCTGTTGTGGCTGTTATGCTGTTATATAATCCATGTTGTATTTAAACACGACTCTAAAGTTACCTATATTGATTTAGAAATGCAAAAGTCGTATATTTGCATCCTGACAATATAACGTTGTAAAGAGTTCTGAAGCAATGTCTGAAGTTAGACCGCTGTTTTCCATCATCACAGTCACCTATAATGCCCGGCTGACGCTGCCTCCGACTTTCGACAGTGTCCGTGAGCAGACGTGTGACTTGTATGAGATGATTGTAGTTGACGGTGCGTCGACCGATGGGACTGTGGAAATGCTTCGTAGCTGTACAGATGTCAACCTTCGCTGGATAAGCGAACCAGACAAGGGGATATACGATGCGATGAACAAAGGAATCTCGATGGCGCAGGGCGACTACCTGATATTCCTGAATGCCGGCGACCGTTTTGCCTCTGCCGAAACTTTGCAGATGCTTGCAGATGCTGCCATGGATCATGACTTTCCTGGAATAATATATGGTCAGACCGACATCGTCGACAGTAGGGGGCGCGTGTTGGGCCCGCGACATCTTCGGGCTCCTGAAACATTGTCTCCTGACTCGTTTAAGGAGGGTATGGTAGTGTGCCATCAGGCATTTGTGGTATTGCGTAAAATCGCCGGCTTCTATAATCTGAAATACCGTTTTTCAGCTGATTATGACTGGTGTATACAGTGTCTGCAGCACTCGCGTCGCAACCACTATGTTGATGAGACCATCATCCACTATCTCAATGAGGGGATGACCACTGCTAATATGAGAGCTTCACTGCGTGAACGCTTCCGCATCATGTGCCGTTATTTCGGGACTTTCCATACGATACTGCGACATCTGAAATTTTTGAAACGATATATAAACCGACGATGCTCGTCAGCTTCGCCTAACAAACAATAGAATGAAATATTACATAGCCATCAACGGTCAGCCTAAAGGTCCGTTTGATCACCATCAGCTGCTTATCAATGGTCTTACGGCGACTTCGCTTGTCTGGACCGAGGGCATGGACAACTGGGCGCAGGCTCAGAGCATACCTGAGCTTCAGGAACTCCTTTTCGGTCGCCCTGACCTTGACTCGTCAAATCCCGACGAAGTGACAACGTCCACGCCACCTCCATGCTCGCCATCCAATCAGCCTGGCAGCAATAATCACTCGGCTTCAAACCCCAATCCCAATCAGTATGGTGGAAACAGCTCCCAGCCGTTTAATGGGACGTGTTCCCAGCAGCCTCTCGGACAGATACCTTTATGCCCTAAAACCTGGCTTGTAGAATCCATCTTGGTGACTATATTTTGCTGTCTGCCATTCGGTATCGTGGGTATCGTCAAGGCATCGAATGTCGAATCGATGTGGCGCAGGGGCGATATGGTCGGGGCGGAAGCAGCCTCGCAGAGCGCGGGCTTCTGGACCAAGCTCGGCTTTTGGATAGGACTTGCGTTGAATATCCTCGGACCGCTGTTCTATGTGATTCTTTTTGTAGGAGTAGCAGCCTTGGGTATTTGACATGTCGACTGTCTGCATTATATGTGCTTTCTGATTAATACTACCTTTGCCATTGACAGTGGGGTAAAGGAAGGATTTCTGTGCTGGCTCCACCAACGCTTCATACCTGCGGTAAAAGACAATGGTGCGGCGGATGTTGTTGCTTCACGCGTAATCGGGCAGATGCTTGACGGCCCGCTGCCCGACGATGAAACGGAGGCCTACGCGTGTCAGTTTCAGGTAAAGTCCCGCGAAGCCGCTGCTAAGTTGGCCGATTGCATCTCTGGTTATATCATACCGGAGTGCCGGGCTTCATGGGCCGACAGGGTGCTGCCGTTTACTACATTCATGGAAATTCTGGAAAAATAAACGATGCCTGACGCTCCTTCTTCCGATGGCCGTCTCAAGCAGTTTGACCGAATCATCATGGGGATTGACCCCGGAACCAACGTGATGGGGTACAGTCTGCTCGGGGTGGCTGCTAAAAAGCCCGTCATGATAGCCATGGGGGTGATCGAACTCAGCCGCTTTGAGGACCATTATATGAGGCTCCGGCGCATATATGACCGGGTCCTCGGCTTGGTAGAAAGTTTCCTGCCGGACGAACTTGCTATCGAGGCTCCTTTCTTCGGCAAAAACGTACAGTCGATGCTGAAGCTCGGCAGAGCGCAGGGAGTAGCCATGGCGGCCGCGTTGAGCCGCGACGTGCCTATTACGGAGTATGAGCCGCGAAAAATCAAGATGGCCATCACTGGCAACGGCGCCGCATCCAAGGAGCAGGTGAGTGCGATGCTTCAACGCATCCTAAAGATTCCCGACAGCCGCATGGCCGACAAGCTTGATGCCACTGATGCCCTCGGAGCCGCGTTGTGCCACTTCTACGAAACGTCAAAGCCGGTCAGGCATCAAGTTACGTCACACAGTTGGAAAGACTTTATAAATAAAAATCCCGACCGCATCGTCTGATGCAGCCGGGATCGGTTTTCTTTATAAGCGGATGCCCCCGTCAGTGGTGGCACCTATTGGCGACCGTTACTGTAGGTCGTTGTTTTCATCAAGCTCCATGCGTGTCATGGATATAAGCACCTTGCCGGAGGCATCTTCCAGCAGGGCTGTGCTTTTTTTGCCTGAACGTGCGCATTTGGTTACCTTTTCAAGGTTTTGAAGCAAGGCATATTCAAGTTCGATATTGGGGCATGTCATACGTGTCGACCTCATGTTGCCGAATTTGATGCCGTTAGGCGTATCCATCATCGGATTTATCGTGGCGTTGACGATGTTGCACCCGGCATTCATATGCACCCGGCGTTCGGGGAGGTCTATGACCATCTCCATGCCCGTATCGGCTGCTATCGGTTTCCCGTTGATGGAGGTTATACGCCATGCTCCGTTGAGAAAGCCGGAGTCATGCTTGCGTAGTGTCATCGATTTCTTGCCGTTGGAGCTGTACAGTGACAGCGTCTGTTCGCCGGAGGCTTTGGTGAGCGTATACTTTTTTACATCGGCGAAAGCTTGTCCCAGCATGAGGTCGAAATTAGGCTCGGGACAGTACATCATGGTGGAAATGAACTCCCCTGACGGTTCAATGATGCCGTTGTCGCCAACCTCGAATTGTCCGTTTATGGTGTTGCATCCACCGTTGGCATAGCATAGCAGGATATTCTTGTTCGTTTCATTCTTGTTGTCGGGCAGCTGGAGATTGACCACAGGCAGAAGCTCTACGTCAAGAACGCTGTCGCCTATCGCAGTCACGGACCATTCGCCTGTCAGGTGTTTCAGTTCGTCAGCTGCCAGTCGGGTTACGGTCTGTGCGCTGGCCGCAGGTTTTTTCTCTGGCTGCGTCACACTGGTCTGCTGGCTGCTTTTGCACCCGGTAATTGCGACTATTGCAAAGGTAAGTACTGAGCATGTCAAGATATTTGTTCTCATAGTTTGTTGTATATAAAATGTGTGTATGATTTGTGAATTACGTCATGAATACAGGAACCGTTTGATTGACCGTTTCGGAGTCTTGATGAACTCTGATGGGTGTATCTGGATATAATCTATGCGTTCATAGGGGGCGACAAGGGTGTTGAGTTCCGTCCGTACCTTCTCCATTACTGGCTGCATATGGCTGAGAGACAGATGCGCCCTGTCCATAGCTTCATAGTCGGGATAGACGAGAGCCACAAGGTGTTTCCCACGTTCGACCACAAGGCTCTCGCTTACGAACGGCAGGTTGTTGAGTTTGGCTTCGATTTCTTCGGGGTATATGTTTTGCCCTGTCGCGCTGAGTATCATTGCCTTTGAACGTCCCTTGATTGACAGAGTGCCGTCGGCAGTGCGCGTACCCATGTCTCCCGTATGCAGCCATCCGTCCTTGTCAAGCACGTCATTGGTTGCCTGTGGGTTCTTGTAATAGCCGGCCATTACGTTTTCGCCTCGCACACATATCTCGCCGGGTACGTTTTCGGGGTCAGGGCTGTCTATGCGGCTCTGCATCTGCGGTATGGTCCGGCCGCATGATGCCGGGACGAACTCTTGCCAATATGTATAGCTTATTAGCGGACCACATTCGGTCATACCGTAGCCTACGGTGAAGGGGAAGCGTATGTCGCGGAGAAACTGTTCGACCTCTGGGTTGAGCGGAGCTCCGCCTACGATAATCTGGGAAAATTCCCCGCCGAAAGCCTTGACCAGACTGTTGCATATTTTGCGCTTTATGATTTTTCGCACTCCGGGTATGGCCAACATACGTTTTACCGACGGTTTTTGCAGCTTCGGCAGGATGCTGCGGCGGTATATTTTCTCCAGTATAAGAGGGACGCACAGAATGAGTGTCGGACGCACTTGTGCGAATGCTTTCAGCAGTACCGGAGGGGTCGGGGTCTTGCCGAGGACGGTGACCGACGCACCTGCGACCAATGGTGTCAGCATGTCGAATGCACAGCCGTAGGCATGGGCCAGAGGGAGAAATGTCAGGCATCTGTCGCCCGGCGCATATAGCTGTGAGTCGATGCCGAACACTACGTTGCCGCACAGGTTGTTGTACGTCAGCATTACACCCTTTGAGAATCCCGTGGTTCCCGATGTGTAGTTTATCTCCATCAGGGCATCCTTGGGCATATTGGCGTAGTCGATGTCGGCTGGACCGAACCCTCCGGGATACGTCCTTTCAAACAGATGCGGAATCCCTTTGAGTATACTGGATGTGCGTGTCGGTTTCTGAGGCGTACATGCTTCGGTAAGCAGGTTGGCATCGTCAAGCGATATTGCTGCCTTTAGTCTGGGCATTTGGGAAAGGTCCAGATGTTCGCATAGCTGCTCGTTGATGTACAGCAGCACCGAGTCCGAGTGGTTGATGATGTGTTGCGCATCCTGAGGATTGAAATCTTGAAGCACAGGCACTACTACTGCGCCGTAAGTGACAGTAGCCATATATGCGGTTATCCATGCCACGGAGTTACGTCCGAGCACTGCAACCTTGTCTCCGCGTCGGATGCCGAGCTTTTTGAATGTCAGGTGTACCATAGCGATGCGTCGGGCGAGCTCGCCGTATGTCACTGCTTCGCCGCCGGTGTAGTCGGCTATGGCAGGAAGTTCCCAATGACGGGCAAACGACGACTCGTAGATGCGCAGCAAATCCTCTTTTATCATATAGTGCAAATTATTATCCTAATTATAACAAAAATCATTGTCTGAAAGTTATGTCATATCTTTTCAGACAATGAAATGATGATAAGGTTTAACGGGTGCGTGATAAAGAGTCGTAATCTCCGGAGTGGATCACTCCACGGTGACACTCTTGGCCAGATTGCGCGGCATGTCCACATTGCAGCCTTTTTTGATGGCGATATGGTATGCCAAGAGCTGCAAAGGTATGGCGGCGACGATCGGCGAGAGCTGCTCTATGACCTTGGGCATCTCTATGATATGGTCGGCAATGCCCGATATGGTCTTGTCGCCACGGGTGACTATGGCTATGACTTCGCCGCCGCGTGCCTTGACCTGCTGTATGTTGCTGATGACCTTTTCGTATAAGTCGTCATGTGGGGCGATGACCACCGTAGGCAGCTCGCGGTCTATCAGGGCTATGGGACCGTGCTTCATCTCTGCCGCAGGATACCCTTCGGCATGTATGTACGAGATTTCCTTTAGCTTCAGGGCTCCCTCAAGAGCGGTAGGGTAGTTATAGCCGCGTCCGAGATACAGGAAGTTGTGCACGTATGTGTATGTCTGAGAGAGCTCCTTGATTAAGGGGTCGAGTTTCAGCGTCTCCTCTATGTAGTCGGGAAGTTTCTGTATCGAGGAGGCTATGACGGCTGTGTCCTCTTTAGACAGTGTGCCGCGTAGCTGCCCTATGGCGAGAGCCATCATGGCCAGCACTGTCACCTGGCCAGTAAAAGCCTTTGTCGATGCGACCCCTATCTCGGGGCCTACGTGTATGTATGTACCTGTGTCAGATTCGCGGGCAATCGACGAACCCACTGCGTTGACCACACCGTAGACCATCGCGCCCTTGCTGCGGGCCAGTTTTATGGCCGCGAGTGTGTCGGCGGTCTCGCCGCTCTGGCTGATGGCAATCACGATGTCGTTGGTGTTGAGTACCGGGTTGCTGTAGCGGAACTCTGACGCATATTCCACCTCTACGGCGATTTTGCCCAAATCCTGGATGAGACGTTTGCCGATGAGGGCGGCATGCCACGATGTGCCGCATGCCACGATGACTATGCGGCCCACGTTCTTAAACGCCTCGGCGTTGTCCATTATGCCTGACAGCTTGATTTCGGTATTGTTGTTGACCACACGGCCTCTGATGCAGTCGCGCAGGGTGCGGGGCTGCTCGAATATCTCCTTGAGCATGAAGTGTGGGTAGCCGCCCTTCTCGAGCTCTGACACGCTCATGCGCAGTGTCTGGATGTCGACATTGGCAGGTTCGTTGTCGAGGTTGATTACCTGTAGCGGTTCGTGGCGAGACAATATGGCCAGCTCGTCGTCGCGCAGATACACCACCCGGTCGGTATATTCTACTAATGGTGTCGCGTCCGATGCTAAATATGAGCCGGTTTCACCCAGTCCGATTACGAGCGGACTGCTCTTGCGTGCCGCTATCAGCTGGTCGGGGTTGTCGCGGTCTATGACCGCAATGGCAAATGCGCCGATCACCGTTTTGAGTGCGCTGCGTATGGCATCAACGGTCGATGAATTGGTCGTTTCTTTGATGTACTCTATCAGCTTCACGAGTACCTCGGTGTCGGTATCGCTTGAAAACTGCACGCCGTGGTTGACAAGAGCCTGCTTCAGCACGGCATAGTTTTCTATGGTGCCGTTGTGGACGAGTGCTATTTTCCCGTTGCCCGACACGTGGGGGTGGGCATTGGTGCTGTTGGGCTCGCCATGGGTGGCCCAGCGCGTATGGGCTATGCCGATGGTGCCGCTTACGTCTTTGTCGGCCACATATTCCTCGAGGTCGGCCACTTTGCCGCGTGTCTTATATACGTTGACACGGTTGTCGGGGTTGATCATGGCCACGCCGGCACTGTCATATCCCCTGTATTCAAGCCTGTGTAGCCCCTTGATGAGAATTGGATAGGCTTCCGACGAGCCGATAAATCCTACGATTCCGCACATATATTTTGCTGTATGAGGTCGCTATGTTTTTGGTTTCTTGTTCGTTTATCTTTGCAAAGTTAAGAAATATTGCTAACATCTTGGCAGGCATTGATTGGGCTGTATGGATTTTAACACGATTTCTGTAAAAATTTGGCTCAATCGGCGTTTTTGAGTAATATTGTACTGATTATACCTACTCTACCATTTCCAATGAATAAAGAAGACTTCGATACTGCAACATCACGCATACCTCTTCTCGGGATGACGCTTGACCGTCTGGCACAGGTGGCGGCTGAGGCGAATATGCCCGGTTTCGCGGCACGTCAGATGGCGCAATGGCTCTATGACAAGAGGGTGCTGTCAGTCGACGAGATGACAAATCTCTCCAAAAAGTCACGTGAGATGCTCTCCCGACGGTATGTCGTGGGACGTGAGGAGCCATTGCTGGCGACAAAAAGCGTCGACGGGACTGTCAAATACCTCTTCAGGGGTGCCGGAGGGCGCGAGGTGGAGAGCGTGTATATCCCGGACGGCGACCGTGCCACGCTGTGTGTGTCGTCGCAGGCCGGATGCAAGATGAACTGCCGCTTCTGCATGACGGGCAAACAGGGATTCCACGGCAACCTCTCTGCCGGCCAGATTGTCAACCAGATATTGTCAATCCCTGACAGCCGCACGCTTACCAATATCGTGTACATGGGCATGGGCGAGCCGATGGACAATATCGATGCCGTGATTGACTCTATCCGTGTGATGACTGAGCCGTGGGGACTTGCCTGGAGCCCGAGGCGCATCACGGTGTCATCGATAGGGCGCATCAAGGAGCTGCGCCGCCTGCTTGATACCACCAATGTCAATGTGGCAATAAGCGTCCACAGTCCCTTTGCCTCCGAGCGTCTCGGTCTGATGCCTGTGGAGAAGGCTTTCCCCCTACGCGATGTCATCGCCATGCTGCGCGAATATGATTTCAGCCATCAGAGGAGGCTGTCGGTCGAGTATATAATGTGGCGGGGGGTTAATGACGACATGCGTCATGCTGATGCGCTTGCCCGCTTGATACGCGGGATGCACTGCCGGGTCAATCTTATACGGTTCCATGCCATACCCGGAGTGGAGGAGCTGCAGCCGTGTGGCCAGCATGTGATGGTGGCGTTTCGCGACAGGCTTAACCAGCTCGGTGTCACAGCTACGATACGCGCATCGCGAGGAGAGGATATCATGGCAGCATGCGGCATGCTTGCCGGTCGACCGAAAGATGCACGTCGGTCATAGGCATAAGCGGTCCGGGGTCATGGCTGACCACTATGATGGTCGTGCCGCCCTCTTTCATCTGCTGGAGAATCCCTGTGACCACGTCGCGGTAATGGGGGTCGAGATAGCTCATAGGTTCGTCAAGAACAAGTACTGACGGGCGGCTTACTATGGCTCGTGCAAGGAGGGCGCGCTGCACTTGGCCTCCTGACAGTTCGCCGAGAGGACGGTCTGCCTCCAGCCCGAGCCCTACAGTCTGCAGAGCCTCTTTGGCGATGCTTCTCTTGTCGCCGTGCATTCGTTTGCCTAACAGTGCAGATGCCACCACCTCTCTCACCGTAATCGGAAACTTGGAGTCGACCGCGCTTTTTTGTGGGAGGTAGCCAATCGGGAGCGACGATGTGCACTCGCCCTCCGGTGTGAGGTAGGTGACGTTGCCGCTTGTCGGGTGCGTAAGTTTGAGCATCAGTTTCAGCAATGTAGTCTTGCCGCCGCCGTTAGGTCCGGTTATCAGTATGAAGTCACCTTTGTTGACCTCGAAATCTATACTGGCAAGTGTCTCGTGTCCGTCCCACGCTTTGGCCACATTGTGCAGGCGGATGATTGGATATTTCTGTGGTTCCATACCTTACTTGATGTCTGTCAGGCCGGCTATGCTTCTGCCGATGGATACCATCTGCTCGTCCCAATGGTAGTCGATGGGATTGATGACTGCAGTGGGGATGCCTAATTCGGCGGTCACGATGCTTGTCTGGCGGTTGTCGGTCTCGTGTTGCAGAAACATTACGCGTGCATCTGACGCTTTGGCCGTCTCGATTTGCCGGCGCAGTTCGTTGACCGAAGCCTCCTTGTGTTCGGCTCCGAGAGCTATCTGCGTCAGTCCGTAGTCGCGGGCGAAATAACTCAGAGACGGATGCCATATGACGAATGTACTGGATGGGGCAGCGGCGATATATGTCTTTATGGCTGAGTCGATAGAGTCGATGCGGGCAGTAAGCCGGTCGAGGTTGGATTTATAATATGCCGCGTTGGAGGGGTCGGCCTCTGCCACGGCCTCATACATGTTGCGGGCCATGATGCGGGCGTTGACGGCCGATGTCCACACGTGGGGGTCGTTGTCGTGGCCGTGGTGGGTGCCTGTAATAAAGCTTATCCCCTCTGAAGTGTCCACGATCTTAAGGTCGGGGCGGGATGTCTTGATGCGCTTTATCACAGCATCTTCAAAACCGATGCTTCCGACGCGGAAATATATCAGCGAATGTTCCACATTGATCAGATGCGACATGGAGGGGTCGTAAGTCTCCGGGTCGGCTCCGTTGCCCAGCAGGCAGTTGACTTTCATTTTGTCGCCTACTATGGCATCGAGCAGGAATTTTTGAGGAGGTATGCTGACCGTAAGCGTGTCTATATCATGAACTCTGTGGCTGCATGACCACATCAGAGTCGTTGCGCTGACTATTAGCGCAATAAGCCATGATGCCACGAAAAGTCTGTTTAATCTCATATTGCAAATTTAACACATTTTATCGCAATGTGCAAATTTTCCCTAAAAAGCCAACGTGCATGTAGAAATAATTGGAAGTCCGCATTTATATCTGTTGCCTTATCGCCTTAATAATGTGTTTCCGCCCCTGTAAGGGATTTACTTCTGATGAGGGTTTCTTGGAGATTATCGCGATAGCGATTTAAGATAGTGGCTGTATATTATGAAGCACAGTAAGAGAACGATCGCGTACACTCCCGATTTCATAGGCCGCATAAATCGCTTAAGGATATTGTTCAGAAGCTTATGGGAGCGGTTAATAGATGGAATTACCCCAAAACGTAGTGGACCGCCATGAGCAGACCGTGGTAGAGCGATACCAGCGTCCCCACGCCGGCATCGTTGAGCTGGTGAATGCCGTTGATGTCCGACAGAAACAGCAGGGCTACCATCAGTCCCTTTGACGGAGTGAAATATGAGTCGACGGTGTTGTTCAGGCACGTGGTAAATCTCTTCAGCCAGCCGGGCAGCCCTCTGTCAAGGCGCGCACCGGGGATAAGCAGTACCGTCGCAAAGGAGGTCACGCATAGATATTGGTAAAGCCGCGAATAGTCTACGCTTAACACAGTAAACATCGGTATCATACATGTAGCCGTCAGCATATAGACTGCTGTCAGCCGTCCACGCATAAGCTCCCTCTGGTGGCCGGGAGGTGAAAAGGTATAGACGAAGTTGCACACCATGTAGGTGTAACATATGAAGGCGGCAAGCTGTAGGGGCAGCCTGAGCCAGCCGATGGTCGGTGAGCAGAAGTTAGTCATGCAGTGGAAGCGAAATGTCCACATGGTGTCCCATCCGATAGCTCCTATGCTGCTTGATGTCTGTTCTTGCAGGTCGGGGAAATACGGTTGCCACGATTGTATGATGTCGGAAGCTATTCCGGGAGAGCCTTTAAACCAGCACATCGTTATAAAGGTTGAGACGATGACGGTGATTGACACTATTTTGTCCCATCGGGCAGTGGTAGATGTGTATATGAGCATCACTATTATAGGGATGCCCCAGAATACGAATGCTTCATGGATGAGAAGCTCGATTATGCACACAGCTGTTGCGACCCACAATACAACCCTCCCCTTTGCATATCGGTCATGCCCTAACATTGCCAGCATCCCTATCAGCATCAGTTCCTGCATGAAATCCTTGCGTATGATACACATGACAAACCCCATGAACACAGGAGCGAGGATAATCCACCAGTTCCATCGGTGTTTGCGAAATTGCCATATGAAAAAGCCCAGCACGGCTGCGTAACATACCATTGAAACGGCCTTGATAAGGAGCACGATGATGCTCGTCGGTATGCCTATTCGAGCCATAGCGAATAAACCCTCTCCGATAATCCCGCGCCTTACGAAACCTCCGCTGAAATTAATCAGGTATTCAGTAAACCCCCATTCGTTTATCGGTGTATGCAGCAGGAACATGTCGGCGAATAGCCATAGTCTCACTATGAATGCGAATATCACCAGAGCTCCTATGATGCGTTTTAATATTGCGGTCGTTGATGAAGCCATCGATTCAAAAATCAAGTGTCAGTTGCTCGGATGGCAACAGCGTGAACGACATGCGGTGGAGCGGCGACGGGCCGTGCGCTCTTATGGCTTCGCGGTGTGCCGGGGTCGGATAGCCCTTGTTTGTTTCCCAGCCGTAGGCGGGGTATTCTTTGGCTAATGCCGTCATGATATGGTCGCGCTCCGTCTTGGCTAATATGGAGGCTGCCGCTATGTTGGCGTATTTGCCGTCGCCTTTAACGACTGTCGTTGACGGTATGTCGCGGTAGGCCTTGAAGCGGTTGCCGTCGATGATGATGGATTCCGGCCTCACCGACAGGCCGTCGAGGGCTTTGTGCATCGCGAGGATGGATGCGTTCAGGATATTTATGTCGTCGATCTCCGCAGGGGAGCAAATACCTATGGCCCATGCGGTGGCTTCGCTCATGATTAAGGCGCGGAGTTCCTCGCGGCAAGCCTCCGAGAGCTGTTTGGAGTCGTTGATGAGCGGATGCGAAAATCCGGCAGGGAGTATAACCGCCGCTGCCACTACCGGGCCGGCGAGACATCCCCGGCCAGCTTCGTCGCATCCGGCTTCGAGTTTGCTCATGTCAAGGCGCGGAGGGAGCGGGTTGTGGTCGTTGCGGGTTCTCACGGTGTGGTGCAGGATAGGTTTTGTCTATAGTGTACGGTCATTTTTCTATAAAGCCGTAGCCTATGCCCGAGCGGTTGACGATGTGGACGGCATATTTGCCGAGTTTCTTTCGTAGACGAGACACACTGACATCCAATGCGCGTGACGATGCGTTCCCCTCCTTGTTCCATACGATGCGGTAAAGGTCGCTGTGGTTGTAGAAATGGCCAGGCCGGCTGATTAACGCATTGAGTAGCATGAGTTCTGTGCGCGTCAGGGCTATCGCATTCCCGTCAATGGTGACATTGCGTGATGCGGTGTCCACTGAAAGGCCGTCGTATTTTACCGCCGCCGATGCGGTGGCGGTAGGCCTGTAGGGATTGCGTGCCGCCATGCTGCGACGGCGCAGCACCGACTTGATGCGTGCCATCATCTCGCGCAGCGAAAACAGCTTAAGGATGTAGTCGTCGGCTCCGGCATCGAACCCCTTGACGATATCGTCTTCGCTGTCCATCGTAGTGCATATTATCACAGGGATATGGGATGTGTCATCGTTCGATTTGATTATCCCCGTAAGCATGAGACCGTTGATGTCGCTTAATATGACCTCGGTGATTACTAAGTCGGTGTGGGCGAAGCCGGCATCCAAAGCATCTTCGGCATTGGCAAACGTACACACTCCATAACCTTCATCTTCAAGATTGAGTTTGATGAGGTTAGTGATGGATGCGTCGCTGTCTACGATGGCTACTTGATGTGGCTTAGGGCTGGTCAGGACTGTATCGCTTGCGGGATTCATGCAATACAAATCTAAGCAATTTCTTAAAATATACAAAATATTGTAACGGCAATGTAATCCACATTAACATTTTTGCAGATTTGTCCGTCACCTACACCTATATTAAAAATAGGGATTAAAAATAAGAAATGTACGGCTTTTGTCGGAGCTGGTAGCTTGGCGCTGCTTATTTGCGGCCGAAGTCCGCCGGGATTTCACCCCATGCGGGGGTGTCCCATGTAAGCACCTGGTTGTGGTCGGGATGGTTGCGGAGCCATGTCAGGGCGCGGCTTATAAGTTCCCTGATTTTCTCGTTGGCGGGGGTAGGGGCTATGGTAGTTTTGACAGCCCTGTTCCTGACCCACGCACGGGCCGTGCGGCTGTCGCTGTAGACGGGCATTCTCAATCCGCGTTGGTCGAGCCACGCCAGCCCGTGTACCAACGCCAGAAATTCGCCCATGTTGTTAGAGCCGTCTTGCAGCGGCCCCACACGGAATAGTTCAGCCCCGGTCTTCACATCCACGCCACGGTATTCCACCGGACCGGGATTGCCAGAACAGGCGGCATCGACAGCTATAGCATCGGTGACGATTTCGGGTATGGCTTCATAGTTGACCTGCTCCGACACGTGTCTGCCTATCGAGCGGATTATCGCTGCCGCTTCGTTGGGATCGCCCCGGTATGCCGCCACAGCCTCCTCCTGGCTCGGGTAGCTTTTGTACCTGGCGTTGGGGTAGCCTTCAATCTGGAGCTGACATTCGGCCCATGAATCGAATACTCCTGTGTGGTGGCCGTTCCATACTACGTAGAATTTCTTGCGGGGTGATGACATTTGGTTGTTACGACAGGGTCAGGTAAAGGTTTATATCCAATGCGCGTAGTCCGGTCTTCTCTCCGATTTCTTCGTTGACGAGCCGGCCTAAGAACAGGTACGCGGCTTTGCGCAGCCCGGGCAGCAGTTTGAGGGCGTTGTGTACGCCGTCGCAGGTGAACACTGATGTCAGCATGGTCATCAGCGTGTTGCTCAGGGCCATGGCGCATGTCCGGGGCACGGCGCTTCCGGCATGTATGTAGCACACGCGCCAGCCTTCGGGGCGGCGGGTACGGTTGGTGTCGGCTTTGGCGAGGTCTATCGGGCGCATGGACGGAAAAGGCGACATGCGCCTGTCGGTGAGGTCGAATACGAGCACTCCGCGCTTGAGCTGCATCGCCTCGTCGCTGTCGATGGTATAGGCGGTGTCGGCATCTGGTGTGGCTATGACGACATCAGCTGTGTGGAGTGCGGCAGAGATGACACGAGGGTGCATGGCGGAGGTGATGAGCGAAGCTCCGAGTTCGCGTGACGCATGGCGTAGGCTGTACACGTCGTTGTCAAACATCCTGACCGTAGCCCCCATGCCTGTGGCGGTGCGTGCCGCCGATATGGCGGCTATGTCTGAGCCGAGTATGACCACTTCGCAGGGGTTGAGCCCGGCTATGCCTCCGAGCAGTATCCCTTTGCCGTGTTCGGAATCGGCCAGCAGCGATGCCGCCATGGCCATGGCGGCGCGTCCGTTGATTTCGGCGAGTATGTCGGCAAACGGACGGTGGCCGTGTTCGTCCTCTATGAGGTCGAGGGCTACGGCGACAGTGTGCCGGTTCATCAGCGACTTTATGTACTCTTTGGTGACGAGTTCGGGCGAAAGCAGCGTCAGCAGCAGCGCGCCGCGCCGCAGGTGGCGCACGTCGGCCATGTCAAGAGGGGGGAGGTGCAGCACTATCTCGCATTGCAGTGTCTCGCTGCGGCTTACCACGTCGCAGCCCGCCCGCATATACTGGTTGTCGGTGTAGTGTATCGGTGCGGCGGCTCCGCGCTCTATTTTCACTCTGAATCCGCGTTCTATCAGCCGGCTTGCCCCTTCGGGGGTGAGTGGGAAGCGGCGTTCGCTTTCATGGCGGCACGCCGGCACGCCGATGGTGAATCCGCGTGATGCCGTGGCCACAGGAGCGGGCTGTTCGAGCGGTGTATATTCTGCAGAGGTCATGGACTGGGTGTTAAATGGCGGTGTTAGAAGCGGTTTTGCATGTAAGTCCTAATTGTTCGATGAAACGCTCCACGCTGTGGCGTATCTGCCGTATGTCTTCAAGATGGTCCGACGGGAATGTGTGCTGGGCGAGGGCATAGTGGGGCATACGTTTTGCAAGTGCTGCTGAGATATAACCTCTCAGCTCGTCGTCGGTCATGTCGGCTATGAGCGGACGCTTGGCCTTGCCGTGGCACAGACGGCGGTGGAGCGACTCGATGGTCGCGTCGAGCAGCACTGTGGTGCCGCAGGCGTTCATTACCTCCATGTTGTTGAAAAAGCAGGGTGTGCCTCCGCCGCATGCCACTATCACGTCCTCGAAGCTGCTTACTTCCTCAAGCATGGCTTTTTCGAGCTTGCGGAAACCCTCCTCGCCCCTCTCGGCGAATATGTCGCGGATGGTCTTGCGGTAGCGGTTTTCGATATATGTGTCCAGGTCTATGAATGTCAAACCTGTGGCTTTCGACAGGGCGTGTCCGAGGGTGGACTTGCCGCTGCCCATGTAGCCTATGAGGAATATCGGTTTCATCGGTAGTGTTATATAAGCCCCAGTTCTACGGCCACTGCCACACGCTCTATGATGGCATCTTTGTCGTCCTTGTCGGGGCGGAAATCGCTCTTGAGGTTGACTCCGAAAAACCGGCCGAACAGTTGCCAGAAATTGGCTCTGAATGACCCGAGGAAGGCTTTAAGTATGTTGTATGACGATTGGTTGGTCTCCCGGCGTATGAGTTTCAGCAGCATCTGTGCCTGCCCGCGTGTGAATTTCTTGAGCACGGGCTTGTACTGCTCGAACACTTCGCCCTCCATGCGTTTCAGATGGTCCTCGCGCATCTTGGAGTCGGGTATGGTCTCGATGTACTCGTATGTCTCCACCAAGGTCTCGCTGATGAGTTTGGCGTAGGGGAGGGTCTTCTTGACATCTCGCACGGTGCGCCAGTAAAACTGTTCCTGCTTCTTGTTCTTGAATTTCAGGGGCGGAAACACGGTGACTTCGTTGAGCACGAGCATCTTCGTCTCTTCGCCGTCGATGTCCGTGTAGTAGTAGCCCTTGAGACCGCGTATGCGTCCGTCGCCTGGATCGAGGATGTCGGTCGTGGTAATCTGGTCGGGCTGCGGCGCATTATCGGCAGCCGTGTAGCCGCTGCCGCCCAGTGTCAAGGCAAGTGCCAACATGTATTTGCGTCCCTGTTTCAGCATAGACGTGTCGTTTACTCCGGCTTTTCGTCTGGCTTGTGCGGTATGGGCGGATAGTCGAGCGTATAGTGCAACCCGCGTGATTCGTGGCGTTCCTTGGCCTGGCGCATGATGAGGTAGCCCACGTTGATGATGTTGCGCAGCTCGCATATCTCGCGTGAGGCTTTTGACTGCTTGAACAGCTTCTCGGTCTCCTCGTAGAGGATGTCAAGGCGGTTCCATGCGCGGTCCAAGCGCAGGTTGCTGCGCACGATGCCTACATACGTGCCCATAATCTGGTTGACCTCCTTGATGCTCTGGGTGATGAGCACCATCTCCTCCGGGTGGCGTGTGCCCTCGTCGTTCCACTCAGGCACGTCAGTGCGCCACGAATACCCCTGCACATGTTCTATGGCATGGCGGGCGGCGGCCTCGGCGTACACTACGGCCTCGATGAGGCTGTTGGATGCCAGACGGTTGCCGCCGTGAAGCCCGGTGCAGCTGCATTCGCCCACGGCATACAGCCGCTTGATCGACGACTCGGCATTGCCGTCAACCTTGATGCCGCCGCACAGGTAGTGGGCCGCCGGAGCCACGGGGATGTAGTCCTTGGTGATGTCGATGCCTAACGAGAGGCATTTGGCGTATATGTTGGGGAAGTGGTGCTTGGTCTCTTCGGGGTCTTTGTGGGTCACGTCCAAGTACACATGGTCGTCGCCGTGGAGCTTCATCTCGGAGTCTATGGCGCGTGCCACGATGTCACGCGGGGCGAGCGACAGGCGCGGGTCGTATTTGTGCATGAATTCCTCCCCCTTCATGTTGCGCAGCACAGCCCCGTAGCCGCGCATCGCCTCGGTGATGAGAAACGACGGACGGTCGCCGGGGTGGTAGAGGGCGGTTGGGTGGAACTGGATAAACTCCATGTCTTTGACCGTTCCTTTGGCGCGGTACACCATGGCGATGCCGTCGCCGGTGGCAACCAAGGGGTTGGTGGTGGTGGCATATACCGCCCCCACGCCGCCGGTGGCCATCAAAGTCACTCTTGACAGAAAAGTATCCACCTCGCCTGTCGCCTCATTGAGCACATAGGCCCCGTAGCAGGTGATGTCGGGGGTGCGGCGCGTGACAATCTTGCCGAGATGGTGCTGGGTGATGATTTCTATGGCGAAATGGTGCTCGAAGATGTCGATGTCGGGGTGGTTGCGTACACGGTCCACCAAGCTCTCCTGTATCTCGAAACCGGTATTGTCGGCATGGTGGAGGATGCGGAACTCGCTGTGGCCTCCCTCACGGTGAAGGTCGAACGAACCGTCGTCGCGGCAGTCGAAATTGACACCGTTTTCTATCAGGAACCGTATCTGCTCCGGCGCACCCGTGACCACCTTCCTGACCGCTTCGGGGTCGCTGAGCCAGTCGCCGGCTATCATGGTGTCCTGGATGTGCTTGTCGAAATTGTCCACGCTCAGGTCGGTGACCGATGCCACCCCCCCCTGGGCCAGCGCGGTGTTGGCCTCGTCGAGCGAAGTCTTGCACACCAAGGCCACGCGTCCGTGCGCCGCCACCTTGAGTGCGAAACTCATGCCGGCGATTCCAGACCCTATGACCAAATAATCGTATTCGTAAGTCATATACTTATGCCATTATGTAAATATCGATATCTACCTGTTTAAGCATCTATATCAGGCATCCGCATTTATTTTGCCATCTGGAGATACCTAAACATGCAAAGATACTAATTTCCACAAACATTACCCTCTCCACATTCCAAAAACCGCCAATATCTTACACTGATAAGATTTAGAAAGGGCCACACCAGCCTCCTCAATATGATTCCATCTCTCAGCTTACAATACGTGAAGATGGCAGATGCGTGGCCTTTGGAGTGGAGATAGAGTTTGCATGATACGGGCTTGTCCCATCGTGTCGCTTTGCGGCGTGGGCGGTTGGTAGGTTCGGTTGTTTCCATGTTGCATTGTAGTTTTTGGCAAATCTACAATGCGTAGGTCGGCGGGGTGTGCGAAAACATCAGTGTTGCCGGCTGAGTACGGCATTGCGGATGCCGTCATAGCCGAGGCGCACGTAGCGCGGATAGTGTTCCATCAGTGAGTCGGACGAGCGCGAGAAGTTCAAGCCTATCTGGCTGATTTCGGTGCCGAGATAGTTGATCGCAAACAGCATACCGCCAGGCACGCATTTGCGGTCGCGCCAGCATACGAATCCAGTGCCGGGAAACGTCTGCGAACCGTCAGGGCAGTATGCGGAAATGGACGTTACATTGGTCAATCTGAAATCCCATATCAGCTCCGGGGCGGTGAACGGCAGCAGGAGTCCCTCGTCACCGGCATCGATGTGGAGCGGCACCGGGCGGAGCCGGTGTGCGTTGAGGTCGCCGATGGCATGGTCAAGCCGCTCTATCTGGCGTATGGATGACTGTCGGCCGCTACTGATAGGGTTGATGACGCAAATCGTGTTGTCGTCACACAGCTGCGTGAGAGCGTCGGGGTCGCTGCCGTCAGGGCAGTCTGAGGGCGAACGCATCTCTATGTTCCATAGGTGCGAAAAGTTGTCCCATATGGAGGGGTGGGATGACGGGATGACGAAATTGGGCGATGCGGGGAGCCGTCCCTCAGCCATCATCAGTTCGCGCCACCGCAGCCATGCGGCCGTAGCTGCTATCACGCAAGCCTCTTCATTGCTGCGAGCGACCGCCCCCGATTTCCATGCAAGCGGTTCGGGGGTGTGCCACAGGGATGCCACTATGTTGATGCACTGGCCGTTGACGTAAGCCACCTGCGGATATTCTATATCGCCCGATGCCTGGCGGTTCGCAGCCTGCCCGGTGTCTTTGTCTGATTGTGCCATGGGAAACTCTATGTGACGAACTTGAAAGCTATATCCGTATGCCTGTTTTTAGTATGTCGGCGTAGAGGGGGTTGTCTGTGTCTTCTGTAAGCAGGACGGGTTCGATGAGGTTGCTTATCTTGCGTTTGAGTTTCCACAGCAAAGGGGTGTCCTCAAAATAGTTGTCGCTCAGGCGTTCGACGACGACGGCGATGTCGATGTCGCTGTCGTCTGTCTGATTGCCTTTGCTGTACGAGCCGTAAAGGTAAAGGGCTTTTAAAGGCAGCCGCTCTGCAACTGCCGCTTTGTAGCGTTGTGCCAATTTTATAGCTTGCTCTTTATCCATAGTCTGACATCTCAATCCAATATGTAACCTTTTCGTTCATAATCTGTCGCATTGATGTGCAAATATATATAATTTCTTTGAATAAGTTAGTCAACAAAATTAGGACGAATGATTTTGCAAGTATTTTTGAGGTGAATTTGGACGAGGAGGATTGAGCGTAGCGAGCTACGTGATTGACGATGGGTACAGAGTCAGCCAAAAAGACTGCAAAAGCATCGAATTTGAGACTGACTTGATGATATAAATTAATTTTGTTGACTAACTTAAGTAAATGTCAAAAGGATTAACCGCTATATGGGTTCAAAAAGGTTCTCGGCTGCGTCGGATTCGAGGGGAGTGTCGTCGGGTTGCTGCTTTGCCCACTTTTTCAACACCGGCGAAAACAGTGAACATTATCTGGATGATGTGTTGTGAATTGCTAAATTTGCATTGTCAGCCGGGCGTTGTCCCCGCTGGCGGGCATGTTGATTGTTGAAAATGGAAGCGGCTTGCTGATTTTCGCGTAATCTCGAAGTGCGGAAAGCCTCAATTACGGTCAGATGACAGGGATGTTCTTCGCGTCTGTAAGTACGTGGAAACCGTGACGTTATCTGGTTTTACAGGGATTCCTGCCGCACACTTAGGAAACTTAGGAGGCTTGGGGTCGCTTGGGGAATGAGGGGGGAGGCTGCTGAGGGCTTAGGGGGTGGATGGGGGAAGGGCGAGGTGCCATTGGTGGCCGTCGTGGCGGAGGGTGATGACTCCGATGGCGAGCAGGTGGGATGCGGACTCCATGGCGCTGCGGCGGGAGCAGTGGGCCAGGCGCATGTAATCGTCGATGGTGGGGTTGTAGCCGTCGGCTATGCGGCGCAGCAGCAGGGTCTCGGCAGGGGTGAGGCGCAGTGGGCCGTCGGACGGTTGCCGCTGCCGGTTCCAGCTCTCGACCATGAGCGGCGAGGCTGCGATGTTCTCGTCGTTGACTCGGTAATATGCGCGTAGGCTTCCGTCGCTTTCGGCTACCATGACGGGCTTGGCTGCGCTTTCGGCGATTTCCGCGACGAACACGACCTCTCCGCCTTCGGCGCGGTAGGCTGTGAAGGCGACATCCTGCGGAGGGCGGCAGTAGATGGCGGCTGCAGTCTCTACGACGTAGAGGTCTTCTTCGTTACGCACGCCGGCGATAACGCCGTTGTCCTTGACTCCGATGAGCAGCCGGCCGCCGCTGTTGTTGGCGAACGCGGAGACCGAACGGGCTATCTTGCGGGCATCGCTGACCGAATATTTGAAGTCCTGATGCTCGTGTTCGCCCTCGGCTATGAGCCGTTGCAGATAGGCGGCTCCTTTGCGCGGCTTGAGGTCTTTCATCGGGGGTGGGACAGGCAGGGTGCGAGGGTCACTCTGCGGGATAGGTGAAGTTGGCGTCGGTGGGGTCGGCGAGGACTTCGTCGAGATATTTGCGGGCTATGAGCCGTGCGCCCTGATGGTCCATGAAGGTGTAGTTGCCGCAGTCACGCGGCGTGGCTCCGGGTATAGGGCCGTCGTACATGGCCACGTATGCCATGGTGCGTCGGACGAGCTGGAGTATGTCGCGTGGCTGCAGGTCGCCCTGGATGATGAGGTAGTTGCCTGTGAGGCATCCCATGGGACCCCAGTAGACGATGCGGCTGCCCCATTCGCGGTCGTTGCGCAGGTAGGTGGCGGCGAGGTGTTCCATGGCGTGTATGGCCGGGCTGGATATGTGTGGCATACGGTTGGGTTCGACCATGCGTATGTCGAATGTTGTCAGGACATCGCCTGAGGGGGTGGTGTCCTTGCGTGACACGTATATGCCGCGCAGCATGGCGAGATGGTTGATTTTGAAGCTTTCTATCTTGTCCATATGTCGCGCTCTTGTCAGGGTTGTGGCGATATGTTTTCGAGGATTGTCATCAGTGCGTCCATGCTTTCGCGCGGGGCGTCTTCCCAGAAGCTTTCATACTGCGATATGTTGTCGTCGCTGCCGGGGGTGTCGCTGATGACGCGGGCCACCATCACGGGTACGCGGTGTTTGTAGCACGTCTGCATGACCGGGGCCGACTCCATGTCGACGGCGATGACCTCTGGGAAGCGGCTGCGTATGGCATCGACTTCTTCCGGACGCGAGATGAACATGTCGCCCGAGCAGATGAGACCTTTGCGCAGGGATGGTATGTTGTCCAAAGTCCCCGGGGCTATCAGCGACTTGTTGCTTTCGAAGTAGAGGGGGCAGTCGGCGGCTTCGCCCCACCGGGTCCCCGGACCGCACCATACGTCATGGTATGCGACGCGCTCGCCCCATACCACATCGAGCACCTTGACACCGTCAGCTCCCACGCCGCCGGCTACGCCTGTGTTGATGACGAGTTCGGGTGTGAAGTTGCGGATGAGGGTGTCGGTGGCAAGGGCGGCATTGACTTTGCCGATGCCGCATGTCGTGGCTATGATTTTGTGCTGTCCGATAGAGCCGAAATAGTAGGGGTGGTCTTCGAAGGTGACCAGTCGGATGTCGTGGCCCATACGTCCGAGCAGGAGGTGCAGTTCCTTCTGCATCGCTACGATTATTGCTATTTTCATATTGTGTATGTCTGTGAAGGGAGTTGTTTCTATCTTTTATCTGCCTATCGCGTATCGGTAGAGGGTGACGGGCTGTCCGATGTCGCAGCTCTTTTTGTCCCACCGCTTGACGGTCGCTTCCAGACGGACTTTGCCGTCATAAAGGCGGTGGAACTCGTGGACATCATCGTCGCCGATGAGAATCAGACCTGTGACCGGCGACGTGGTGGGGCTGAAGGGGGCGATGCGGTCGCCGATGTAGAAGTCGGCTGTGAAGAAGCGCATCATGTCACTTACGATGTAGGAGTATATCGTGCCGTCGGGCTGTATCTGCTCTATGTCGCGGGCCATGGGGATGTCGGTCTTATAGGAGATGGCTGCCGGCTGGTACACGCCGCCGAACGCCATGTAGAGGGCTATCATCACGGCTGACAGTCCCACCAATGCCGTGGATGTCCCGGAGCGGAACAGCTGCACGAATACTATGCCTCCTACAAGGCATGAGATGCCGGCGACTGCCCACTTCCACCACGAAGCCGGCTCCATGAAGCCGCTGACGGCCTGCAGGGTGTCGGCCGACAGTCCGGCGGTGTGGTGCGATGTCAGAGCCGGGATATGGAACAGGCAGAACACGATGAATGTCAGCATCGCCACTATGCAGATGAAGCCGGTGTAGGATTTGACCACTCCTGACGCTTTGCGGGCGCACCAAAGAGCCAGCAGCCCTATCTGCATGGCCAAGAACGGATACATGGGCAGGAGGTAGACGCTGCGTTTGCTCGACGGGAAGCAGTAGAATATGAGGACTACCATAGGGGCGATGAACATGAATGCTCGGGCGTTGTCGGCCGTGCGCCATCGTGACAGGCCGTTTTTCACCGAATGGCGCAGCTGCGGTATCAGCAGGCATACGGCGAAGATCACGAGCATCAGGGTGTACGGTGCCAGACCTCCGATGAGCGTCACGAGATTGTACCACCATGGGTTGACGTGCGACTCGTATGACATGGTCCCGGTCATGCGCCCGAAGTTTTCCTCCATGGCGAGGTCGAGAAACGCCTGTCCGCCGCGCTGCCATGCCGCCACGTACCACAGGGCTGGGATTATGAGCGCGAGAAAGGCCACGGTGGCCATCTTCCATGTGCACCGCCACAGGTTGTGGCCGCAGAGCATGACCGTCAGCCACACTGCCAGCAAGGGAAGGATGATGGCCACCGGACCTTTGGTTAGTGTGCCGCAGCTAAGGAGCAGGATGGCTGCCCACGGTAGCCGTGACATGTCGCGTTCCATGGCCCATGTGTAGAGTGAATACATCCCGGTGACGATAAACGCGGTGAGCACCATGTCGACTCGGCAGGCAAAGCCGGCGCGGTAGACCTCGAAGCAGGTGAATGTGACCACGGCTCCTATCATGGCGGCAGGTATGCCTACCCGGCGGCTCCAGAAACGGTATCCGGCCATCACCATGGCGATGAGGGCGATGGCTGACGGCAGCCGTGAGGTGTATTCTGTCACTCCGCCGGTGACGAGGCTTATGACGGCGATGCACCATGCCAAGAACGGAGGTTTGTAGGGGATCACGTCGCCGTTGCTCAGGGGTAGTATCCAGTCGCCCGACTGGAGCATGGAGAGGGCCACGACGGCTTCACGGGGTTCCCCCTTGGTGAAAAACGGGGCGCATCCGAGAAACGGCAGGAAAGTCACGCAGACGGCAACTAGAATGATTGCAAATGCCGTCATGCGGGTGGACTTGTCGGTCTGATTGTAGAGGTTCATCGGTGTGATAGGATGGTTGTGATGGGCGGCAGTCCGCTCCACACGGATTGCAACAATGTACAAAGATAGCTTTTTTCTGCAAAACACTGAGAAACTGTCCCTAAATTCATATATTTGCATAAATGCGTGTTAGATTGTAATGACTGACTTTGACGAATATATCCGCAGCGGAGAGCCTGACAAGCAGGAAAAGGCTTCGGCATGGAAAACCGCGATAGGGCTACAGGCTGTAGACGGCTTGCAGACATCCGACTATCTGAAAGAGACTGCCGCACGGCATATCGAGGGGGATGTCAGCATCGACGAAGTTAAAGCTCTTATCAACAGCTATTACCAGTCCAAGTCTGTACGGACACGGCATGACGATGACACAGAGGAGGCTGACAAGGTTTCGGCCAATATTGCCCGGATATTGAATGAGAGGTCGTTTGCTTTTTCGGTGACAGGATTCACGTCGATTCACCGCCGTCTGTTTGAGGGAGTGTTAAAGCACGCAGGCAAAATCCGCGACTACGACATCACGAAAAAGGAGTGGGTGCTTCGTGGCGACACCGTATTGTATGTCAATGCGGAGGATTTGCGCCGGGCGATTGAGTATGACTTGGAGCAGGAGAAGAATTTTTCGTTCAGAGGGTTGCCGCCAGATGTAGTGGTAGAGCATATCGCAAGGTTCGTGTCAAACATTTGGCAGATACATCCGTTTGGCGAGGGTAATACACGGACTACGGCTGTATTCACAATAAAATATCTTCGCAGTATCGGCTTTGAGGTAGATAACGACCTGTTTGCCCGGCACTCGTGGTATTTCCGCAATGCGCTTGTCCGCGCCAATTACCGCAATGTGCGCAAGGGTATCGAGCCTGATATAGGTTTCTTGTTGCTGTTTTTCAGGAATCTGATGATGGGGGAGCATAATGAGCTGAAAAACAGGTATATGGTTGTAGCACCTCCGTCGGAGTGGGTGGGCGGACAGACCCCGACAAGTACCCCGACAAGTGCCCCGACAAGTACGGACGGCTTGTTGCAGGTAGGTAATGATAATATCGTCCGTTTAATCAAGGTGATTGCAAGTAGTAAATTGTCTGTCAAAGAGATGATGGCTGCTATAGGGTTGAAGAACCGCGAGAATTTTATGGAATATTCACTTAACCCGGCAATGAGAGAGGGGTTTGTGTCCATGCTATACCCCGACAAGCCCCGGCATCCGCGCCAGAAATACATGCTGACCGACAGGGGGTTGGCTGCGCTGAGGTCCGGGGCGGATTAGGTGCAGGGGTTCGTATGTCGGGGGGGATCGCAGATTTTTTTGCTGGATGGGGGTGAGTAAACGAGAACTCGTGTGTCATATTATCAGATGACGGACAGAGACGAAATAGAGCAGCTTTTCAGGGCGCATTACAAGCCGTTGCGGCGGATGGCTTCGGCGATCTTGCATGACGACGACGCGGCGCGTGATGTGGTCCATGATGTCTTTGCGCAGATTTTATTTAAGAGGTGCAAAGCGTCTGGCGACGGTGACTTTGGGCGTGTTTTATTTCAGCGGAACACAGCTGTGACTCCAGGCTACTTAGTGACGGCGGTGCGCAACAGGTGCATCAACCGCTTGCGCGACCTTGACACCCGGACACGCATTGCAAAGCTCTATTTCCTTGAGACCGACGATTACGACTCCGAGGAGTGGCTCGACGAGGCGACCATTGCAAGAATCTCCGAGATTATCAGGACCGACCTGACCCGGCAGTGCCGGGAGGTGATGGAGATGCGATTCGGGCGAGGGCTGAAATTTGCCGAGATAGCCGAGGCGTTGGATGTCAGCGAGAAAACTGTCTACAAGCATGTCCGTCAGGCATTGGTGATAATCCGTAAAAAACTTGACGAAAATGGATAAATATGACATCGTGCTTGATTTGGTCGAACACCCCGACCGATACACCCCGGAGCAGACAGCTCAGGTGCTGTCAGATCCCGAAGTGCGGGAGATTTACAATCTCCTGAGCAAGACCGCTTCCGCTTGCAAAGCCTCCGAGGATGTATACGATGCAGAGGTGGATGCCGAGTGGCGCAGGCTGAAACCACGCCCCCGATTACGTTGGTATGGCAGCCGAGCCGCGTCGATTGCGGTGTTTGCGTTGAGTTCGCTTGTGGCGGTGGCTATAGGTGTGGCGGTGACTGTCGGAGTAATAAAGGAGGAACCTAAACCGGCGGAGGAAGGTCAGGAGCAGGCTGTCGCGGCGCAACAGGCAGCGGCAATAGACGACACAGCCGTAGCGGAGAAAGATACCGTGCCGTCGACCGCAGAACCGGTGCTTTTTGAAGACGCTCCTCTCGGGGATATTCTTGAAGCAGTCAGCGCAGCTTACGGTGTGACCGTCAGCTATCGGACTTCTGAAGCTGCAGGTCTGCACCTGTACTACAAGTTGGACCCCTCGCTGCAGCTCTCGGAGATTGTCGAGCAGCTTAACACATTCGAGCAGCTTAACCTCCGTCTTGACGGCGAAACCATCATCGTAGACTGACCATGAGAAGCGTTATCATCCTCATTATGGCGATGGTCTCAGTTTTGCCGGCCGGAGCCAAGAAATTCGTGTACAAATTTCACGCCACCCCGATATCGCAGGCACTTGTCACGCTCTCGCACGACCATGGCGACATAGACATATCCTTTATATATAAGGAACTCGACAACTACAAGACCTCGGCGGCTATAGACACCGACGAACCCTATGAGGCGATCCGTCAGATCGTAGGGCTAAACCCGGTGAGCGTGGTGGAGAAGCGTGGCATCTTCTACGTAGAGGCACTCCAGCGCGGCAAGTATGTCTACATGGGTCGCGCCATAGGCCAGAACCGCGAGCCCGTTGTCGCCGCCACGGTCATGCTGCTTGCTCCTCGTGATTCGTCGGTGATAACCTACGGCATCACCGACGATGCCGGACGCTTCGTAATCCCCTGCGACCGCCAAAGGGTCATCGGCAAAGTGTCGTGCATCGGTTACAAGCCGAAAATACAGCCGTTCAGCAGTTTTGCCGTCGGCGACATCGTGATGGAGGGCTTGCCCATCCGCTTGGCGACGGTCAGCGTTGAGGCGCAGACGGCTCTGGCTTATTCCGACCGTGATGTGTTCATCCCGACATCACGGCAGAAGGGTACAGCACAGGACGGCATCGACCTGTTGCGACGTATGGCGATGCCCCAGATTAAAATCGGCATCGCCGACAATGCCGTGACTACTCCGTCGGGCGACCCGGTGGCGATATATATCAACTATGTCAAGGCATCGCCGGAGGAACTGGAGGGGCTTAACACCTCGGATGTGCGTAAGGTGGAGTACTTTTATTCGCCTACCGACTCACGCTTCATGGGCGACAGGAATGTGGTGAATTTCATCATGCAGACCTATGTCTATGGCGGCTATACGAAGCTGACGCTTTCCGAGCAATTTCTCACCGGCCTGCAGAGCAACGCTTCAGTGTACTCGAAATTCGCCTATGGGAGAATGACTTACGACATATATGTTGGCAGCCGAAACATCGACAACCGTCACAACGGCACCAGCAGCATATCGTCATACCGCCTGGCACCCAGCGGAGGGGAGTCCGTGTGGGTCAGCCGTCAGCAATCGTTGGAGAGCAGCCGGCTCGTGCAGAACGTCATCCCTGCATCATTGCGGGCGTCATATGCCTCCGACAAATTCCAGATGCACAGCACCGTGTCGTTTGTATATCAGGAAACTCCCAAAGACCGGGTGGCTGGCAGTTTGGGATTCGTGCCGGATGTCATGGAGGCGAAATCATACAGCCAGGATGCGGGTTCGAGGGTTCGCACAGCGGCCTACAACGGAAATTTCAATTTCCGCTTGCCCGGCAGCTATAACCTGACCGTCTGGCCCTACGTGTCATACAGCCGCAACAGCCAAAGCTCGCATTACGCGGCGGGGGCATCGTCGATAGTTAATGATGCGCGTGAGGATGCCACCTACCTATCGGTGAGCGCGATGGGGCAGAAGACGGTCGCCGATGTCCATAGCTTCTCCCTGAGAGGTTTCGGCGGACATTCGGACTACAGGGTCGACTATCTCGGCAGCACTTCGGCATCGGACAGAATCACGGAGAGCTGGGGCGGCGGCTCGGTGCAGTACGGGTATTACGCCGACAAGGTTTCGACCGACCTGCAGGTGGGTCTCAGATACCAGCGCAACGTGACGAACGCGACTGTGGAACGCGAGTTATATCCGTTTGTCAACGCACGCGTCGGCTGGTCGCCCAACCGCCGGCACTCGCTCAACCTCAGCCTGACATATGCCAAAGAGCCCATGGACGCAAACCTGAAAAGCCCTAATGTGTTGCAGGACAATGAGCTGCTGTATTACTGCGGCAATCCGAATCTCAGGTATTCCCCTAACATAATAGCCAATCTGGCATACAACTGGATTCCAACCGGCTGGCTCCGGGTGTCGCCGTATGTCAATTTTTTCTGCATGTTCGACAGATATGTGCCTGTATACTCGGCGTATGGCAGCGGGCAGGCGGTAATCAGGCGTTATGAAAACAACGGCGACCATTTCCGCACACGGGTCGGCCTGTCGGCGACGGCGACATTGCTTGACGGCAGATTGCAGATACAGCTGTCGCCAGCGCAATATTTCTCTAAGAGCACTGGGTACTATGACATGGATTACAACCCGCTGGATTTTCAAGGCTCGGTCATGTGGTATATCGGCAAATTCTACATATCGGGTGATTACAGCTCTAAGTACAAGACGCTGTGGTCCAACTCCGGGACGATATACGAGGACAAGAGCCAGCTGCGGCTCGGTGGCGGGTGGAGCGACGCTAATTGGAATGTCCGCCTGACCGTCTCAAATCCGCTGCGTACATCGTGGGATAGCGGCACCAGGGTGCTGGAAACGCCGGTCTATACCGAACGGCATACGTATTACGGCGTTAAGTCCCACTGCGACCTGGCACTGTCGGTCACGTACACGCTCGGCTACGGCAAGAAAGTAAGCCGGGGCAACGAAGTCGGAGCGCACTCAGGTACGCCATCGGCGATACTGAAGTAGCCTTTTGAAGAAAATTACGCACAAAATCGCCACGGCTATTGCATATTACAAATAAAGTGCGTAAATTTGCACCGTCCAAATGACAAAAACGGACAACGGATGGTGCCATAGCTCAGTTGGTAGAGCAAAGGACTGAAAATCCTTGTGTCCCCGGTTCGATTCCTGGTGGCACCACATCGCAAGGCTGCTGACTCTCACGGGTCGGCAGCCGTTGTTTTAAGCTTGTTTAGTCCCGCATAAGCAGTGTGGTCAGCCGTCGGACTAATTGCGGGTCAGTAGAAAATTCGGGTTGGTGAGCGTGGTGGGCAGCCGTATAATGCTTACCTTTGGGTATGGAAACAACAGATCTGCTACGGGAACTTCTGCCCTCGGAGATAGTCGACAACTTTGACATAGTCCGTTTCGAGAAGACAGAAGAACGGTTCGACATATGGTTTGACGAGAAGAAAATCCAGGAAGAATCCGACGCCGAGAATGAGGACATCATAGCATACGGCTTCGGTGATTACAAAGTCATTCAAGATTTCCCCTTGCGTGGGCGGTTCACACACCTGCATCTTCGCAAACGCAAATGGCTCGACAAAAGCACAGGAGAGATATTCTCCTACAGCATAGACACCTCCGAATATGAAGGGACGCGGCTCAATGCGGAGTTCGTGGATTTTTTAAAAGAGGACTGTTGAGACCACGACCATACCCATAGTCACCATAGCCGGATTGCACGGGGTCAATGGCCGGTCATTCACCAGGTTGTACAAGGAGAGGCTGAGCGGTTACAGGGAATGGAAGCAACCGGCCCACGCGGAGGAATATGTGCTGCACGGTTCCAATATCGGAGAAGACCTGAGCATAGACGAGACCTCGCTCAGCAACGGAGAGGTCTGTACAGTGGTGACCAATAAAGCCGCCAAGGGACGCAAGGGAGCGCTGGTGGCAATGGTCAGGGGCGTCGCAAGCGACAACGTGATCGAGAAGCTGGGACTGCTCGGACTGTCAAGGCGGCGTAAAGTGAAGACAGTGACAGCGGATTTGTCCGGCTCCATGAAATACATTGCCTCCAAAGCGTTTCCCTCGGCGCAACAGGTCAGCGACCGCTTCCACGTGCAGCAGCTGATGAGCCGGGCCATTGATGACATGCGCATCGAGTTGCGATGGGACGTGATCAAGGCCGAGAATGAGCGTATCAGGACCTGCCGGCAACAGAAATTGCAATACCGTCCGAAGATTGAAGCCAACGGAGAGACGCTCCGTCAGATCATGGCCCGTTCAAAACATATCATGACGCGCGACATGTCCAAATGGAACGACACCCAACGCAAACGCGCCGAAATACTTTTTGGGCGTTATCCCCGGCTTGAAACTGCGTACAATCTGTCGATGAAACTGACAGGCATCTATAACGAGCGGATAACGGCACCCGTCGCAAGGCTCAAACTGGCCCGATGGTATGACGAACTTGAACGCTTCGACCCGGTCCGGTTCAAAACCGTCATTGATACTTTTACAACACACAGTGACACTATTACCAATTACTTCAACTACAGACTCACAAATGCCTCTGCCGAATCTTTCAATGCTAAAATCAAGGATTTGCGCAGACAGTTCCGTGGAATCAATGACACCGCTTTCTTCCTCTTCAGGCTAAGCGCATTATACGGTTAGCCCACCACGCTCACCAACCGGAAATTTCTACTGACCCCTAATTGCAAAAAAAAGCAGTATAAATTTAGGGTCAGCGGACAGGAACAGTGGATAAGAACACCTTATTATATAGTATAAGCATAGCCCATACTTATGGTATCTGATATGTTAGAGTTTGCTTTGAGAAAGTGGTGGTTCTATTGTTGTTCCTTGCAGAAAAGTAGTACATTTGCAGTGTAAACAATTAAATGAATTGCTAATGAAGTAGAAGTTTAACAAGACATATTATAAGAAGAAGTGTTTGCTTCTTGCTTGATGTATTCTGAAAATCGCCAATTCCAACAGGATATAACCATCATAAGCAGGTAAGTGAATGCTCATCATACCATCAGGTGTGAGTTTTCCTTGTTTGCATGGTTATAGGTGTTTGGCGATATCTTCTGATACACATTCAAGGTTAAGCCTGCACCTTTTCTTTTTGTGGTATGGCTACAAAAAGGCATCAGATGGACAAGGACTATATTATTTTTCAAGAAAATGGTTTGTTTGGCGCAAAGAACCAAAGAGGAGAAATTATTATTCAACCTCAATACATGGAAATGCAACCATTCAGTTGTGGTCTGTCATTGGTCAGAAACCATCAATATCAATATGCTTACATTGATATATGGAATAGGCAAATAATACCCTTTGGCAAATATATTTGGTGCGACCCTCAATTTACAAACAATTATACACGAGTTAAATTAAAAGATAATGTACACTGGGGAATAATTGACAATATGGGAAAAATAACCATTTATCCAAATCTTGATTATATAGCCCCACTTGAATCATTTGGAAATTATGATGCCATCAAATTTACAGGAAAATACAAAGGGAAAAGAGTTGAATATATAATAGACCATTTAGCAAAAGTAAACTTACCAATTGATTTTGAATTTATGCCTGACTTTGAGTTGGAAGAAACTTTACCATCAGAGCAATCAAATATGAAGAAAAGGAGTATTATCTACACTTCTGATGATAACTTTAATGATTCTTCATGGAATGATAAAGAGGATTGGGAAGACCAAAGGCTTGATGCTTTTGAAGGTGATGAAAGTAATTATTGGAATATAGATTAATGAAGAAATAATGAAAGCTTTATATTATATCAATGGAAAACAAGTAGATATTAATACTTATTATTCTGCTTCAAGTTCAGATTTTATAAGAAAGCATTTATGGAAGTCATGTATATTTTATTATAAATCCCATCCAAATGAGTTTGAATTTATTGCAAGATTTTCTGATGAAAAACACTTGGCTCTTTCTTTAATGGAAGCCTACGAAAGAACAGATGATTACAAGGAGCAGATGAAGAAAATAAATAGTAATGATAAAGGATGTCTTTTAATCTTTCTATTGATTTTTGGATTTCTTATTCTGGTTTTGCCTTTAATTTTATTATTCACAGGTGCTTTAGATTAAATTGATTATGGAATTTCCACTAACACTTGGCTTGCAAAAGACAGGCTTACCACTGATTATAACATCAGGAAAGCTAAAGAACCTGTGTTTTCTTATAGACACAGGAGCAACAAATAACATTCTATTTACCTATGTATATGAACACTTTAAAGATGAATTTAGAGTGTTGGAAGATAAACAAAGAATCATGGGGATAGAGGGAGAATACAAAGAAACTCCTGTAATTGAAGCTACGTTCAACTTCGAAGGAACTGATTATACTTCTATTTTCTCTGTATTTGACGGCTCAGATGCTATAAGGCAAGGCAGGTACAAGAAGAAACAGGGGTGCAAATTCATGGTATTCTAAGTGTTGGCTTTCTTGTAAAGAACAAATGGATTCTTGATTTTGATAAACTGGTAATAACAACTGATTAAAATAAGATTTGAATATGAAAAAGAACATTGCAATAACATCAATCATACTATTATTGATTACATCAATGATTCCTATTTCTTATAACATATCATTGTGCAAAGAGAATAAAGCATTGATAGCCAAACAAGATTCCCTATATACATATACATTGTCAGAAGCACAAAAGGTGTTTAGAGAAAATGGATTAAAATGGATTAAAATGGATTAAAATGGATTAAAATTGATTAAAATTGATAGATGATGTAGCAGTATCTATCCGAGATGTTAAAGACTATGCAGCCAAGTATAGTATTGACCTGCCTGAAAGTAAAAATTCATTCAGCATCAATGGGCCTGAAAGATAAATAGGACAATGTCTCATTACTCCCATTGATAACGTATTGCGATTTTATAGGTTTGCCTAAAAACAATCTCGCTATCGTCTAAAGAAATCGTTTTATTGACAAATAATGCCTTAGCATCATTGTTTTCATGTCTAATAAAGTTCGCATATGTTGGGACTTCTGCAAAATCCTTGATTTTTCAGTACGGTTTTGCCCTGAAATACGTTTATACTCATGTTCATATCTATGCAAATATTTTACCAGTTAAGACTGTTGGTATTTAATAGAAAATCAAACAAACCAATCGTAACAAGCCCTTTCTCATTTCGTTTGGGCTTTATGTTGTCTTTGACAATGATGATTTTTTTGAAGGAATCATCTATGTTCATTAAGGATGCGGATTCTTGACGTTCTTTGGCCTCGGTTGGCATCATGAAGGCCGATTGAATATAATAACGCTGGCTTCCTTGATTGGCAACGAAGTCAACTTCATACTGTTTTCGAATAGTCTTTCCATTTTTATCAGTGGTCCGGTGCCCCACCACACCAACATCTACCTGAAATCCACGTATCTTCAATTCATTATAGATTATATTTTCCATAATGTGATTCTCTTCCTGTTGGCGAAAACTGAGAATAGCATTGCGCACTCCTAAATCTGAGAAATAGTATTTCGACAGTGTGTTGATGTATTTCTTGCCTTTTATATCATAACGGACGCTCTTCTCAATAATGAATGCATCCATCAGATACTTAAGATAGTTAGAAATAGTTGGCTGGGTGAGCTTCTTATGCTTAAGTGTATGAAATGTGTTACAGAGTTTCTGTGGGTTAGTTGGAGAACCAATTGCTGATGCAACGATATTGACCAACTCATTGAATTCTTCTTTATTCCGGATTTTATGGCGATCAAGTATATCGGTAGAATATACTGTCAAGTATAAGTTCTTAAGGTAATCGGCTTTCTTCTGGTCTCCGTCCAATGTGCGAACCAAAGGCAATCCTCCGTAAGTATAATATTCTTTCCATGCCTCCGCTATGGATTGTTCACTGACAGACATAAATTCAGCAAAAGAAAGCGGATATACATGCACCTGGTCCCCGCGTCCTCTGAACTCCGTCACGACATCGGTGGATAAAAAACGGGAATTGCTTCCTGTGACATAAATATCCAAATTTTTCTTTCTCAACAAACTGTTGAGAACTGGCACGAAATCATCAAGTAATTGAACCTCGTCGAATAACAAATAATATTGACCTTCATCTTTAAGCAATTCCTTGACATGCTTCATCAGATTGTCCGGATTGCAAAGATTCCTGTTTTCCCAATCATCAAACGCGATTTTTATGATGTGGGCATCATCAGTACCCATGCTCTTCAAATAGTTGTAAAAGAGTTCAAATAGGAGATAAGACTTTCCACACCGGCGAATGCCAGTGATTATTTTAATCAATCCATTGCTCTTTCCTGCAATTAGTTGATTTAGGTATGCATCGCGTTTTATGACCATTTTGAGTTTTCTATTTTAAATAATCGACATATATGACAGTTTTTCAAAGTGCAAATATAGTACGGTTGAAGCGTGTATCCAAATATTTATTTTAAAAAGTTGACACTAATGTCTGTTTTACAAAATAGGTGGCTGTGAAATAGCCACATCTCGCTGTCTTTCTTCGACATTGCGGCGATTTCATCGGCAATCTTTTCGGAGAATGGTTTGATGTAGTACATGAAGGTCTTTTGTGTCTTGTCGGTTACTTCTTGCCCGATTATCTTCAGCAAGATAAGATAAGTATTACATAGTGTTTTTCAATCAGTATTGGGTTTGATTATAAAAAAGTGAGCCGGATATCTTAAAGGCCAGGGATATTGGCTATATTTGCTTTTGCAGAGAGGATAAACAAGCCTGTGAACGACGAAAACAAAATCATACTCTATCATGACGATAACGAGATAACCCGTGTGTCGGTGCGTTTGTCCGATGGGGATTTTCTTTCTCGGCGAGTTATGTGCCTACGGATTTGTCGGAAATAATTCTGAAAGTGGAGGATTGGGGTTAGATATTGCGCAGCGGTCAGAGGTCGATGGGGAGGCCTATTACGGGGGTGGCGATGGTTACGGCGGTGTCGGCGGTCATCGATATGTAGCCGTCTTTGTCGGAGGTGGTGTCGGCGAGCTGCTTAATTTTGGCGAGGGGTTCGTCCCAGGGGTGGCGAGAGAGGGCGAATTTGCCGTTGTGCACGGGGATGACGATGCGAGGCGAAAGGTCGCGGATGACGCTGTCGAGCTGCTCGGGGAGGGTGTGGATGTATTTCCAGTCTTCGTTATACTGGCCGTCTTCGATCATTGCTACGTCGATGCGGGGGAACCGCCGGCCTATTTCGGCGAAGTGCGGGCCGTATCCGCTGTCGCCTCCGATATATGCGGTTGTGCTGCCCTGGAGCATGAACGATGCCCAGAGTGTCGGGTTCTGTCTGAGGAATCGTCCTGAAAAATGTCGGGTCGGGAGGCATGTGACCTGCTGCCCGGACGGGAGTGTCACGCTTTCGTCCCAGTCGAGTTTGATGATGCTTTCGGGTGGATATCCCCAGTACTCGAAGTGTTCGCCTACGCCGAGAGGGCATATTACGCTGCCGATGCGGTCTTTCAAGGCTTTGACAGTGGCGTAGTCGAGGTGGTCGTAGTGGTCATGGGTTATGATTAGGTAGTCGACCGGAGGGATGTCGTCGGGAGTGTATATGTCGGAGCCCTTGAAGGGCTTCATCATCAGCGATGTGGGATATCGGGATGTCAGGACCGGGTCGACAAGAAATGTGGAGCCGCCGTTGATGAGCAGGTATGAGGAGTGGCCGAACCATACGAACCGGTCTGTTTGCCGGTCGAGCTTGGTGAGGTCGGTCTTGACGGATCTGACTGCAGACTTCGGAGCGAGGTCGGCAGGCTTCGGGGCAAAAAGGAATTCCCACATCGTGGTCCAGCGGCTTTTGCCGGATGTCATCATGGGTGTCGCGCTGAGGTTATGGAAAGCCCCGTCGCGGTAGTGCGGAGAGCGTTTGATACGCTCCAGCCTGTCGCCGCTTGGAGTCCGGCCGAGCGGGACCCAGGCGGCTCCTAACGCCGCTGCCAGTGCGGCCAGAATCAATAATATTATTGATGTCGTTACAATAAGTCTTGTAGGTCTGATAAGTCGTATAAGTTTAATAAGCCGTAAGGGTTTTATAACGGGGAGGAGAGGGGGACGAGGGTATAGGTCTGCGAGCCGAGGCCTATCTGCTCGGCGTAGCCGATGATGTGGGTGCCGTGCTGGCGGTTGATGCGGTCGATGAGGGGCTTGCTGTCGTCGCCGGCCGAGGGCTTGTGGTTGAATACGAGGTCAAGGCACGCCTTGTCGAGAGCCACGGGGTCGAGTGATGCGAGGATGCCAACGTCTTTCATCTCCGGGGCTGCGGGATTGCCGTCGCAGTCGCAGTCGACGGAGAGGTTGTTCATCACGTTGATATACACTATGCGCGGCTCTCCGGCGGCGCTTTTGGCGTTCATATAGTCATGGACGGCCTGAGCGGAGGCGGCCATGCTTTCGATGAAATCGTCCTGCTCTGGCGACCCCCAGCCTGAGTCGGTCTGCCCTGCCGAGTGGATGTAGAGTTTGCCCCGTGATGAAGCCACTCCGATAGAGGCGTTTTTCAATACTCCGCCGAAGCCGCCCATGGCGTGACCCTTGAAGTGTGCGAGGTTTATCATGAAGCCGTAGCGGGCCAGATGGCTTCCGACGATGTCGTATTTGATATGGGTGGTGTCAGAGACGGGGATGCGCATGTCGCCGTCGGCATCCATTATGTCGACCTCCGCGATGTCTGTAAATCCTCGTTCGGCTATGGTTTTCAGATGGTCGGCGGTGGTGCCACGGCTACCTCCGTAGGCTGTGTTGCACTCGACGATTACGCCCTTGGTCTCATCGATAAGCGGCTTGATGAAATCCGGGCGGAGGTAGCCTGTCTGCTCCGACTCGCCGGTGCTTATCTTGACGGCGACTTTTCCTTGGGGCGTGACACCGAGAGCCTTGTAAATCTGCAGCAATGACTGAGGGGTTATCTCTTTGGTGAAATATACGGTTGGGGCTTCTTTCTTGGTTTGTTTCTGGGCATGGGCGCAGCCGACGCTTGTCATCATTGCGGCTGCAGCCAATGAGATGGATAATAGCTTTTTCATAAGTCGGGACGTTGATGGGGTTAGGGTCAGAACCGCCATTCCGCACCTGCCATGACTGTGGCACGCGGCATGGGGAATCCGTAGTTGATCTGATAACGTGTGGCGGTGAGGTTTTCACCTTTGGCAAACAGGGTGAGGGGCTTCCGTAACGGGAATGTGTAGGCTACACGGGCGTTGAGCAAGGCGTAGCTTTCGGCGGTCTGCTCGGTGTACACGTCCCATACGCTCATCACGTCGACTGAGAACTGCCAGCGGCCTGGGGTGTAGCCGACTTCGGCAAACAGTTTGTTCTTTGGGGCGGCGATTATCCGTGTGTCGGTGTGGAGGTATGCGTAGTTGGCGGTAAACGTCCAGTCGTCGTCAAGGCGGTATGTCGCATCGATTTCGAATCCTTTGTTGATAAACGAGCCGGTGTTCATGTTTCTCGCGGCTCCGTCAACCATGACCTGCTGGATGAGGTTGTCGCCGTTGATGTAGTAAAGGGCGAGTCCGGCATTGAGACGGCCGTCAAGAAGCCACTGCCGCAGCTCTACCTCGAAATTGTCCATCGATTCGGGCTGCAACTCCGCATTGCGCGGGCCGTACATGTAGAGTTCGCGTATGTTGGGCGAGCGTAAGCCCCGGCTGTAGCTGAACTTCACGCGGCTTGACGACAGCGGACGCAGTATGAAGCCGGCTTGCGGCACCCATTCGTTGCCGAACTGTGAGGAGTGCTCGAGGCGGACTCCGGCGTTGACACTCAACCTGTCGCTCCAAAATGCCTGCTGCATCATGGCGTATCCGGCAATCTCATTGACATGCTTGTCGACGATGGGCGATTCCTTGCCGTCGGCCTTCTGCGAGTTCCATGCCTCACCGCCCCAGTGCTTGAAGTCGATGCCGACGCTGAGGTCGTTTCCTTGCCAAGGTTTGACGGTCTGGTAGGCGGTGATGCCCATGTTGAAGTCCTTGGAGTTGAAGAGGTAGTCGCGGGGTCGGCCCCTGCTTATGCCGTCGTCAATCTTGTGCTTGCCGTAGTTGTAGTAGGCCTGGATGCCTCCTGATGATATGTCATAGCGGTTTTTGACATAGACCGACGCTGTGGTGCGGAACATTTTCGTCCACATATCCAGCGGCTGTGACAGCTCTACCGAGCCGGGGTTGTCGGCTTTTGTTTCGGTCAGCATGACATTGGCTCCGGCTTCCCAGTGCTGCGAAAAGTCGTAGGAGACCGATGCAAACTGGTTTGACAGCCAGTAGTCCATACCCTCGCGGTTGCCGTCGGTCGACTCGTAGCTGGCTGCTACGAATGTGCGCAGTCCGCCATGTTTGTAGCCGGCCTTCACTCCGTATTTCTGAGTGCCGTAACTGCCGCCGGCAGCTCTAAGCGACCCAGAGAAGCCCTCTTTGTCGGCGCGGCGTGTAATCAGGTTGACCGAGCCGCCCATTGCGCCCGAGCCATAGAGCAGTGATGACGGGCCGCTTACGACCTCAACCCGCTCCACATCATTGGTGACATATGTGTCAGGGAGGGAGTGTCCGAAAACTCCAGCCCATTGGGGCTGTCCGTCGATAAGGAACAGCACTTTGTTGCCTCCGCCGACACCTCGGATGTTGACAGTCCCGGCGGCTCCGCCGCTGACTCCGTATCCGGCGAGTCCTCTTTCGGTCACGAACATGCCGGGGACGTGGTTTTGTAGCACCGGGAGCAGGTTGGTCTCCGAGCTGTTGTCGATGGTGGCGGTGCCGATTACCTTCACGTCAAGCGGCAGCAGCGGCACCGGGGCTTTTGCCGCGCTCTCGACGACGACCACTTCCCCAAGCACTTTCGTAGTGTCGGCTTTCTCGGCGGTGGCAGCGGAGGCTCCTAATGCTGCCGTCATCGTGAATGCCGCTATCGTAATCAGTTTCATTGACTAATTTATCTGCGAATCAAGTGGTTGATTATCAGCCATCCGCCAAATGTTTGAAGCAACATGCCTGGCAGACCGATGCGGAAGTCCTGAACGGCAAGGTAGAAGTCGCCTTTCATCGCCCATTCGCCCAACGTGCCTGCTGTCTGGTATGAGAGGACAACCGCTGCGAGCAGCCACAGTGAGGCTTTGCGGAAGCGGCTGGCGGCGATACCGGCGGCTACGGCGAGGAGGACTGATTTGAGCAGTATCGGCGGCAGACTGTGGAGTGCTGGCATACCGAAAAGCGCCGAATTGATGACCGGCGAAGCCACGGCGGTGAGCAATCCCACTTTCCAGCCGTATTTGTAGGCACCTACGAGAGTGAACAGGTAAATCGGCAGCCATACCAAGCCGCCCTGCGGAATGAGGTGTACGAGTTGCGGCAGTGCGATGTTGCCGAGTATGAAGAGAGCCGCCACCATGTAGGTCTTGGCGTTGCTGTAGTCGAGTGAGTACAGTCTTTGTGTGGATGCGTGTTGCATATCAGGGTTTGATTGAGTTGATAAATCGGGTTATCAGCGGCAGACACTCCTCGGGGGTCGTGCAGCCGATGCATAGCGACTCTACGGGGCAGATGCCGTCGCCGTTGCGGTAGATGATGTTGGGGACTTCCTCGGCGTATGACACCTTCACAGCCGATGTCTCAAACAGCTTCAGTGCCGGGGTGCTGATAATATCGGCATAGACGCTGTTTGCTTTACCGAGTATCATCAAGGCTGCAGCCCCTTTGCCTACGACCTTGTCGGCGATGTCTGCGCCGTCGAGCAGCGAGGGATCCTCATTGAGGATGCGGTAGAGGTCGGAGACTCCGCGTCCGTCAAAGACGGAGACTGTGCCGTTGGAGACCACTAAAGAGTGGTTGCCTTGGTGGAGTATGTCGACAATATCAGCCGTCATAGGGTGCCTTGCTTAAGCTGTTCGACGAAGCGGTCTATGCGGTGCAGCTCGGAGGGTATCTGTATGCCCTGTGGGCAGTGGGGCGAACATCTGTTGCAGCCGATACAATGGCTCGCCTGGCGCAGCTTGGGTACGCTGTGGTCGTAGCCCACAAGAAATGCACGGCGTGCCTCGCGGTAGTTGTCGGCCTGCTGGCTTTCGGGAATGTTGCCCTCGTTGACACACTTGTTGTAGTGCAGGAGGATTGCCGGGATGTCGATGCCATAGGGGCAGGGCATACAGTATTTGCAGTCATTGCATGGTATGGTGGGAAACTGCATCATCAGGTCGGCAGTGTCGTAGAGGAAGTTCTCCTCTTCGGGCGAAAGCGGCACCAAGGGACAGTATGTGCGCAGGTTGTCCTGAAGATGTTCCATGAATGTCATGCCGCTGAGCACGGTAAGTACGCCCGGCTTGGTCCCTGCGTAGCGGAAAGCCCACGAAGCCACGCTGCGCTCCGGCTCGCGCTGCTTGAGACGTGCCACGATATTGTCAGGCAGCTTCGACAGCCGGCCTCCCAGCAGGGGTTCCATGATTATGGCCGGTATGCCGCGCTTTCCCAGCTCGTTGTAGAGGTACTCGGCATTGGTGTTGCGGGGGTTGAGCTCTTTGGCATGGTGCCAGTCGAGATAGTTGAGCTGTATCTGCACGAAGTCCCACTGGTATTTGTCGTGCTGCGCGAGCAGGTCGTCGAATACCTTTATGTCGCCGTGGTATGAGAATCCGAGGTTGCGTATCCTGCCGGCCTTGCGCTCGTCCATGAGAAAATCCAGGATGCCGTTGTCGATATAACGGGCTCTGAACTCTGCAGGGCCGTCCTCGCCCATGCCTATGCCGTGTAGCAGCATATAGTCGATGTAATCGGTCTGGAGCTCTTTGAGGGAGTTGCGGTACATGGCAATCGATGCCTCGCGTGTCCATGTGGATGGGGCGAAGTTTGACAGCTTTGTCGCTATGAAGTATTTGTCGCGGGGATGGCGGCTGAGGGCTATCCCGGTGGCTCGTTCGGAGCGGCCTTTGCAGTAAGCCGGCGATGTGTCGAAGTAGTTGACACCGTGGGCGATGGCATAGTCCACCTGGCGGTTGACCATCTCCTGGTCGATGTCGTCGTTGCCACCCTCGCGTGCGCTGCGTCCGTCGATTGACGGCAGACGCATCATGCCGTAGCCCAGTATCGACACCTTTTCGCCTGTCTTGGGGTTCGTGCGGTAGGTCATCCGGTCGGTAGGAATTTCCCCGGCGGCTGTATGGTCGCCGGTCAGAGGGTTTTGCTTTGAGTCGCAGCCGGCCAGCGCGGCAGCCGGCCAGCGCGGCAGCCGAGACGGCGGCGGTGCCGATGCCGAGACGTTTCAGAAACTCCCGGCGGTCTATGTTGTGGTTGGTATCTTTCATCGCTTCGGAGGTTTAGATTGTTCGGTGGGTTTCGTGTCCTTCGACATATATCGCGCTGAACGGACGTGCCGGGCAGAGGTTTTCGCAGGCTCCACATCCGATGCAACGCTCATCGTTGACCACGGGTATTTTCGGCGAATCGGGGTTGTCCTTGTCGGACGGCACCATCTGTATGGCTCCCACGGGGCAGTGGCGGGCGCAGTTGCCGCACGCCACCCCTTCGGTCAGGGGGATGCAGTTGTCTTTGACCCACACGGCATGGCCTATCTGTATGGCTGATTTGTCGGCTCGGTCGATGGCGATAATCGCTCCTGCCGGGCAGACCTCGGAGCATTTTGTGCACTCAGGGCGGCAATATCCGCGCTCGTATGACGACCGTGGCTGCATGAGTGTGGCGATGTCGGACGACGGACGGAGCACGCCGTTGGGGCAGACGGATACGCACAGCTGGCATCCGGTGCAGTGGTCGGTAAGGTGCTTGAGGCTCACGGCTCCCGGAGGGACTATCGGGGTCTTGCGGGCAGGAATTTTCTTGTCGGTGATTACAGCCAGTCCGCCATCGACGGTCTTTTCTTCTGCGCGGAGCAGTGCAGCGGTTCCGAGTGCCACCGTCGTGGTGAGGAAGCTGCGTCGGGCGGAGTCGGCCGGCTCTGTCGCCTCTGCTGGCTTGTCTGCCGTGGCCTTGCGGCGCGTATAAGATATGGCTCCTTGGCGGCATTTGCCGATGCAGTCCATACAGGCTACGCAGCGGGAGTAGTCGATTGCATGGTTTTTGCTGTCGATACACGCCGCCTTGCAGTTACGTGCGCACAGGCCGCAGCCGTTGCATTTTGAAGTGTCGATGACGGGCTTAAGCAACGAATACCGGGAGAGGAATCCCAGTACAGTGCCTACGGGGCATATCGTGTTACAGTAGGTGCGTCCGTTGCGCCATGCCAGCACTCCGAGGATTGCCACCGTGGCGGCGGCGATACCGAATGTGATGCCGCTGCGAATCCATACGTCCACAGAATAAAAAGCGTAGCTCTCATACCGCGCCGCCAGTCCGGCAAGAATGTTGTTGCCGCAGGCCCAGACGGGGGCGAGCAGGTTTTGCGCTATGCGTCCGTAGGAGCTGTAGGGAGCCAGCAACGCCACTACCGACCCGATGCCGAGGACGATGGCTGCTACCATCACGGCGAGCATCGTGTAGCGCAGTATGTTTTTGGCCGGTGAATAGGAGTAGCGGTTTTTCTTGCGTTTCTTGCCCATCCAGCCGAATATGTCCTGCATGACACCCAACGGGCATATTACAGAGCAGTACACCCTGCCGAGGAGGAGGGTCAGCACGACGAGCGCGACGATTACACCGACGTTAAGGGCCAGCAAGGCCGGCAGCAGCTGTATCTTGGCCATCCAGCCGAGCCATGCGTGGACCGTCCCGGTAAAATCGAGAAAAAGCAGCGTGATGCATATAAAGAATATCGCTGCCAGTATAACACGGATTTTTTTCAACATGGTGTGTCGGATATGTTTTGTTGACTGGGTTATTTCATTTTATGGAGCGGCCCATCTCGTAGGCTTGGCGCATATACGGGGTGTCGCGGACTTCGCCTATGCCGTACACGCCTTTGGCGGCTATTACGCCCATCTCCTTCGAGCCTTTGAAGCAGGCGGCAAGCCCACGGAAACATTCGAGGGTGCAGTCCATGGTGTGCTTCTCGTCTTCGGCGGCAGTCATGATGTAGTAAAACTCTTTGTCATTGAACTCAAGCCAGCGGGCCACGGTGCGGTCAAACACCGTTTTCATCTGGGCATTGATCGAGTAGAAATATACCGGGGAGGCGAGCACAAGGACATCGGCATCGAGCATTTTCTTCAAGATGTCGGGCATGTCGTCTTTTATGCAACACTGGCCGCTGTGGCTGTTGCAGTAATAACAGCCTCGGCAGTAGCCTACATTTTTGCTGGGAATCCATATTTTCTCCACGTTATTGCCGGCTTCCGATGCCCCACGTAGAAATTCGTCGCATAGCAGGTCGGAGTTGCCTCCTTTACGGGGGCTTCCTGAGAGTATCAATACTTTTTTCATCGGTTCAGAATTTAGGAAACAGTTGGATTGTTGTGTCAGCTTATTATGCAAATACAAAGATAATGCGAGATATGCAGAGACGCACCACCATAATTACTGATATGATAACCAAAATTACAGATATATGGTAAATATACTTGTTTTTAACGGATTAACAGCGTAATTTTACGAAAAATAACACGCGACACAGTTCCACAATATCTATGCCTACGATTTTGAACTATTTGGCTTCAGGTTTTACTTTGCATCGTTTGACCATCTGCCCATACATGTGCATGTGAGAAAAGGTGATGCGGAAGCGAAATAGAACCAGAGCTTAAAGTTGACTATAACCATGGCTTCAAGGCCAAAGAGATGACAAAGATTCTCAATACTGTGGTTACCTATCAGGAAGAAATCATTGCCGCCTGGAATGAGAACGAACAGAAAAAGTGATGTCTATGGAAAAGATTAAAAGATTATGGTTTGATGAATACTTCATCCACATGGAGTCAACGGAAGCCCGCACGTATAAGTTGCCGCTGGTCGGTTCTCCCAGGCTTTTGAACGCTACGCCTGAAGAACGCGATGCTTACTCGATAGAACTTGACGGGACTGCGATAAGGTGGGATAATGTTGATGAGGATATTTTCATCACAGCCTTTTACGACTACCAAGATGGCTCGCAGAACAAAATCGCCAATCTTTTCTTCAAATACCCGATGCTGTCAGTCGGCGGAATGGCAAAGGCTATAGGAATTGACAGGTCGTTGCTTTATCAGTATGTTTATGGCGTCAAGACACCCAGCTCAAGCCGTGAACGTGAAATCTTCAAAGCTTTTCGTGACCTCGGTGCTGAACTGAGCCAAATTTGATAACCAATAAAACGCAAACAACGTCTAAAATAGTCCACAAAATCGGGGCAAGTGATTTTGTGGACTAACTTTGATAATCAACGGTAAGAAGAAGGGATGGCTTGCGTTTGAGGACGCACGAGCCGTGCGTCCCTACTGGGGGATGATGGCTGATGCTGTGCCGAGGTTCTGCAACTCCCTCTGATTTTATGATTTGATTTTACGCATTATCCTTGCAGGGACTCCGGCGACTACGGTGCCGTCGGGGACATCTTTGGTGACTACAGCCCCGGCTCCTACTATCGCGTTTTCACCGACAGTCACGCCGGGCAGTATGACCGCTCCGGCTCCGAGCCATGCGTTGCGGCGGATAACGACTGGCTTGACGAGCAGATTGTGGCGCAGCTCAGGCTCTTCGGGGTGGGACTCGGTGGTAATCTTGACTCCGGGACCGATGAAAACTCCGTCCTCAATCGTTATGCCGCCCTGGTCGAGGAATGTGCAGCCGAAATTGATGAATACCTCCTTGCCCACGCGGGTCAATTTGCCGAAAGCGGTGTAGAATGGTGGGAACATCCTTACCGACGGGTCCAGCTCCTGCCCCCATATCTGTTCGAGCAGCGAGCGGCGGGCATCCATAGGGTGATAGCCGGTGTTGAGTTCGCCCACCAAGGAGAGCGTAGCTTCAAATTCACTGCGTAAGTCCGCGAAATCGGGGTCGGATTCAAGTATGCGCTCTCCTCTGCGCATACGTTCGATAACTCTGCTGTATTTCATGATTTTTGATTTTTCTAAATGCAAAATTATGATGTAAGCCGGACTGCGTCAGTACCTGAATTACGGCAGATTATACCTCTATTACAGAAAAATGTCGGGGCGATGCAGCTGTCACGCACAGCACGGCATCGCCCCGACATGCTCATCCCTCACAGCATGTTTTTCAGCATCTACTTATCGGTGCGGCTTATGATACAGGTGAATTTGCCGCCGATGTGGCCAGGCTTTGTTAAATCTGAGTTCTTTCAAGGATTTTCGGACTGTTTTTGCCGCTCGCAATCGTCATGTAGCTCGCTACACTCCTATCGCTCGCATCAAAACATCTCCGAAACTCCTTATAAAAATCTATGTGTGAAATCAAAATAGCTCCTAAATCAAAAACAGGTTCTTGTTCATAATCCTGCTTTTCGCTCGGCTATGCGTTCGTTGGCCATTCTGGCATCTATTTCGCTGTTGTGGCAACCGCCCTCGGCATCGTACCATACCGTCTTCGAGCTGCCGCCTCCGCCGCCACCTCCTCCGGCCGCGCTGCCTCCCACGAACAGGATAGCGGCGATACCGGCGAGTATCAGCAGGATTTGCAGAATCAGCCGCAGCAATATCGTAATCAGCCCGACCGCAGCTATGATGACACCGATGATATAGACGGCAATGAAAAGTGTGAGCAGCGAGCCGTTGACTTTTCCGGCTGTCGACACGTTGCGTTTCCAGGAGATGAACGTGCCTATACCGAAAGATGCCAAAAACACTATGGCGGCAACGACCTCGTTGGCGCTTCTCCACCACACGGCACCGGCAAAGACGGCGATGAGTGTCAGCGGTATGCACGCTCCCATGCTTATCGCCATGGGCTTGATGGAGATTTCCTTGTCGGAATGTTCGCCAAAAAGCAGACGTTCGTACAGCTTGATGCTGAAAACCTGCGCTACGACAAATATCACAAACGGTATGGCCCGCAGGGCGGACCCCCAGAAGCCGTAGGTGTCATAATCGCACCACCAGAACACATCGCCGCCCAACGTGGCGTAGGCCCAGATTTCAAGTGCCGAGGCGAGCAGGATGCAGAGAGGTACGAGCAGCAGTGCCGGGCGGCGCAGCAGCTCTATCCGTCCGAGAAAGAGCAGCAGTATGGCTGCAACGAACAGTATAGAGATTATGATATACGGGGTTATGGTGGTGAAGAAATGCTCGATGGCGGTATGCTTGCCGTCCTGGCGCAAGTCGGGAAACAGCCCTACCGTGCCGGCGGGATTGTCCTCGCTCAGTACGAGCAGATCTCCATCGATGCAGTATTCCTTGTCGTCACGGACGATGACACCTCGGCCCGGATTGCCTTCGAGTACGCGGGTGAGGGTCAGCTCTTCGCCGTTGGCTATTTTGAAGGCTGCCGTGCCGGGGACTTCGCCACCGCTTTTGGCTGGCTCGATTGTGTAGGCCTGGATCGAGTCGGAGAATAGCACATCGACGACATATTTCTGTGCGCTTGCGCATAGTGCATTAACCAGCAGTATGGTAAAAACTATCAGTCGTGTTTTCATAAGTTAGTCAACAAAATTAGTTTATATCATCAAGTCAGTCCCATTTTGCGATGCTTTTGCGGTTTTTTGGGCTGATTCCGTACTCGTCGTCAATCACGTAGCTCGCTACGCTCAATCCTCCTCATCCAGAATCATCGCCAAAATTCACGCAAAATCATTCGCTCTAATTTTGTGGACTAACTTAAGAAGCTTCTAAGTAGGTAGATAAGGTTGGTGCGGAAGTGCTATGGTGTAGGGCGTTTGTGTCAGCACGTCATAAGGCTTGTTTATACAGATGGCAATGGGACAAGAAGCCGTGTCGGTTTGGTATGACACAGCTTCTTGTCTGAAGATATTTAGTAGGGCAGTTATTTCAGATAACGTATAGCTAATTTCAGTGATTTTATCTTAGCATACTCGGCCGCTTTTGAATCGGACATGGTAAGGTTGTGCGCATTAATATTGACTGGTGTACCGGCTGTGATGACGGCAGTTCCCTCTCCTGTAGACGTGCGGGCTATGCTGCCGACTTGGTGCGAGATTACTTCGTTGCCCTCTGCGTCAAGGCCGATTAGATCAACCGAGAGGGGGGTCATGGTCCCGTCGTTGAATGCTAAGGCATCTTTCCCTTCCAAGGGTATGTCTTTTGCGGCAACGACTTCTCCAGCGAGGTCGTAGCGCGGATCTATGTCCCCTTTGCTGAAGAAGTCTTTAAACTGGACTGTTACGGGAGTCTTTACGGTGAGTTCGTCGGTGTTTTCAAGGGCGAGGGTTGAGCCGCTCCATTCCTGGGCTGCTTTCTCGGCTTTTTCGCGGGCTTCGGCGTAGATTTTCTCGTATTTCTCGAATACGGCTTTGGCATCGGATTCCGATTCGCTTGCTCCGAGTTTTGCTTTGAGTTCTTCTGACTGTGTGTTTAATTCGGCGGCAATGGCTGGTACTTTGCCGAAAAGCATAGACTCCGAGGATGATGACGATGAGCCGCCGCATGATGATAGAATAAATGATACAGCCGCTATGGACAGGGCGGATGTGATGAACAGTTGCTTTCTCATGGTGTTAATGGTGTTAATGGTGTTAATGGTGTTGATGTGAAACTTGATAAATTGGTCGATTTATTGTGTCAGCAAACTAACGCCAAATTTTACAATTATAAAGAAACAACGGATAAATTATCGGATGACAATCAGTAAAAATCGCCTCACGGCGATGTAACAATAGGTAAATTATTGCTGTGTCAATGGGTAAATATCGCTGATTACCAATATGTTATGGGGGGGGGTAGAAGCCCTGTACTGAGCAGGGGTCATCCCTGCGATTGCGACGAATACGCGGTGGAAGCTTTGTCGAGAATTGAATCCCGACTCCTCGGCGATTTCGTCCAGGCGGCGCGGTGTGCCTGTAAGCAGCCCCATCGCGTGCTTGACGCGCAGACGGTTGATGTGGTCGTAGAATGTCATGCCTGTCTCCGTCTTGAAGTATGCGGAGGCATAAGTGCGGTTGGTGTTAGCCATCCGTGCGATGTCAGACAGCTTTAGCATGGGATTGAGATATATGCGGTCTTCCACTATGAGCCGGGTTATCCTCGCGAATACCTGGCTGCGGATGTCGGGCGATTTGTCGGGTATAGATTCAATCGGGGCTACAGGGTGCAACTCATCGACCACGGATTTGTGCTTGTAGATGAAGTAGCAGATGAAAATCCACAGCATGAGCGTAAGGGTCATATATATTGCGTCATACCAGGGGCTGTATGTGGTGCAGCTTATGACCCAGACTGTCAGGATTATGAAAAAAGCCCAGAGGATGTTCTGGAGCCATCGGAGGTCGATGTCCTCGTTGTACGAGAATGTGGCTTTGAGCGACCTGTTGTATCGTGGTATCGCGAAGCATGCCCATGTCGCGGTCGAAAGCCCGAGGATGACGGCCAGGATCATGTCTATGTGGTAGAATACGGGATGCTTGAATAGCACCATGAGCAGCGGCAGGATGACGAAAGGGGCTTCGACCAAGGCGATTGTTTTCAGTGTCAGCCGTCCGGGATTGCATAATTCCCACAGTATGCAGGCGTAGAGAGGGACTGCAACGACATCTACGGCGGTTATCAGGTCTAATGCCGACATGAACTGCGGATGTGCCAGCACGACAGCATCTTTCACAAACCCGGCGGCCATGACTGTCATCAGTACCGTCACCAGGCGCGAAAGCATGTCCGAGCCTTTGCGCCAGAAAATCCACGCAATCATGGCCGTGAACATGAAGCTCGTGCCTAACAGGAAATATTGAACAGCATTTACCATAATGTTGTTGACCAGCGTAGAAGCTGTTACTGTCGAAAGGTGTGAATGGTTATAAACTACACGTTGAATAGCATCTAAACCGGCGCTGTGTTGTGGAGGTGTTTATGTGATGTCTGTTGGATGTGTTTGTAAGAAGATATGTAAAGGTAGTAATTTTCGGCGAAATTCGCTACCTTTGACTTCGTCCAATAATAAGAAACATATGAGAGAGATGAGGAAAGCCCAGCGGCAAAAGGATGAGGTGTGGGCTTCGGGCGTGTTTGACAAGGCACCTTATGTCACGGTCAGCATGGTGCGTCCTGACGGAACGCCTTACGGCCTGCCGCTTTCGCTCGTCCGCAGTGGTGGGCGGACGTTTTATTTCCACTGTGCCGATGAGGGTGAGAAGATCGACTGCATGAGAAGCAATCCGATAGTAAGCCTGTCGGCGGTGAGCAGGTGTACTCCCAAATATGAGGAGGAGAAGAATAATTTCACCGAATATTATGACTCGGCAGTTGCCATAGGCCGTGCGGAGATAGTCACAGACGATGCCGAGAAGATAGCGGCGTTGAGACTGTTGTGTGAAAGATTCCTCCCTAAGTATATGGAGCATTTCGACGAAGCGGTCAATCGCAGCCTCGGCCGGACTACAGTGGTCAGAATAGACCTGCTCGAACCACCTGTGGGCAAATCAAAACCGTAAGATGCCGTGTGCGAATCGGTGTGGCTGCGTTGTTACTTATATAAATCTTTGCCATGATTGAGACTGAAAGGCTTGTGCTGAGGCGTTGGAGGGCTGATGATGCTGCGTCGCTATATAGGTACGCGTCCGATGACCGGGTCAGCGAGCTTGTGTTGTGGCCTACGCACACATCTGTGGAGATGAGTCGTGAGGTGATTGAAACGGTCTTTATGCCCAATCCGCATACTCTGGCAATCGCGCTGAAAGATACCGGCGAACCGATAGGGTGTATAGGGCTTGTGCCGCCTGGCGGCGAGCATCATGCGACCGTCTCGTCCGAGCGGGAGGTGGGGTACTGGATAGGGCGGCCATATTGGAATAAGGGCATTGCGAGCGAAGCGCTGAGGGCGTTGGCTGCTTATTGCCGGGCGACCGTCGGCTTGGATTCGCTGCTCATAACCACCGACAAGCGTAACGCCGCGTCACGGAGAGTGGCTGAAAAATGCGGATTCATGTTTGTGGAGGAGTATATCTATGACGGCGTGGAGAGTTGTGCCTACAGGTTGGACTTACGTGCAGCGAGCGGTAAAACCAAAAGCACCTGACGTGTGTTATATTTATACCACTATCAACCTGCAAGCCGTTTTAACAAACTTTAAATGAGGGATATTTGCAAGTGATTAGAATAATTACAAACTTTGTAATTGTTCTAAAATAGTTAAACAACAAACCATGACATACACTCAGCCAAGCACCCCAAACTATCTGCTCGACTTGCTCCATAAGTCGGGAGTGCGCCCGTCGGTCCACCGGCTGGCGGTGCTGAGGTACGTGATAGACAAAAAGACACATCCTACTGCTGACGAGATATTCTCTTCATTGGCAGCGGAGTTTCCGTCATTGTCGCGGGCTACTGTCTATAATTCCCTGCACAAACTCGCTGATAGCAGTATTTTGCGTGAGGTAGAGATAGAGAACGGTACGACGCGTTACGACTTCGCCCAGCAACCGCCTCACGGGCATTTCAAGTGCCGTCGGTGCGGCAAGATATATGATATGCCTATGTCGTATAGGGCGGATGAAGCGTTGCCTGACGGATTCAGGATTGATAGTATTGACGTATATGCAAAAGGATGTTGTTCCGATTGCTGTGATAATATTAAAACGAAGTAAATTACTAACTGTTAAAAAATTATTGTACGATGAAAGATCTGAAAGGAACAAAGACCGAGAAGAACCTGTGGGAAGCATTTGCCGGTGAATCGCAGGCCCGCAACAAGTACAGCTACTATGCATCCAAGGCCCGTAAGGACGGCTATGAGCAGATTGCTGCCATCTTTGAGGAAACAGCACATAATGAGAAGGAGCATGCCAAGCTCTGGTTCAAATTGCTGCACGGAGGTGACATTGCGGGTACGATGGAAAATCTGGCTGACGCAGCCGCAGGTGAGAATTACGAATGGACCGACATGTATGACCGTATGGCTGCCGAAGCTGAGGAGGAAGGTTTTGCCCACATAGCAGCAAAATTCCGCCAGGTAGCAGCTATCGAACGTCTGCATGAGGAGCGTTACCGTCGTCTGCTGGCAAACATCGAGGAGGGTATCGTATTCTCCCGCGAAGATGACCGCATCTGGATATGCCGTAACTGCGGCCATGTAGTGATAGGCCAGAAGGCTCCCAAGGCTTGCCCGGTGTGCGCTCATCCGCAGAGCTTCTTTGAAATCGAAGCCAAAAATTATTGATACAGTTACATCCCTGTAAAGTGGATCAGCCATGCTGCCGTCTGGCAGCATGGCTGACTGTTTTTGTGTAAATCTTATAAAGATTATGGGGTTGCTTATATAATGGGAAAACCTTGAAGATGCTGGCATCTTCAAGGTTTTTTTTGAGGGTGAACAGTGGGGGTCGAACCCACGACCTTCGGAACCACAATCCGACGCTCTAACCAACTGAGCTATGCTCACCATTTTAAGGTGCTGCAAAGGTAGCACCTTTTTTCGGGATGTGCAAGCGTTTCGGGCGAAATTTGCTCAAAATGCTTTTGATTTGCACATTTTGAGCTTTTTAGCGTCGCTCTACAAATACGTTAGATTCAAACGACCCTTAATTTTTTGGGTAAACGTCGCCACGGGCGGCGAGGAGGGTGTTCTGCATCAGGGAGCATATGGTCATAGGGCCTACGCCTCCGGGTACCGGGGTGATGAAGGCGCATTTGGGGGCTACGTTGTCGAAATCCACGTCGCCACGCAGACGGAAACCGCTTTTCTTGGTTGCGTCGGGGACACGTGTGGTGCCGACATCGATTATGGTAGCTCCGTCCTTGACCATGTCGGCAGTGACAAAGCCCGGGCTGCCGAGGGCGGCGATGATGATGTCGGCCTGGCGGCATATCTCCTTGAGGTCGCGGGTGGCACTATGGCAAACTGTTACAGTGGCATCGCCTGGGACGCGCTTCTGCATCATCAGTGATGCAACCGGCTTGCCGACGATGTTGCTGCGTCCGAGCACCACGCAACGCGCTCCCTTGGTGGGGATGTTGTAGCGTCCGAGCAATTCCATGATTCCGGCAGGTGTGGCCGAGAGGAAGCAAGGCAGTCCGATGGACATGCGGCCTACGTTGATAGGGTGGAAGCCGTCCACGTCCTTGCGGTAGTCTATGGCTTCGATGATACGCTGCTCGGAGATGTGGCGGGGAAGGGGGAGCTGCACGATGAAGCCGTCCACATCGTCGTCGGCGTTGAGCTTCGCTATGGTTTCCAGAAGCTGCTGCTCGGTCACGTCGTCTTCAAACCGGATAAGGGTGGATTTGAATCCGCACTGCTCACAGGCTTTGACTTTGTGTGCTACATATGTTTCGCTGCCTCCGTCGTGTCCTACGAGGATAGCTGCCAGGTGCGGGCGTTTCATGCCCTGGTCGAGCATGGCAGTCACCTGCTCGGAAATCTCACGCTTGATGTCGTCGGAGATTTTTTTGCCGTCAATGAGTTGCATAAGTATATATGTCGTTTATTTATTGTGGATTCTAAGGCCGTTTCAGAGTCAGCGGCGGCGCATGTTGCGCATCATCGCCAGAGGGTTTTTCTTGGCACCCTGGACGAGTTTCATCATCTTGCGGGCTTCGTCAAACTGCTTGATGAGTCGGTTGACCTCTGCTACGGTGGTGCCGGAACCTTTGGCGATGCGCTGGCGGCGGCTTGCATTGATGATTTCGGGACGCGTGCGCTCGGCGATGGTCATGGAGCGAATGATGGCTTCGACGCTTTTAAAAGCGTTGTCGTCTATGTCCATATCCTTGATGGCTTTGCCTACGCCGGGTATCATGGAAGCCAGATCTTTCAGATTGCCCATCTTCTTTATCTGCTGTATCTGCTTGAGGAAGTCGTCGAAGTTGAACTGGTTGCGGGCCAGTTTGCGTTCAAGTTCCATGGCTTCCTTCTCGTCGTAGGCCTGCTGGGCTCGTTCGACGAGCGATACGATATCGCCCATGCCGAGGATGCGGTCCGCCATACGCTCGGGGTGGAACTGGTCGATAGCCTCAAGTTTCTCACCTGTACCGACAAACTTGATGGGCTTTGTGACCACTGTACGGATGGAGAGGGCAGCACCGCCACGGTTGTCGGCATCAAGTTTGGTAAGGACCACACCGTCAAAATCCAGACGGTCGTTAAATTCCTTGGCTGTGTTGACTGCGTCCTGGCCGGTCATAGAGTCGACCACAAAGAGTGTCTCCTGGGGTTTTATAGCCTTTTTGATAGACTCGATTTCGCGCATCATCTCCTCATCGACCGCCAGACGGCCGGCTGTATCGACAATCACGAGGTCGTGGTGGTTATGCTTGGCGTAAGCTATGGCATCCTGTGCGATTTTGACCGGATCTTTGACTCCTTCCTGGGTGTAGACGGGTACGTCGATCTGCTCTCCGAGGACCTTGAGCTGCTCGATGGCTGCGGGACGGTACACGTCGCAGGCCACAAGAAGCGGACGGCGCCCCTGCTCGCTCTTGAGTTTCTTGGCGAGCTTGCCCGAAAATGTCGTCTTACCCGAACCTTGAAGTCCCGACATGAGTATGACGGTGGGATTGCCCGACAGATTGAGTTTCGCCGCTTCCGAACCCATGAGTGCCGCCAGCTCGTCATGGACTATTTTGACCATAAGCTCCTGTGGCTTGACGGCGTTGATTACGTTCTGTCCCAGCGCTTTCTGCTTGACGGTGTCGGTAAACGATTTGGCTACTTTGTAGTTGACATCGGCATCGAGGAGGGCGCGGCGCACGTCCTTGAGGGTTTCGGCTACGTTGATTTCGGTAATCTTGCCTTGGCCTTTGAGTATCTTGAAGCTGCGTTCGAGTCTTTCGCTTAGGTTTTCAAACATAGGAGTAAGAGTAGGTGTATCGGTGTGAGGTTAGGAGGGAAGGAGCCGGTTGGTGGATGTGTCGGGGAACACTACACGCGGCTTGAACGTCTTGGCCTCGTCGTAGGGCATCGTGGCGTATGCCATGATGATTACGATGTCGCCGGGCTGCACCTTGCGGGCTGCCGCGCCGTTGAGACAAATCATGCCGGAACCCCGTTCGCCGGCTATGGCGTAGGTGTCGAAACGTTCGCCGTTGTTGTTGTCGACGATGTAGACACGTTCGCCGGGCAGGATGTCGGCTGCATCCATCAGGTCCTGGTCGATGGTGATGCTGCCTATATAGTCGAGGTTGCTCTCGGTGACTGTAACGCGGTGAATCTTGCTTTTCACCATTTCAACTTGCATCATAGCTATTGAAGCGAGAGGGATTATGTGTATGGAGGGTGTGCGTTAATAGCGTATATTGTCGATCAGACGCACATCGCCGACATACACCGTTATGCAGCCTACCGGCTCTGTGGTATCGTTCCAGTCGCGGATGGGCTGCATGGTCTTGCCGTCGACAATCTGGTAGTATTCTACCCGTGTGTATGGGAACGAGTCGATGGTATCGATGACGTACTTGCAGGTCTCGTCGACGGTATGGTCTTTGGCCCAGCCAAGGCTTTCGGCCAGCGTGCGGTGGATTACGGGAGCCACTGCGCGCTGCTCTTCGCTGAGACGAACATTGCGGCTGCTCATGGCGAGCCCGTCGGCTTCGCGGACTATCGGGCAGGGAACTATCTCGATGTCGGTCATGCCCTCGATTTCGGCCATACGGCGTATGACTGCTATCTGCTGGAAGTCCTTTTCTCCGAAGTATGCCCGGGTGGGTCGTACATAGTCGAAGAGGCGGCTGACAATCTGGGCAACGCCGTTGAAGTGTCCCGGGCGCATGGCTCCCTCCATGACTTCGGCCACAGGGCCGAGGTCGAATATGCGTTCATCCTTTTCGGGGTAGATTTCGGCTACTTCAGGGGCGAACACCACATCGACACCTTTGGCTTCAAGCATGACGCAGTCGGCATCGAGAGTGCGCGGATAGGTGGCGAGATCCTGTGGGTTGTTGAACTGTGTGGGGTTGACGAATATGCTGACCACTACCACGTCGTTTTCGCGCCGTGCGCGGTCAACGAGCGAACCATGGCCGGCGTGGAGTGCACCCATCGTGGGTACAAGGCCGACGGTGCGACCTTGGGCGCGTAGAGCGTCAAGGCGGCTGCGCAGTCCGTTGACTGTCTTGATGATTTCCATTGTTGCGATATTGCTTTTAAAGCAACAGATTTGGCATGAATAGTTGCTTATCAGGGTGCAAATTTACGAAACATTCCGCTGATAGCCAAATCGGTGGAAGGGCTCACACTCATTGACGAGGTCCTTATCTGAGACGTTGGATAATCTGGACTCCGATACGTTCTACAATCCCTGTCACGAGGGCGTTACCCATGAGAAATGCCCTCCGGGTGTCGGAGGCTCCTAAAGTGTGGTTGTCAGGGAACATGTTGAGCCGTTCGAGTTCGGTCGGTGTCAGTCTGCGATACCTACCGGATGCTGTTAAGATGACATGTTTGAATCTTGATGGAGCAGCACCACCCTCTCCGGTTATGATGGTGCGGGAGGGCTTGTCGATGCTGTCTGGAAACGCCATCGCTCCTTCTGAATAATTGTATTCAAACCCTGTCGTTTTGTTGACTCGTTTCTCTTTTTTGCCTCCTTTGGCGTACCGCCATTTCACTACATCCTCGTCTGTAATATAGAAATCCTCGGCAACTTCGGAGTCGGGAACCAAAATGTCGCCGAGTGTGACATATGGGCCGTTATATGCGGGTGCCGTTTGAGCGGTATATACAGTACGGTGCATCATTAATCCGGCATTTTTGAATGGTGAGTGAGCCTTTCCCTTATTAAAAGACCCGGATATTTCGGAGAGATCGCCATGGATTGTAAATGTATCAATAGACACATTGTCGGTTGACACAGGGAACGCTTTTGCCATGATTCCGTCTTTGGTAATCCAATCCGACGAGGAAATGACCGATTGGGCAAACGAAGAATCATTCTTAAACGCAAACATGTATGTCCGGCGCCGGCGTTGTGGCATACCGTATTCTGCCGCATTGATGATGCGCCACTCTACGCAATATCCTAAATCAGATAATGATGCAAGGATAATGGCGAAATCACGGCCTCGCTGTGATGCGGGGGAGCCTAACAGGCGGTCTACATTTTCAAAAATTAAAATCCGTGGAGGGTTGGGGTGGTCGCGTAAGATACGGTGTATTTGCCACCATAGGACTCCTTTCTTGCCTTCGATACCCCCCGAACGTTTAAGCGAGGTGGCAACGGAATAATCCTGACAGGGAAATCCTCCGACAAGAATGTCCGCATCAGGAATCTCACCGACATCCACTGTGGATATGTCCACATTGCTATGCCCTGAGAATCCAAATATATGGCAGTATATGGCCGATGCATCCTGACGTTTTGTAGACGGTTCCCATTGGTTGTTCCACACCGTCTTGAATCTTTCGGATGCTCTTTCAAGTCCTACACGGAATCCACCTACTCCTGCAAATAATTCAATTACCCGGATATCATCTGTGGATGTTTCAACGTCAATATCGGAGAATAAGGACTGTTGCCGATAAGATGTGCTGTATGCGGCAAGCGGTTCACATAATATATTATTGTTGGTGCTATAATCTTCACTCATGACCGTTTATAATTTCTTTCACATATTCGGCATTAAACCAATAACATAGCTTGTCGCATAATCCGCCGTTAGGATTTATAGCCTTATCGCTCTTGTCTTTAGCTTTCGGGCGGACATGGAATTTTTTGTGGTCGGCAAGACCCCAGAATCTTTCAGGAGTGATGTTGTTTGACATGACAGCGTACCTTATATTCAGCCAGTACTCTTTGGCTAACTCCAAATCTGCGGCTGGCATAGTCCAGAAAAACACGGAATCTAAAGCATAAGATTGCTCTGTGACAGGCTCTTTTGTTCGGTTGTTATACACGGATATAGTCTCGTCCTTAATGGGTTTGAACACTACGAACATGAAGCGGCCTGTGAAAATCTCATAGACATCGGATTCTAACCAATCGTCATTGTCATAGACTTCGCAATAATCTATGTTTTTGAATGACATGGACTCTTTGGGCATCCCGTTTTCTTGGAGGCGTACTGTCTTCATGATGATGCCTGACTTGACGAACTCCTCTGAGGAGCCTAGACGCTTGCTTTCGAGGTTGGATGCTATTAACGCGCTAACGTCGGCATATTTGCTCTTGGCTTGGTAAGCCTTGATTCCGAGCAAATCACAAATTTGGATGTAATTTTTGCCAATAAACGGTTTGAACCGATTCAAAATGATTTCTTCAAAAGAATTGTTCTGTAATTCCTGTCCTGTTACAAGCTCGAATTTCGCAACTTCGTTTTCTGCATAATTTGTATAAAAAGTCTTGCCACTGCCGGTTACGTGGCCAAGGATATAACGCATATACGCCGGTTTCAGGCTAAATGCTCGCTTGTTGGCTTTTATGTCGGAATTTGGTTGTGGCTGCGGGCTGTCTCCTTTTTGCCCTTTTCGACATGCTCCCAAATACAGAGTGTCACCTTCGGAGAGCAAATGCGCTTCCCCTCGTCTGACTTTATCTGCGATGGTTTGATAGTCCTGTTTTATCAGCAGCAAGTCTTTTTCGGGGAGTTGCCAAAGAACCCTGAATAGAAATTCGTAATCATAGATGGCGTTGCCGTTGACATGTAGATAAAACAGCAATAGCATGAGTTGGCATTTCGAGATGAGGTGTGAATCCTCGAACGAGGTGTTGACAATCTCAAAATAATCAATCATGGTACATACCAACCGCTCTTTTATCCGATAGGAATTATCTTTGGATTTCAGCAGAGGTGTACATTTCAATTCTACATGAGCTTCGGCAAAGTCGGCATTTCTATCAGAATTTACCTCGTAATTAAAGAATAGTTCTTCTACCATTTGACCAAGACCACCTTTGCCTTTTCTTTTGGCTTCAATGATGCTATCGCCGAAAAGGGAGCGCAATGAATTTCCAATCAGATGTCGACTGTAATCGAAAATCGACATAGGATTAGTCCTGTCAAAATGCTTGTGTTCAAAATCTGAAGTAGCCATATGCTTTAATGTCTGTACGCTGGATGGGTCAGGCGGGGGTGAGGGTGAGGATGGTGTCGAGGAGGTGGGTGGCGGTTTCGGTGTTGGGGATGTCGGCGATGGCGAAGCTGCGCCGGCCGTTGTTCTCGCGGATGCGCACGCGGCGCGGGTTCTGCTGGAGGAACTGGACCATGCGGCCGAACATGGGCGATTCGTAGTAGGCACGGTTGTCGTCGCCGACGAAATATACGAACATCGTACCCTGCTTGAGTACTACTTTCTCTATGCCGAGCCGGCGGGCCATGCGCCGCAGCCGGGGAATGCGCAGGAGTTCTTCGGTCTCGTAGGGTATCTTGCCGAAGCGGTCGATGAGGCGCATACGGTAGGCCTGGAGGTCTGTCTCGCGTTCGATGCTGTCGAGTTCCTGATAAAGGCTGATGCGCTCGCTCTCCTGCGGCACGTAAGATGCCGGCAGGAGTAGCTCCATGTCGCTCTCGATGACGCAGTCGGCGACGTATTCGATATCTTTGCCCTCGGATGCGTCTTCCTGTTCGAGGTCGCTGAACTCTTCATTGCGCAGCTCTGTGACCGCCTCTTTGAGGATTTTCTGATAGGTCTCGTAGCCGAGGTCGGCGATGAAGCCGCTCTGCTCAGCTCCGAGGAGGTTGCCGGCTCCGCGTATGTCGAGGTCCTGCATGGCTATGTGTATGCCGGCACCGAGGTCGCTGAAGCTTTCGATGGCTTGCAGACGGCGGCGGGCATCGGGGGTAAGAGGATGACCGGGAGGCACCATCAGGTAGCAGAACGCTTTGCGTGACGAACGGCCCACACGTCCCCGGAGCTGGTGGAGTTCGCTCAGACCGAAGTTCTGGGCGTTGTTAATCATTATGGTGTTGACGTTGGGCATGTCGATGCCGCTCTCGATGATGGTGGTGGCTATGAGAACGTCGTAGTCGTGGTTGGCGAAGTCGATTATGGCCTTTTCGAGTTTTTCGGGAGGCATCTGGCCGTGGGCCACGAGGGTACGGGCATCTGGCACGAGCCGCTTAATCATTTCTTCGAGCTGATACAGCCCTTCGATGCGGTTGTTGATGAGGAACACCTGGCCGTTGCGGGCAAGTTCGAAGTTGACGGCTTCGGACACGATGTCGTCGCTGAGCGAGTTGACCGAGGTCAGGATGGGGTAACGGTTGGCCGGGGGGGTGGTGATGGCCGACAGGTCGCGTGCGCCCATGAGTGAGAACTGGAGAGTGCGTGGTATCGGAGTAGCACTCATGGTAAGTGTGTCGACGTTGACTTTCATCTGTTTCAACTTTTCCTTGACAGCTACGCCGAATTTCTGCTCTTCGTCAATGACGAGCAGTCCGAGATCCTTGAATTTGACCGATTTGCCGATGAGTTTGTGGGTGCCGATGATTATGTCAATCTTCCCGGCTGCGAGGTCTGACAATATATCTTTGACCTGCTTAGGGGTGCGGGCGCGGGAGAGGTAGTCCACCCGCACGGGAAATTCCTTAAGCCGCTCCTTGAAAGTGTTGAAATGCTGATAGGCGAGGACGGTGGTGGGTACGAGTACGGCGGTCTGCTTGCCGTCAGTGGCGGCTTTGAAGGCAGCACGGATAGCGATTTCGGTTTTGCCGAAACCTACATCTCCGCATATCAGGCGGTCCATGGGGCGTGGACGTTCCATGTCGGCCTTGACTGCCTGGGTGGCTGTCAGCTGGTCGGGGGTATCCTCGTAGATAAACGAGGCTTCCAGCTCCTGCTGGAGGTAGCCGTCGGGAGAAAAGGCAAACCCGGCTTCGTCGCGGCGGGCGGCATAGAGCTTGATGAGGTCGCGGGCGATGTCCTTCAGACGCGATTTGGTGCGCTCCTTCATCTTGTTCCATGCCCCAGAGCCGAGTTTGTTGACCTTTGGCGGGACTCCTTCCTTGCCACGGTATTTGGCAAGCTTGTGGAGCGCGTGGATGCTTACGAAGATGATGTCGTCGTTGGCATATATCAGTTTAATCATCTCCTGGGTACGCCCGTTGACATTGGTGCGCAGCAACCCTGCGAATTTACCGACACCATGATCCACATGCACTATGAAGTCGCCTACTTCGATCTGAGCGAGTTCTTTGAGCGACAGGGCAAGCTTGCCAGAGCGGGCACGGTCGCTCTTGAGGTTGTATTTGTGGAAACGGTCAAAAATCTGATGGTCGGTAAACACGCACATGCGTGTGGCTGCGTCGCTGAATCCCTGATGCAGGGTGGGTATGACTGGACGGAACGTAATAGCCGAGTCGCCACGGTCGGCAAAGATAGCGCGGAGGCGTTCTATCTGCTTCTCGCTGTCTGACAATATATATAAGGTGTAACCGTCAGCGAGAAGTCGTGAAAACGAGTCGCTGATGAGGTCGAAGTTCTTATGATAGAGAGCCTGTGGTGAACACTGGAAGTCGATAGAAGCCGTACAGTCCTTATCGGGGACATCCGAGGCTGTAAATCTGATCTGACGCATTGCATCAAGAGCCGATACGGCTCGGTCGGCATCGACTATCTGGCTCATCGCCGACGAGTCACCCTCTTCGGCAATCATGGCACTCGCGCTGAACTGCTCCTCTGCAATGGCCCGGATGCGGCTTATGGTGTATGGGGCATCGCGCAAAGCGACAACCGTAGTGTCCCCGACAAATTCCATCAACGACATGCCGCGTTCGCTCTGGGAGTCAAGAGCCGATGTGATGGACACTTCGGTCAACCGCTGTTCGCTCAGCTGGGTCTCTACGTTGAACGTGCGTATCGAGTCAATGTCGTCACCGAAGAAGTCAAGTCGGTAGGGAAGTTCGTTGCTGTAACCGAATATGTCGAGGATAGAACCCCTGACGGCCCATTGCCCCGGTTCGTACACGTAATCGACCTCTTTGAATCCGTTTTCACGAAGCCACTGCTGCGTTTCGGTTAGGTCGGCAGGATGTTTGGTGGACAGGACTATAGTGTGGCCGCTGACATCGTCGGCCGATGCCACCTTCTCGGCAAGCGCTTCAGGATATGTGATTACATAACGAAGTCCGTCGGCAGCCATCCATCGGCTGAGGGTCTCTGTGCGCAAAATACGCGATGGCCCGTCGAGCTGGCCGTATTTTATGTCGCGCTTATATGATGACGGGAAAAACATGACCGCCTCCTCGCCCATGAGCCTGGTGAGGTCGTGGTATATGTAGCCGGCATCGTCGGGGGAGTCTCCTACTATTATCATCGGGCCGCAGACGGCATCTATGGATGCAAACAGCATGGCCGGGGATGACCCAGCCATGTTGTAAAGACCTAATCTGCGGCATTTGCTGTCAGAGAGTGCGCTGGCTATGGCTGTGCGCCTTGCCGGCGTAAGGAAAGCGGAGCTTAATCGGTTGAGGGTCAATGTCGGGGAGATTGTATAGGGTGGAGTGTATTGTGGCGTAACGTATGCCACGCCTTATAGATAGGTTGATAAGGAATGGGATGGTTGTTATCTCTTTTTCGCGGGCTTGAGCAGTTCGGCATAGCGGCCTGGAGTGTTGAGCACGTTTGCCGCGCTGTCGAGACCTTCGTCGAAGCGCAGCGAGTTTTCAATCTGGCCGGGACGCAGATAGTAGCGTGATACGATTTCATTGCTCAACAACCGTTCGAGGTCGGGGCGGGCGGTGTTGAAATCATGGTCCGGGTCGTGTCGGAGCATTGTGGCGAGGACATCGATTTGTGCGCTCACAGAGTCGGTCATATAACCCTCATGCTTGGCTCCTTCACGGAGATTATCAATCATTTTGTCGAGCACACGGTCATAATTGATGGTCGCCGGATTGACAAATGCCCGGAAATCCTCAAACATCTCATCGGTTACAACGAATTGCGATGGAGCCGCGATGGTGTCATGTGTGGCCGCATATTTTGTGGCGTAGTCCATGATTTTGAAGTTTTCCACGACGTTGTATGTCATGCGGTTGGGGGTGCTGTATTTGACTTTGATGTCAGGTGTTATGCCTCCGCCGTCACGTACCTCGCGGCCGTTGGCGGTGGTGAACGCATTAGTGAGGCTGTCAGGGATGCGTGACACGGAGCCGTCAGGGTTGCGGCGGCTGTAATCGATGGCCTGTATCAGACGGCCGCTGGGGAGGAAATATTTGGCGATGGTCACTTTGAGCAGGCCTTCGTAGGGAAGCGGGCGCGATGTCTGTACGAGACCTTTGCCAAATGACCGCTGGCCGATGACCACTGCCCGGTCAAGGTCCTGCAGCGCTCCGCTGACGATTTCGCTGGAAGAGGCTGTGGCTCCGTCGATCAATATCGCCAGAGGGATTTTCGTGTCGATGGGTGACGATGTCGTTTTGTAGACCTTCTCGTTGGTGAGCTCGCGTCCGCGCTGGCGGAGAACCTCGGTGCCTTTGGGTACGAAGTAGCTTACGATTTTCACTGCAGCTTCAAGAAGCCCGCCTCCGTTGCCACGCAGGTCGAGCACGATGGATTTGACCCTCGGATCGGCTTTCAGTTTGAGCAAGGCATCCTTGACTTCGGCTGCTGACTTGTCGGTAAACGATGTGAGGACGATATAGCCGATGTTGTCGCGGACCACACCGTAGAACGGCACTGACTGTTCCTGAATCTTGCGGCGTGTAATGTCGACCGATATGATTGAATCGGTGACATAAGGGCGGCATACTGTGACCTTGACCATAGTGCCCGCGTTGCCTTTGAGGCGTGAGGATGCTTTTTCGGTAGTCCAGCCCGTGACGCTGTCGCCGTCAATGGTGATGATGCGGTCGCCAGAACGCAGTCCGGACTGGAAAGCCGGACTTCCGACGAGAGGTTCGGAAATGTAGATGTTGCCGTCGCGCTGCATAATCAGCGAGCCTATGCCGGCATACTCTCCAGTGGTCATGCGCTTGAAGGCATCCTGTTTGTCCTGGGGGATGTATTCAGTGTAAGGGTCGATGTCAACGAGCATAGCGTCGATGGCTGTAGTGATGGACTTAGATGCGTCGATGGTGTCGACGTAGAAAGTCTGCAACTCTTTGTAGAGGGAGTTGAAGATGTCGAGGTTGCGCGATATTTCCGCTTTATCGGAACGAGATGCGGCTCCGGCAATCAGAGACAAAGCTATTATAGCTGCGGCAAATGTGAGAATCTTCTTCATCTGACGTGTTCGATGTGGGTTCGGTGGTTGTGAGCGGTTGTTGGGACGCCCAACTTATATATTTATATAATGTGTGCAAAGTTAATTATTTTCAAGTTATGCTGATGCGGAGTTAAGTGAATGTCTAAAAATTATTGTGAAAAAATTTTTGCTAACTTTGCATCCATGAGTTCAATGCACCATAAGCCGACAGGAGGCAATCCGTCACGGGTTCAATTCAACACCCGATTAGGGGTCATAGCTACCACAGTGGGGTCTGCTGTCGGGCTCGGCAACATCTGGCGATTCCCATACGAAGCCGGTATGCATGGAGGGGGTGCCTTCATGCTTGTCTATTTAGGATTTATCATAGTGATAGGCATTCCTGTAATCACTGCGGAGTTTATCATAGGTCGACATTCGGGTTCCAATGTTTATGGGGCGTTCAAGCGGCTTCATGGTTCGCCTTGCTGGCGTGTTGTGGGGGCTATAGGTATCGTAGCGTCCCTGATGATATTGAGTTTTTACAGTGTTGTGGCCGGATGGACTGCGGATTATATAGTACGTTCAGTGCAGAACTTTTCAGGCGCGCACACCCAAGAGGCTCTTCATAATCAATTCGGCGAATTTACTGCATCATGGAGTGCGGTCGGGTGGACTGTCGTATTTCTGCTCGCTAATTTCTGGATATTGAAGCGAGGGGTGCAGAAAGGGATAGAGAAGATGTCGAACATCATGATGCCGGCACTGTTTGTGCTGCTGATAGTGTTCTGCATCAATTCTTTGCTGATGCCCGGTGCTGCCGAAGGGCTGCGGTTTCTTTTCAATCCGGATTTCTCCAAAGTAGACTCGTCCGTGATGCTTGGCGCGATGGGACAGGCGTTTTTCTCCCTCAGTTTAGGTCTCGGCTGCCTCATTACGTATGCGAGCTACTTCAGCCGCCGGACAGATCTGGTGCGGACGGCTGCAACCACCGCATCACTTGACACGTTGGTGGCCGTGTTGGCCGGAGTGATGATTTTTCCTGCGGTGTTCACTTTCGGTCAGTCGCCCGCCGAGGGGCCGAAGCTCGTGTTCGAGGTTTTGCCGGCCATATTTTATAATATGCAATTCGGCATGGTCTGGTCCACATTGTTTTTTGTGTTGCTGTTTCTGGCATCGTTGACCTCCACGATATCCATGAGCGAAATATCCATTGCTTATTTCTGTGAAGAGCGCAAGATGAGCCGCACCGGGGCGACGGTGCTGAACACGGTGATAGCGATAACGTTCGGCTCGCTCTGCTCGCTGTCGTTCGGTCCTTTGGCTGATATGACGGTCTTCGGTATGACGATGTTTGAACTTTTCGATTTCGTGTCGTCCAATGTGCTCCTGCCCATAGGAGGTATGCTGATTTCCGTTTTTGTGGGTTGGGTACTGAGCCGTTCGGTCATCGATGCCGAGATCGGCGGACAGGGAAGTGTGCGGCGGTGGCTCGTTTCGCTTCTCGTCATATGTCTGCGTTATGTGGCACCGGTGTGCATCCTGTTGGTGTTTCTTGGCGGTATCGGATTGTTTGATTGATATAGCTCGTTGCTTATGAAAAGGAAAGATTTTGAGATAATGGCTCCAGTAGGGAGCTACGAATCGCTCCATGCCGCTATCAATGCGGGTGCCGATGCAGTGTATTTCGGTGTCGAAGGGCTGAACATGAGGGCCCGCTCGAGTGTGAATTTCACACTTGCCGACCTGCATGAGATTGCATCCATATGCCGTCAGGCGGGAGTCAAAACCTATCTGACTGTCAATACGGTGATATACGATTCCGAGATAGAGCTGTGCCACGAGGTCATCGATGCCGCAAAAGAGGCCGGCATCTCTGCCATCATCGCCACTGACATAGCCGCCATAAGCTATGCCAGGAGCGTCGGGGTGGAGGTGCATATATCTACGCAGTCGAACATCACGAATATCGAGGCCGTAAGGTTTTACAGTGCTATGGCCGATGTCATGGTGCTGGCGCGGGAACTCAACCTCGATCAGGTGCGAGCCATACACGAAGCTATTGTCAAGGAGAACATATGCGGCCCGTCGGGGCGCAGGGTGGGCATTGAGATGTTTTGCCACGGGGCTTTGTGCATGGCTGTGAGCGGAAAGTGCTATCTGAGCCTGCATGAGATGAACTCCAGTGCCAACCGGGGTGCATGTACACAGATATGCCGCCGGGGCTACACTGTCACCGACCGAGAGACCGGCGAACAGCTTGCCATAGAGAACAAGTATATAATGTCGCCCAAAGACCTCAAGACCATACATTTCCTTAACAAGATGGTCGATGCCGGCGTGACGGTGTTCAAAATTGAAGGGCGGGCTCGCGGACCTGAGTATGTGGCCATAGCGGTCGAGGCATATGACAAAGCACTCAAGGCAATATGTGACGGAACTTATGACGAGGCTCTGATAGCGGAGCTCGACAGGCGGTTGGAGATGATATTCAACCGTGGATTCTGGGACGGCTATTATCTCGGCCAGCGTTTGGGGGAGTGGTCGTCGAAGTACGGCTCGTCGGCCACACGGACAAAGCAGTATGTGGCCAAAGGGGTGAAGTATTTCTCCAAGCTCGGCGTGGCCGAGTTCCTTATGGAGGCCGGCGAACTGAAGGTGGGCGACGAGGCGGTCATCACCGGCCCGACCACGGGTGCCGTCATAGTGCGGATCGAGGAGATACGCGTGGATCTACAGCCGGTCGACAAGGCTGTCAAAGGGCAGAGCATATCCATCCCTGTGCCATGCAAGGTCAGACCCAGCGACCGTCTCTATCTGTGGGTTGATACCACGTCAAAAAGCGGTCAAAACGCTGGAAATGGGGTAAAATGAACAGTTTTCGCAAATATTTGTTAAAACATTTGCATAATTCAGCCTTGCTCTGTACCTTTGCACCGCTTTCCCACTCCAACGGCATAGCCAATCAGACGGGATGGCTGCGAACATTGAATGATGCCTCTTTAGCTCAGTTGGCCAGAGCACGTGATTTGTAATCTCGGGGTCGTTGGTTCGAATCCGACAAGAGGCTCTAAATTTGGATACGGTGTCGGCATGGATATAGTCATGCGCGAAACGTTAAAGATAAATTTTCCTCCCGGTCTCCATGTTGGGATGCGGGGCTAAGGAAAAGACGGGCGAATACCAGAGTGGCCAAATGGGGCAGACTGTAAATCTGCTGGTTTATACCTTCGGTGGTTCGAATCCATCTTCGCCCACTTATAGAAATCCGAATGTTTAAGCGCGATGAGGCTCTTCGGCTTGGGTCTCACGCTTATGCATCTGACATTTGCGGAAGTAGCTCAGTTGATAGAGCATCAGCCTTCCAAGCTGAGGGTCGCGAGTTTGAGCCTCGTCTTCCGCTCTAATTTTATGGAAGCACGAGCCGAAATTCAGGCTGTGTAGTGAAAACCTTTCTACCTGTAACAGAAAACATCTGCCAATGTAGCTCAGGGGTAGAGCACTTCCTTGGTAAGGAAGAGGTCGCGGGTTCAAATCCCGCCATCGGCTCCAAGTTTATTCAACAAAACTCTCCAAATTCATTGCCCCGATAGTGTCTTTTTATGCTGTCGCGGCATCTTGTTGAAAAGCAAAACTTAATAATTTTAAGCAACATAAAATCAGCTAAAAGTTATGGCTAAAGAGAAATTTGAAAGAACCAAACCGCATGTTAACATCGGTACTATCGGTCACGTCGACCACGGTAAAACCACTCTGACCGCTGCCATCACCACCGTATTGGCAAAGAAAGGTCTCTCTGAGGTTAAGTCATTCGACCAGATTGACAACGCTCCCGAGGAAAAGGAACGTGGTATCACCATCAACACCGCCCACGTTGAATACGAAACAGCTAACCGCCACTACGCTCACGTAGACTGCCCGGGACACGCTGACTACGTAAAGAACATGGTAACTGGTGCTGCCCAGATGGACGGTGCTATCATCGTGGTTGCTGCAACTGACGGTCCTATGCCCCAGACACGCGAACACATCCTTCTCGCTCGTCAGGTGAATGTACCCCGTATCGTAGTGTTCCTTAACAAGTGCGATATGGTCGACGACGAAGAGATGTTCGAACTCGTTGAGATGGAAATGCGCGACCTCCTTTCTTCTTACGACTATGATGGCGACAACACCCCCATCATCCGTGGTTCTGCTCTTGGTGCTCTCAATGGCGAACCCCAGTGGGAAGAGAAGGTTATGGAACTCATGGAAGCAGTTGACACATGGATTCCCCTGCCTCCCCGTGACGTGGACAAACCTTTCCTTATGCCTGTTGAGGACGTGTTCTCAATCACTGGTCGTGGTACAGTTGCCACCGGCCGTATCGAAACAGGTGTCGTGAAGGTTGGTGACGAAGTTCAGATCATGGGTCTGGGCGCTGACATGAAGTCGGTGGTTACCGGTGTCGAGATGTTCCGCAAGCTCCTCGATCAGGGCGAAGCTGGTGACAACGTAGGTCTCCTCCTCCGTGGTATCGACAAGAAGGACATCAAGCGTGGTATGGTAATCTGCCATCCTGGAGTCGTTAAGCCCCACAGCAAGTTCAAAGCTTCTGTTTATATCCTCAAGAAAGAGGAAGGTGGCCGTCACACTCCGTTCCACAACCACTACCGTCCCCAGTTCTACATCCGTACACTTGACGTTACTGGCGAGATCACTCTCCCCGAAGGTGTAGAAATGGTAATGCCTGGTGACAACGTTGAGATCAACGTCGAGCTCATCACCCCCGTAGCTTGCGACAAGGGTCTCCGCTTCGCTATCCGCGAAGGTGGCCGTACAGTAGGTTCTGGCCAGATTACCGAAATCTACGAATAATCCGCCACTGCGATTATAAGTGACATAAAAGAGAGATGGCTTCAGGCCGTCAGGACTTCGGAGACATCTCTCTTTTATTAATACACGGGAATAGCTCAGTCGGTAGAGCACTGGTCTCCAAAACCAGGTGTCGGGAGTTCGAGCCTCTCTTCCCGTGCTAAAATATAACCACCAATGGCTAAACTTAAACTACTCAACGATATCGAGGAGTCTTATAACGAACTTCGCTATAAGACTTCTTGGCCAACAAAGGGTCAGCTGATCAAGAGTGCTATTATCGTGCTGATAGCTTCCGTAATCATCGCGCTGATAATATTCTGCATGGATCAGGTGATTGACTATATCATGCACCTTATCTACGGCCTTGCCGAGTAATCAAACACCTTTTTATTTTTTAGCGGTTACATCAATGTCTGAAGTAAAGCGTTCTTGGTATGTGCTTCGTGCCATATCCGGTAAGGAGGCCAAAGTCAAGGAGGTGTTGGATGCAGCCATCCGTAACACCGATCTTGGCAAACATGTATTTCAAGTCTTGATTCCCACTGAAAAGGTGCTTACCGTGCGTAACGGTAAGAAGACGGTTAAGGAACGTACCCTCTACAGCGGTTACGTTTTCGTGGAGTGCATACTGACGGGCGAAGTCCTTGTCACATTGCGCGACACTACAAACGTAATCGACTTTTTGCGTGGTAAAGGCAAGGACGCAAAGCCTGAGTCGCTGCGTGAAAGCGAGGTTAAGCGCATGCTTGGCATGGCCGACGAACTCTCCCAGAGCGAAGTCGACGGTGTCAATGACTTCATGGTCGGTGAGACTGTCAAGGTCAACTACGGTCCGTTTAACGGGTTTACTGGAGTTATTGAGGAGGTCAACCGCGAGAAGCGTAAGCTCAAGGTGATGGTCAAGATTTTTGGCCGCAAGACACCCCTGGAGTTGGATAATTCGCAAGTAGAGCGGGAGTAAAAGCCCCGCGGATTACGGGCCATCGTAGCCCCGCCCCCTCTAATTCGTCAATGCGGCTCGTGCCGCAGGCATTTAGAGATACCACATATCATGGACGAGTGACTGACGTCTGCCGTCAGGGGGAGCTTCCAAAGCCCCGTGCCCTTGCTCATAGAGGGCCGCTTGCAGGTTACGCTGCAGGTCTGGCTCTATCAGGCATCGGACATTCGTCGCCGCCAAGGTGGCGATATGGTATTTCGACATGTCGCTTCGGAGCTGAAGCTTCGGGGTGATGATAGGATGGAGCGAGGTGATAAGTGTGTCAGGACTCCGCGTAACGTTTGAACCGCAACCTCTAAACAAAAACATTTAAAGAGTTAAACAAAATGGCTAAAGAAATTGCTGGACAGATCAAATTACAGATCAAAGGCGGCGCTGCAAACCCTTCGCCCCCAGTAGGCCCTGCATTGGGTTCCAAGGGCATCAACATCATGGAGTTTTGCAAGCAGTTCAATGCCCGCACCCAGGACAAAGCCGGCAAGGTGCTCCCGGTAGTAATCACCTACTACACTGACAAGAGCTTCGACTTCATAGTCAAGACCCCCCCGGTAGCAGTCCAGCTCAAGGAAGCCGCTAAACTCAAGAGCGGCTCTGCACAGCCTAACCGTAACAAGGTGGCTGAAATCACTTGGGACCAGGTAAAGGCAATCGCTGAAGACAAGATGCCCGACTTGAACTGTTTCACAGTCGAATCGGCAATGCGCATGGTTGCCGGCACAGCCAGAAGCATGGGTATCACCGTAAAAGGAGCATTCCCTGAAAATAACTAATTAACTTCAATTTGACACTATGGGTAAACTGACTAAAAACCAGAAGATTGCTGCAGAGAAAATTGAAGCAGGGAAGGCTTATTCACTTAAGGAGGCCTCGTCGAAGGTCAAGGAAGTGAATTACGCCAAGTTTGACGCTTCTGTCGACATCGACGTGCGTCTTGGCGTTGACCCCCGTAAGGCTAACCAGATGGTACGTGGCGTGGTTACGCTCCCCCATGGTACCGGCAAGCAGGTAAGAGTGCTTGTGCTCTGCAATCCGGATGCTGAGGCTGCCGCTAAGGCTGCCGGAGCTGATTACGTAGGTCTCGACGAATACATCGACAAAATCAAGGGCGGATGGACTGACATCGATGTCATCATCACCCAGCCCGCCATCATGGGTAAAATCGGTGCCCTTGGCCGTGTACTCGGTCCCCGTGGCCTGATGCCTAACCCCAAGAGCGGCACTGTGACCGTCGATGTAGCCAAGGCTGTCGAGGAGGTGAAGAAGGGTAAAATCGACTTCAAAGTCGACAAGAACGGTATCGTGCACACTTCTATCGGCAAGGTGAGCTTCACCCCCGAACAGATTTGTGACAATGCACGCGAGTTCATCAGCACCCTTATCAAACTCAAACCGTCTGCTGCAAAAGGCACCTATATCAAGAGCATTTATCTTTCGAGCACTATGAGCCCGGGCGTCAAGATTGACACTAAGTCAGTCGATGAGTAATCCTAACCTCTTAAAAATCCCGCAATCACGATGAAAAAGGAAGATAAAGGCATTATAATCGAGAAAATCACCGAGACCCTCAAGGAGTATGCTTGTTTCTACCTCGTAGAGACTGCCGGTCTTAACGCTGAAAAGACATCGGCTCTGCGCCGTGCCTGTGCTAAGGCCGATATCAAGCTGATGGTGGTTAAGAACACTCTCCTGCACAAGGCACTCGAGAACATGGAAGGCGACTACTCTGAGCTCTATGAGGCTCTCAAGGGTTCGACCTCTCTGATGTGTGCCAATGTAGGTAATGCTCCGGCCAAGCTGCTCAAGGACTTTATCAAGAAGGACGACACACTGCCCCGACTCAAGGCTGCCTACGTTGAAGAGACAGTCTACATGGGCGCCGACCAGCTTGATGCTCTCGCAGCTATCAAGAGCAAGAACGAGCTTATCGCCGACGTTGTGGCTCTGCTCCAGTCTCCTGCAAAGAATGTCATCTCGGCACTCACTTCAGGCGGCACAAAGCTCCACGGTATCCTCGAGACCCTCTCGAAGAAGGAAGGCTGATAAGAGCGACACGCCCCGACCTGCGCGTATGCGCATGATGCCGGGTGACTCTTGCCCCTCTCTCCGTCTATCTCAATCATTCAAATACAAAAACTTTCAAAAACAATACTAAAATGGCAGATTTAAAAGCTTTTGCAGAACAACTCGTTTCTCTTACAGTTAAGGAAGTAAACGAACTCGCTCAGATCCTCAAGGACGAGTACGGCATCGAACCCGCAGCTGCAGCTGTAGCAGTAGCAGCAGGCCCCGCAGCCGGCGCAGCAGCCGTTGAGGAGAAGACTTCTTTCGACGTTGTCCTCAAGAACGCAGGTGCTGGCAAGCTCGCTGTTGTGAAGCTCGTGAAGGAAATCACCGGTCTCGGTCTCAAGGAGGCTAAGGAAATGGTTGACGGTGCTCCCAGCGTAGTTAAGGAAGGCGTTGCCAAGGCTGATGCAGAAGGCATCAAGAAGCAGCTCGAAGAAGCCGGCGCTGAAGTTGAGCTTAAATAATACGCCTGATATTCAGGACGTTAGGTTAAGAAACCCCTTTACGGGCGTTTCTTAACCTTTCGTGTCATTATTAACATTGATGACACGCCACACACATCTTAAGCGAGCTCTTCTCTTTCAGTTCTCCAAGTTTTTTCATATCATGCCGCTGTTGTCGCTTGCCCGGATACGCTCCCGGAAGCTCCATGCGGCGATTTAACTCACATAGATGTCAGCACAATTAGACAAACCCCGTGTAAACTTCGCGTCGGTTAAGAACCCTCTCCCTTATCCCGACTTCTTGGAGGTGCAGCTCAAATCCTTCCAGGACTTCCTGCAGCTTGACACTCCTCCCGAAAAACGCAACAACGAGGGGCTTTACAAAGTATTTGCCGAGAACTTCCCGATTGCCGACACCCGTAACAATTTCGTACTGGAATTTCTCGACTACTATGTCGATCCCCCACGTTACACTATAGCTGAATGCCTTGAGCGCGGCTTGACCTATTCGGTGCCTCTCAAAGCGAAGCTCAAACTGTATTGTACCGACCCTGACCACGAGGACTTCGCCACTGTGATTCAGGATGTCTATCTGGGTCAAATACCTTATATGACTGACAAGGGCACTTTCGTTATCAATGGTGCCGAGCGCGTTGTCGTGTCGCAGCTCCACCGTTCGCCCGGTGTCTTTTTCGGCCAGTCAACCCATGCCAATGGCACCAAGCTCTACTCTGCCCGCATCATACCGTTCCGTGGCAGCTGGATAGAGTTTGCCACTGACATCAATAATGTCATGTATGCCTACATCGACCGTAAGAAGAAACTGCCTGTGACTACTCTGTTGCGCGCTATCGGTCTGGAGAGCGACAAGGACATTATCGAAAAGTTCGGTCTCGCGGAAGAAATCAAAGTCAACAAGACCAATCTCAAAAAGGCTCTGGGACGTAAGCTCGCTGCCCGTGTCCTCAAGACCCGCATCGAGGACTTTGCCGACGAAGATACCGGCGAAGTCGTATCTATCGAGCGCAACGAGATGATTCTTGACCGCGAAACCGTCCTCGAAGAAGAGCACATTCAGGAAATCCTCGATTCAGGGGTCCAGACACTCCTCTTGCATAAAGAAGATGCCGGATCTACTGACTATTCCATAATATTCAACACGCTTCAGAAAGATACGACCAATAGCGAGGTCGAGGCCATCCAGTACATCTACCGACAGCTCCGCAACGCCGAGCCGCCGGATGATGCCAGCGCGCGCGAAGTTATCACCAACCTCTTCTTCTCGGAGAAACGTTATGACCTGGGCGAAGTAGGCCGCTACCGTATCAACAAGAAGCTCGGTCTCGACACTCCCATGGATGTCAAGGTCCTCACACGCGAGGACATCGTTTCGATTATCAAGCACCTTATAGAGCTTATCAACTCCAAGGCTGATGTCGACGATATCGACCACCTGAGCAACCGCCGCGTCCGCACTGTCGGCGAGCAGCTCTACAACCAGTTTGCCATGGGGCTCGCCCGCATGTCGCGCACCATACGTGAGCGCATGAACGTGCGTGACAACGAGGTGTTCACTCCTATCGACCTTATCAACGCCAAAACTATTTCGAGCGTTATCAATACATTCTTCGGCACCAACGCTCTGAGCCAGTTCATGGACCAGACCAATCCGTTGGCGGAGATCACGCACAAGCGCCGTATGTCGGCTCTCGGTCCTGGCGGTCTTACACGTGAGCGCGCAGGCTTCGAGGTGCGTGACGTGCACTATACCCACTACGGCCGTCTCTGCCCGATTGAGACCCCTGAAGGTCCTAACATCGGTCTGATTTCGTCGCTGTGCGTATATGCTAAAATCAACGACCTCGGCTTCATCGAGACTCCCTACCGCGAGGTCAAGGATGCCAAGGTCAACCTCAAGAATGACAAGGTGGTCTACCTGACTGCCGAAGTCGAGGAGGGCAAGGTTATCGCCCAGGGCAACGCTCCGCTCAACCCCGACGGCTCGTTTGTCCGTGACCGTGTCAAGGCGCGTCTCGATGCCGATTTCCCAGTGGTTGCTCCCTCGGAGGTGCAGCTGATGGACGTATCGCCTACACAGATTGCATCTATCGCCGCCTCGCTCATCCCGTTCCTCGAGCATGACGACGCTAACCGTGCGCTCATGGGTTCTAACATGATGCGTCAGGCCGTGCCACTCATGCGTTCGGAGGCTCCGATTGTCGGCACCGGCATCGAAGGCCAGCTGATACGCGACTCGCGCACTCAGATTATGGCCGAGGGCGACGGTGTCATCGAGTTTGTCGATGCCAGCGTGATTAAAATCCGCTATGACCGCACTCCCGACGAGGAATTTGTGGCTTTTGAGGATGCGCTGAAAGAATACCACCTCCCCAAATTCCGCAAGACCAACCAGAGCACCACTATCGACCTGCGCCCGATATGCAACAAGGGACAGCGCGTCAAGAAAGGCGACATCCTCACCGAAGGCTACTCCACCGAAAACGGCGAGCTTGCCCTCGGCCGTAACCTCAAGGTGGCTTTCATGCCTTGGAAAGGTTACAACTACGAGGATGCTATCGTGCTCAACGAGCGCGTGGTGCGTGAGGACATCCTTACCTCTGTCCACGTCGACGAGTACTCCCTCGAAGTCCGCGAGACCAAGCGCGGCATGGAGGAGCTTACCAGCGATATCCCCAATGTCAGCGAGGAGGCCACCAAGGACCTTGATGAGCGCGGTATCATCCGTGTAGGTGCCCACGTGGTCCCAGGCGACATCATGATTGGCAAAATCACTCCCAAGGGCGAGAGCGACCCCACTCCCGAGGAGAAGCTGCTCCGTGCCATCTTCGGCGACAAGGCCGGCGATGTCAAGGACGCTTCTCTCAAGGCTTCCCCGTCGCTCAAAGGTGTGGTTATCGGCACAAATCTTTTCAGCCGTGCCGCCAAGAAGAAAAAGTCCAAGAGTGCCAACGCGCAGCTGCCCCAGCTCGACGAGGAGTACGAAAAGCGTCTCGGCGAGCTTAAGGATGTGCTCGTGGGCAAGCTCACCACCCTGACCAAGGATCTCACTTCGGCTGGTGTCAAGGACTACCTCGGCACCGACATCATACCCAAGGGCTCTAAATTCGCCGCGTCTACTCTCCGTGACATAGAGTATGATACCGTCAACCTGAGCAACTGGACCTCTGACAGCCATAAAAATGACCTTATCCGCGCCACTATAGTCAACTATCTGCGTAAGAGCAAGGAAATCGATGCCGAGCTCCGCCGTAAGAAATTCGACATCTCTATCGGTGACGAACTCCCCTCAGGCATCATGCAGATGGCTAAGGTCTACGTGGCCAAGAAACGTAAGATCAGCGTGGGCGACAAGATGGCAGGCCGTCACGGCAACAAGGGTATCGTGTCGCGTATCGTCCGCCAGGAGGATATGCCGTTCCTTGCTGACGGTACTCCCGTCGACATCGTCCTCAACCCCCTCGGTGTGCCTTCGCGTATGAACCTCGGCCAGATTTTCGAGACTGTGCTCGGATGGGCAGGACGCGAACTGGGCGAGAAGTTTGCCACACCGATTTTCGACGGTGCTTCGCTCGACGACCTCAACGAGTGGACCGACAAGGCCGGACTGCCACGCTACGGCAAGACCTACCTCTATGACGGAGGCACGGGCGACCGTTTCGACCAGCCCGCCACTGTGGGTGTCATCTACATGCTTAAGCTCGGCCACATGGTCGAGGACAAGATGCACGCCCGCTCTATCGGTCCGTACTCGCTCATCACCCAGCAGCCTCTCGGCGGTAAAGCCCAGTTTGGTGGCCAGCGTTTCGGTGAGATGGAAGTCTGGGCGCTCGAAGCTTTCGGCGCCAGCCACATCCTTCAGGAGATTCTTACCATCAAGTCTGACGATGTCACCGGCCGCAGCAAGGCTTATGAGGCCATCGTCAAGGGCGACCCGATGCCGCCGGCAGGTATTCCCGAGTCTCTCAATGTGCTTCTGCACGAGCTCCGTGGTCTCGGCCTGAGCATCAACCTCGAGAACTGATGAACTCTCCCCTTACATAATTAACTTACAACATGGCTTTTCGTAAAGACAATAAGATAAAAACCGGATTCTCCAAGATTTCCATCGGGCTCGCTTCGCCCGAGGAAATCCTCGAGAAGTCAAGCGGTGAGGTACTCAAACCTGAGACCATCAACTACCGTACATACAAGCCTGAGCGCGACGGACTTTTCTGCGAGCGCATATTCGGTCCGGTCAAGGACTATGAGTGCCACTGCGGCAAGTACAAGCGCATCCGTTACAAAGGCATCGTCTGCGACCGCTGCGGTGTCGAAGTGACGGAGAAGAAGGTGCGCCGCGAGCGCATGGGGCACATCAAGCTCGTCGTGCCAGTGGCCCACATCTGGTATTTCCGCTCGCTCCCCAACAAGATCGGCTATCTGCTCGGACTCCCCTCCAAGAAGCTCGACCAGGTAATCTACTACGAGCGTTACATCGTCATCAATCCCGGTCCCTTCGGTCCCGAAGGTTCTGCCGAGCTGGAGCGTCTCGACCTGCTGACCGAGGAGGAGTACTTCGAGTTTGTCGACAAGCTCCCTGCCGGCAACCAGCTCCTTGAAGATACCGACCCCAACAAGTTCATCGCCAAGATGGGTGCCGAGGCCGTATATGACCTTCTCAAAGGGCTCGACCTCGATTCTCTCAGCTACAGTCTGCGTCATCAGGCTGACAATGACGGATCCCAGCAGCGTAAGACCGAAGCTCTCAAGCGCCTGCAGGTGGTTGAGTCGTTCCGCGCTTCGCGCCACCGCAACAAGCCCGAGTGGATGATACTCCAGGCCGTGCCGGTGATTCCGCCGGAGCTGCGCCCCCTCGTGCCTCTCGATGGCGGACGCTTCGCCACATCCGACCTCAACGACCTCTACCGTCGTGTGATCATACGTAACAACCGACTCAAACGTCTTATCGAAATCAAGGCTCCCGAAGTCATCCTCCGCAACGAGAAGCGTATGCTTCAGGAGGCTGTCGATTCGCTCCTTGACAATTCGCGCAAGTCGTCGGCTGTCAAGACCGAGGCCAACCGTCCTCTCAAATCGCTCTCTGACAGCCTCAAGGGTAAGCAGGGCCGCTTCCGTCAGAACCTCCTCGGTAAGCGTGTCGACTACTCCGCTCGTTCGGTTATCGTCGTGGGGCCCGAGCTCAAGATGCACGAGTGCGGCATCCCCAAAAACATGGCTGCCGAGCTCTACAAGCCTTTCATCATCCGCAAGCTCATTGAGCGCGGCATCGTCAAGACTGTCAAGTCTGCCAAGAAGATTGTCGACCGCAAGGAGCCTGTCGTTTGGGACATCCTCGAGTATGTGATGAAAGGTCATCCCGTGCTGCTCAATCGTGCCCCGACACTCCACCGTCTCGGCATCCAGGCGTTCCAGCCCCGCATGATCGAGGGCAAGGCTATCCAGCTCCATCCGCTCGCTTGTACGGCGTTCAACGCCGACTTCGACGGCGACCAGATGGCTGTGCACCTCCCTCTCGGCAACGAGGCTATCCTCGAGGCGCAGATGCTCATGCTCGGTGCCCACAACATCCTCAACCCCGCCAACGGTGCGCCTATCACCGTGCCCTCTCAGGACATGGTGCTCGGTCTCTACTATATCACCAAGCTCCGCAAGGGCGATAAGGGCGAAGGCCTGAAATTCTACGGCCCCGAAGAGGCGGAAATCGCCTACAACGAAGGCCGCGTGACCCTCCACGCCCCCGTGAGCGTGATGGTCGACGATGTCGACGAGAAGGGCAACCCCGTCCGTCATATCGTTGAGAATACTTCCGTGGGCCGCGTCCTCGTCAACCAGTATGTACCCAAGGAGATAGGCTACGTCAACGAGATTCTCTCCAAGAAGTCGCTGCGCAACATCATCTCCCGTGTCATCAAAAAGTGCGGTATACCGCGCTCTGCCCAGTTCCTTGACGACATCAAGAACCTCGGCTACCGCATGGCGTTCCAGGGCGGACTGTCGTTCAACCTCGGCGATGTAATCATCCCCAAGGAGAAGGAGCAGTACGTACAGGAAGGTTACGAGCAGGTGCAGGAGGTGATGAACAACTACTCTATGGGCTTCATCACCAACAACGAACGCTACAACCAGATTATCGACATCTGGACGCACGTCAACTCGCGTCTTGCCGACACGCTGATGAAGCAGATTTCTGCCGACCAGCAGGGCTTCAACCCGGTGTTCATGATGCTCGACTCGGGCGCCCGTGGTTCCAAGGACCAGATCCGTCAGCTCTCAGGTATGCGTGGACTTATGGCGAAGCCCCAGAAGAGCGGTGCCGAAGGCGGCCAGATCATCGAAAACCCGATTCTTGCCAACTTCAAGGAGGGTCTGTCGGTGCTCGAGTACTTCATCTCTACCCACGGTGCCCGTAAGGGTCTCGCGGATACAGCCTTGAAGACTGCCGATGCCGGTTATCTTACCCGCCGTCTCGTCGATGTGGCCCACGATGTCATCATCAACGAGGAGGACTGCGGCACTCTCCGTGGTCTGGTATGCACCGAAATCAAGAACAACGACGAAGTCGTCGCTTCGCTCGGCGAACGCATCCTCGGCCGTGTCAGCGTCCATGACATCATCGACCCGACCACCGGCGAGATTATCGTCCATGCCGGTGAGGAAATCAACGATGAGGCTGCCGACCGCATCAACGCTTCGCCCATCGAGTCTGTCGAAATCCGCTCCGTGCTTACCTGCGAGAGCAAGAAGGGTGTCTGCGCCAAGTGCTACGGCCGCAACCTCGCCACTAACCGCCTCGTGCAGAAGGGTGAGGCTGTCGGCGTGATTGCCGCGCAGTCCATCGGCGAGCCCGGTACCCAGCTTACCCTCCGTACATTCCACGTCGGTGGTGTGGCGAGCAACATCGCTGCCGTATCGTCCCATACCTCTCGCTATGACGGTATTCTCGAAATCGACGAGCTCCGCACCGTCACTACCGACGAGAAGGATGCCAACGGTCGTAATGTCGAGGTGGTCATCGGCCGTCTTGCCGAAATGCGCATCATGGACCCCAAGACCAAGATGATGCTCACCTCTGCCAACATACCCTACGGCTCTAAGCTCTACTTCGACAGCGGCGCGACGGTCAAGAAAGGCGATGTAATCGTCGAGTGGGACCCCTTCAATGCCGTTATCGTCAGCGAAGCCGGTGGCAAGCTCGAGTACAAGGACCTTATAGAAAATGTCACCTTCCGCGTGGATGCCGACGAGCAGTCAGGTCTGCGTGAGAAGATTATCATAGAGTCTAAGGACCGTAACCGTGTCCCCGAAGCCAATATCGTGGATGCTAACGGCCAGATTATCAAGACATATGCGCTCCCTGTGGGTGCCCACCTGATGAAGGAGGAGGGCGACGTTATCAAGCCCGGCGACATCTTCGTCAAGATACCCCGCGCATCTGGCTCTGCCGGCGACATCACCGGCGGTCTGCCTCGTGTGACTGAGCTGTTTGAGGCGCGTAACCCCTCTAATCCCGCCATCGTCAGCGAAATCGACGGCGAGGTTACGTTCGGACGCGTCAAGCGCGGTAATCGTGAAATCTCCGTGCGCTCCAAGCTCGGTGAAGTCAAGACCTACCTCGTGCCGCTCTCCAAGCAGATTCTCGTCCAGGAAAACGACTATGTCCGCGCCGGCACTCCGCTCTCCGACGGTGCCATCACTCCGCAGGACATCCTCAACATCATGGGCCCGACTGCCGTGCAGGAGTACATCGTCAACGAGGTGCAGGATGTCTACCGTATGCAGGGCGTGAAAATCAACGACAAGCACTTCGAGGTCATCGTGCGCCAGATGATGCGTAAGGTCAACATCCTCGACCCGGGCGACACCATGTTCCTCGAGCAGCAGGTTGTCGACAAGCGTGCCGTAATGGAGGAAAATGACCGCATCTGGGGCAAAAAGGTCGTTATCGATGCCGGCGACAGCGAAAATGTCAAGCCCGGCCAGATTATCACCGCCCGCAAGCTGCGTGACGAGAACTCCTCGCTCAAGCGGCGTGACCTCAAGCTCGTGGAGGTGCGCGATGCCCTCCCTGCCACATCGGAGCAGATTCTCCAGGGTATCACGCGTGCCGCCCTCCAGACCACCAGCTTCATGTCCGCAGCGTCGTTCCAGGAAACCACCAAGGTGCTCAACGAAGCCGCTATCAACGGCAAAGTCGACAACCTTGAGGGTATGAAGGAAAATGTCATTTGCGGCCACCTGATACCGGCCGGTACAGGTCTCCGCGAATACGAGCGCATCGTAGTCAGCGGCAAGGACGACATCGACGACTTCTTCGATGCCACCACCACCGACACCGTCGACATCGCCCCCGAAGTCCTCGCCGACTAACCCGCCGATACCCTATAGGTCTCATAGGCTTCTTAGGTCTCATAAGCATCCTAAGTCTCCTAAGTCTCCTAAGTTTTAGGTCTCCTAAGTTTCCTATAGCTTACAAGATAGTCAGAGGGTGTTGCAAAACCTCCTCAAAAAAGTTAAGCAAAAGCCTCAACTTTCACAA
>ERZ779874.173-NODE-173-length-76694-cov-56.409491_pt1 | contig 76694 bp, 74 predicted proteins | sample MGYA00511031_ERZ779874 | MGnify/ENA primary metagenome ERZ779874 (study PRJEB29588, sample SAMEA2156850) | human gut metagenome | biome: human gut; feature: human-associated habitat; material: faeces | place: Denmark | collected 2008/2010 ...
TGTGAAAGTTGAGGCTTTTGCTTAACTTTTTTGAGGAGGTTTTGCAACACCCTCCGCCACAACACATTTCCACTCGACCTGCAGGGACGCACGGCCCGTGCGTCCTCAACCGCGATTTGCATTAAACCAAAAAAGTTATTAAATTAGCACCATATAGCACCACTCCCTACTCTCATCAAAAACACACACATACCCTTAACCTGCACACATATCAGTACTTCTATGAAAAGACTCACTCTGCTCCTGGCTGCATTGCTCCTATCTGTCACCGCCCTGCAGCTATATGCACAGAACCCCTCCCCGACAACGAAGACAGCCTACAGGGTCTATGGAGTAGGGTTCTATAACCTCGAAAATCTCTTCGACACAATCCCCAACAATCCCCGAGGCCTCGACCTCGAATACACCCCCCAGGGCGAAAAACAATGGACTGGCGAACGCTACTGGAGCAAGATCTCCAACCTCGCCCGCGCCATAAGTGCCATGACCACAAAAATCACACCTAACGGACCCGCCATACTCGGTGTCAGCGAAATCGAAAACGCATCTGTACTCAACGACCTCGTCCGCGACCCGCAGATACGCCGGTGGGGGCTCCAAGTCGTGCACCACGACTCACCCGACCGCCGAGGCGTGGATGTAGGCCTGCTCTACAACCCACGCTATTTCGAAGTGGTCAACGTCACAAACCACCTACTCACCATCCCCGGCAATCCCGATTTCCGCTCGCGTGACCAGATGTGCGTCGTCGGCAAGCTCGGAGGCGAGCCTTTTGCTGTCGTGGTCAACCACTGGCCATCACGTCTCGGAGGCCAGAAGCAAAGCGAACACTTGCGCGTAGCCGCCGCACAGCTGAGCAAACACATAGCCGACTCTCTGTGGGCCATCGACCCATCGATGGGAGTAATCATCATGGGCGACCTCAACGACGACCCCTCCGACAAGTCGTGCCGCGAAATCTTGGGAGCGAAAAAACACGCCAAGGACGTTACCGACGGACACATGTTCTACAATCCATGGTGGAAGATACTCGACGATGACGGCATCGGCACACTCGCGTACAAAGGGGCGTGGAACCTCTTCGACCAGATAATCCTTTCGGGAAACATGCTCCCCGCCAACCGCTCCACAGGATTGGAATTTGTGCGTGCCAAAGTCAACAATTTCGAGTTCCTGACCACCAAAGAGGGGCAGCGTCAGGGATATCCGCTGCGCACATTCGCATCGGGGTCATACCTCAACGGCTATTCCGACCACTACCCCACCATGGTGATACTGAAGCAGGCCGTCAAGCGCACCAAGTGACTCCGCACCATCCAGCACGGCTGTGACAACACCACCGATTTATGACCCGACTTACTAAATACCTTATCATCATCCCGGCACTCATCCTGACTGCGATGAGTGCCGGTTGTTCACACTCCGACTCGTTCACCATATCCGGCGACATCAAGGAGCTTGCAGACCGACCTGTCAAACTGGTTGTCTATAACTCCGACTCCGTCAAGACGCTATCAGCCACAGCAGCAGCCGGACGTTTCACCATCAAAGGGACTTCGGCCGACTACGCCATAGCCGTACTCAGCTCCATGTCATCTGGCCCCTCGGTCAGATTCCTTGTGCGTAACGGCGACAAGCTCACCCTCGAAGGCCCGACTATCGACAGCCTCACCATAAGCGGCAGCGACCCCAACGAACAGATAGCCGGATTCCTCGCTTCCAATCCTGGGTTATTCGATGGCATCTACCCTTCGTCGCCTTCACCGTCCATGTCATCTATAAGCCCCCGCGCTGCCAACAAAGCAATCGCCGACTATGTGGATAAGGAAGGAACCACCGTCGCAGCGGCATTTCTGATAGCCGCCTACTATGACCCCACCATAGACCCGGCCGCAAGCACGGCTCTGATCAATCGTTTCACCACCACCGACGAAACCCGCTCGTTGCTCGCTTCAATCAGCGAAGCGGTCAAAAACGAACTCAATACCGCCAAGACTGCCCGCGTACACTCGTTCAACCTCCCTGCCGCCGGCGACTCCACCGTAAGGTTCTCCCCTTCAACTCAGAGCTACACGCTTCTGGCATTCACCACAGCCGATACAGGAGCCAAACGACAAAAAATAACTTCACGCCTGCGCGAACTCTCGGATTCCTGCCCGCGCCGCAAGCTCCGGGTCATAGAGATGTCGATGTGCGGCGACTCGGCTACGTGGCGGAGCGTCATCAAGCGCGACACCCTCGTCAACTGGCCGCGCATCCTCCTGCCCGGCGGCCCCGCAGCCCTGCAGGTGCGCCACCTCAACATCGGACAACTCCCCTACTACATCCTCGCCGACTCCACCGGGCGGCAGATATATCGCGGCTCGGTCCTGGCAGCAGCAGCCGATTCAATTGACCGCCGCCTGAAGTAACCCACCTTTTGACACAACCATCTATACCTCCATGCTTATCAAGACCTACTGCGCAGCCCTGCAGGGCATCGACGCTATCCCGGTGACCATAGAGGTCGCATCCGACCGGGGACTGATGTTCACCATGGTAGGCATGGCCGACACCGCCGTCCGCGAGAGCCAGCAGCGCGTACACCTCGCCATCACCAAGAGCGGACGGCAATATCCCCACCGCAACATCGTCATAAACCTCTCCCCGGCCGACATACGCAAAGAGGGCGCGAGCTATGACCTCCCCATTGCCGTCGGGATGCTCGTGGCATCCGACATCGTAAACTGCTCCGACATCGACCGCTACATGATAGTAGGGGAACTGTCGCTCGACGGCTCCGTGCTTCCTGTCAAAGGGGTACTCCCCATGGCGATCCTCGCCCGCCAGATGGGGCTTAAGGGGATGATAGTCCCTGCGGCAAACGCCACAGAGGCTGCCGTAGTCAACGACATAGACGTATTCGGAGCTGAAAACCTCAACCAGGTACTCGACCACCTCTCAGGCATCGCACCCATGCAGCCTGTCGTGGTCAATACACGCGAGGAGTTCGCCCGCGACTCGTCAGTATTCGACTGCGACTTCGCCGATGTCAAGGGGCAGGAGACGGTCAAACGGGCTTTTGAAGTGGCATGTGCCGGCGGACATAACATCATACTCGTAGGCCCCCCGGGGTCGGGTAAATCGATGATGGCGAAACGGCTTCCATCCATACTCCCGCCGCTGACCCTATCCGAGGCTCTTGAAACCACAAAAATACACAGCGTGGCTGGAAAACTGCGGCGCGGTTCCAGATTGATGACCTCGCGCCCTTTCCGCTCGCCCCACCATACCATATCGCCGGTGGCTCTCGTAGGGGGTGGCGCCACCCCTGTCCCCGGCGAAATATCCTTGGCCCACAACGGCGTGCTGTTTCTTGACGAGTTCCCCGAATTTTCACGTCAGGTGCTTGAAGTCATGCGCCAGCCGCTTGAGGACCGCCACATCTCCATCTCCCGCGCCAAATACGCCGTGGAGTATCCGGCATCGTTCATGCTCGTAGCGTCCATGAATCCTTGCCCTTGCGGTTACTACAACCATCCCACCAAGCCGTGCAGCTGTGCGCCAGGAGCTGTGCAACGCTATCTGAGCCGCATTTCAGGTCCTCTGCTCGACCGCATAGACATACAGGTGGAAATCATGCCCGTGCCGTTCGACGAGCTGTCGTCGGCCTCCGAGGGCGAACCGAGCGCATCCATCCGCGAGCGCGTCATAAAAGCCCGCGCCATCCAGTCAGCCCGCTATGCCGGCAATCCGGGCATACACTGCAACGCCCAGATGACATCCGCCCTCATAAAGCAGCATGTCAAGCTCGACCCCGAAAGCATCTCACGCATTCGCGATGCCATGCAGCGGCTCGACATGTCGGCACGCGCCTATGACCGCATTCTCAAAGTGGCCCGCACCATAGCCGACCTCGATGCTTCGCCCGATGTACTCCCCCGGCATGTCAGCGAAGCCATCAACTACCGCTCCCTCGACCGTGGCACATGGGGCGCGACCTCACCCAAACAACCATTCTGACCATTCAACGTTTTTACTGAACAATCCAATGCCCGACACTACATTACACGACATAGAGACAAGGTGCATCAAAGGTGAAGGAGCCTCCATAGAAGAGGCTCTTGACCTTGACCGACGCTATGCCACCGACGAGCTTTGCGATGCTGCCGACCGAGTGCGCATAGCCCTGCACGGCAACCGCATAGACACCTGCTCCATAGCCAACGCCCGGTCAGGCCGGTGCACCGAGGACTGCGCATGGTGCGCCCAGTCGCGCCACTTCGCCACCGGCATAGCCGAATACGACATCATACCACGCGAGGAGATGCTCCGTGCTGTACGCCTCAACGACGACAACGGAGTACACCGCTTCTCGCTCGTGACCAGCGGACGCAAAGTCTCGCGCCGCGACATATCACGCTTCTGCGAATACTACAAGGAAGCTGCCGCCACATCCAGCCTGTATCTATGCGCATCGATGGGACTGCTTGACCGCGAATCCCTGCAAGCTCTGAAGGATGCCGGAGTGCGCCGCTACCACTGCAACTTGGAATCCTCCTCTGAATTTTTCCCAAAACTCTGCTCTACACACACACATGCCGACAAACTCCGCACCATCGCCTTGGCACGCGAAGTAGGCATGGAAGTATGCTCCGGCGGCATCATCGGCATGGGAGAATCCATGCGTGACCGTCTGCTGATGGCCCAGGAAGCCTCCCGGGCAGGAGCAGTAAGCATCCCAATAAACATCCTGCATCCCATTCCGGGTACACCGCTGCAACATACAGAGCTTATCAGCGAGGAGGAGGTGATACGCAGCGTGGCTCTGATGCGTTTCGTAGCCCCGAAGTGCGTCCTGCGCTTTGCCGGCGGACGGGCACGCCTGTCCAAAGAAAGTATGCGGCGCATCATGCGTGGAGGCATGAACGGAGCGTTGATTGGCGACCTGCTTACCACTGTAGGCAATACCCTCGCCGACGACCGCCGGCTGTTCAGCGACACAGGGTTTGAAATGTAATAGTTGAACCATCTACAATACACACCATGCGATTAGTCATTCAGCGAGTTTCAGAGGCCTCCGTCAGCATCGACGGCAAGCTCCACAGCTCCATAGGCAACGGCCTGATGGTGCTGGTAGGGGTAGAGGAGAGCGACACGCCCGACGATGTCCGCTGGCTCGCGTCAAAGACCGCCGGACTGCGCATATTCGACGACGCAGATGGAGTAATGAACCTGTCGGTACAGCAGGTATCGGGAGAAGTCCTCGCCGTAAGCCAGTTTACCCTTACCGCTTCGACACGCAAGGGCAACCGTCCGAGCTACATCCGCGCCGCAGGTCACGAGCTTGCCGTGCCGCTCTACGAGATGTATTGCGACGAATTGTCCCGGCTGCTCGGACGAGAGACCCGCCGGGGCGTGTTCGGGGCGGACATGCATGTCTCGCTCGTCAATTCCGGCCCGGTGACCATAATAATAGATTCGCGTCTGCGCGAATAAGAGAGTGTTCACTTTAGTTTCAAATGAATCCTCACTCCAAGGTACATCCTATATCTTACGTGGCCTTTGAAGCCAGCATCCTGTGTCCGATGCGGCAGTAGAGGCATTTGCGAGCCTCGCAATACTCCCTCCGCAGCTCTATAAGAGCCTGAGAAGTGAAGGCATCACGGCATTTTATCCCCGCCGCCTCAAACATCGCCGTCACACGGTTGCTCTCAGGCTTGATACTCTGCAGGAACTCTATGCCCCTGTCCATCAGCTGACGGTCGTGGTGACGCTCCCCCCAGGCATACATGAGCGGCACCGCCACGTTGATCAGCAGCCCCGTAACCGACGCATAGCTCAGAGCCTTTGTTTCGCGGCCGCCGTCGGTCGCTACGCCGCGCTCGCTGAACGTGTAGTGCGTAGCCCAATAGCCATGCAGCGTCACGTCAAACGGCTTCCTCAGCTCATCCTCATCCCCGGCATCCAAAATCCGCGACATCAGCTGTGGCAACATAGCCACCATCCGTGCCAACAGAGCCACTCGTCTGTGAGGAAAATTCTGGGGGCGCATACGTCCGGATTTCCAGCCCGGACTCGTGACAGACCGCAACCCGAATTTCTTCTGCATGAACTCATATTCCCTCAACAGAGCCAAAGCATAGCGATTGTCTGTCGGAATGTCATTGAGAAGGCCGCTCTGCCCCAGCAGCATAGCCTCAACGGTCAGTTCGCTGTCGGCATGGCGGGCGAGGAATCCGTATGGCGTAGCCATGGCCAGCCTCTCGAACGGCTCTGAATTTGTACCGAAACCGAGGGCGCGGGCCAGCGTCACATACACCGCCTCGCGCCAGTCGCCCTGATAGCGGTCGAGAAGCCCCAAAATCCTTGCACTCTTGGCCATCAGACGCTCCATGCCGAGCGAACTTATCCAGTCAGTCAGATGGAGTGGTGGGAGAGACCCGATATAGTCGCGGCACGGCAGGTCGCGCTCGGCACGCATCACCAAAGCATTGTAGTGGTCGGCGAAATCGACGCGCACAGGCAGCACCATCTGCGGGATGACATTGCCGTCGGGACGCTTCACCGGCATGTCGTCATGGTATACCACGTGGAGTATGACGCTGTCATAAGCCCTGTCGTTGTGGTGGCCGTGGCGCATCCAGTCGCTCGCCCGCACATGTATCTCCACATTCCCCACCCACATATCGCCGCCTATCCTGACCTTGGCATTGAAGAAATCGGGACCCGAACCCTCGTTGAGCAGCCCCGGGTCGACAATCTGCACGCTGCGCCCGTCAACCGTGCTCATAGGTCCCGGACGCAGCAGCCTGTGCTGCCACACATACTGCATCAACTTCTCCATGACTGCAAGTCCTCCAAGGTAAATTATCAAACTTATTTACTTATGCTATAAATATACGCATTAATTCCGGGATTAGGACCCCCAACCAAAGGTCTCATCGTATATTTTATATATCTTCATTTTCTATTTCTGATTCATTACACAACATGTTCTCTATTTGTGCTATCTGAGGAAGCGATGAAGCTACATCAGCAAGAAGTTTCTCTGTCTCGTATTGAGCTATACCCATAGGCTGTGTAAATCCTCGTAATGAAAATTCAGCCTTGGTATTGCTTTTCGAACGACACAGCAACAACCCGATGGTAGGTTTATCCTCCGGCATTTTCACATATTCATCAACTGCCGAAATATAGAAATTCAACTTGCTCACAAACTCTGGCTTAAATTCCACCGCTTTCAACTCCACGACTACATAACAGTGCAGTTTCAGATGATACATGAGTATATCTATATAGTAATCATCACCATCCACCGACAAATGGTATTGCCTATCTACAAATGAAAAACCTTTTCCCATTTCAAGGAGGAAATCTGTGATGCGTTCCGCAAGTTTCTTTTCGATGTCAAGTTCGTTCTGGAGAGCCACTGTTCCAAGGAAGCTGAATACGTATGGGTCTTTGAAAGTAGCACGAGCAAGGTCAGACTGGGCAGCCGGCAAAGTCTTTACAAAATTGTTGACAGCCCTCCCTTTGGACTCTATATACCTATTGGAAACCTGAAGCAGCATTGCATCCCGGCTCCAACCGTTGCCGGCTGTTTCCAAAATATAAAATGCCCTTTGAACTTTATCCTCCACTTTAGGAATCAATGATATGTGATGATACCATGTGATTTGCGCCAAAGGTACTTTGGCCATTTCTCCATCATTAGGCAATTTGGCAAGTGTCTCTTGCCAAATTGGATATTTCTCTAATTCGGCAAGTGGAACTTGCAAAAACGGGAAATCCGGATACTCGCTTGCAAACACTTTCATACTACGAAGGTTACGTTCCGAGTAGCCTCTATCGTCAGGAAAGCGAGCTGTAAGATCTCTTGATAGCTGGCCTATGACTTTAGTACCCCAGCCATGCTCTTTCTGCTTTACAAGAATATCCTTGCCGATGGACCAATACAGACCCAAAAGGTCAGTATTCACCTTAAGAACCGCATTGTATTTTGCTGATTCAATACGGCTAACTACACTATCACGCCACGAAGCGTAACCTGCCGGCAATCCTGAATCCGATATGTGCGGTGTTACTGTAACCATAATTCTTTAGTCACTGCTTAATCGTTATCCAATAAATATACGCATTTTTTTCGGATTGGTTCCGATAAGTATGGATTTTAATTCATATTGATTTCATGCGTGGGCAATGTACGGGCTTTCGCTGCGGACTGGTGCAACGCTGACGTTTTCGCATGGTAGAGGGCAGGAGAGAGGGTAATTTTGCCAGTAAAAACATACATTTTGATTTTTGGATTTATGGCGAAAATGTACAAGACTTTTTCATTCCAGCCTTCGTTGGCTGATGAATCAGGAAATTCTAAAGTATGCGAAAATCTCCGTCGTGCACCCGACGGCTCGCTGACTGCGGCATACCCTCCCGGAGTGATGATTGAAGGGTGTCGGGCATGGAAATTTTTAGGATGCTACACTCTGAGTGACGGAAGCGGGGCTACGGTGATGGCCAACGGCTGCGATATCGGTGTCAGGCGCGAGGACTATGTAATGCAGGTGGCCACGCTGCCTGCCGAACCGCTGTGCATCAATTTCGAAGGTGACGATGTGGTGATTTCCACCGAAAGGGGCATATGCCGCATGTACCGCACCGTCAATGACGACACCCACGATGAAACGTGGAACTGCACCATGCCCACGGGGGAATATCCCGGGCTGCATTTCTCCACAATTGACAGGGGAGAGGTCACAGTGCCTACCGGCGGACTGACATTTGCCAAACCTTACGAAGCGTGGGGAGGAAGCCTTGCCACTGCCGACATCAAAAACATAAGCGAAGCACTCAAGGAGGCGTATATGCGTCTGACTCGCACCATCGCCGATGCTGGAGATTTCACTCAGCCTGTGGCCGTGCGCTACAAGCTCCGTGACCGTCAGGGACGGCTGCTGTTCACAGGTCCTGTTACCGTGCTTTCAGCACAGGGAGGATGGCAGGGTATGGACTCGATGACCTCACATGTGCATACCGACAGTTCCGGGAATTTCTACCATGCCGACTCGTTCAACCTCACCCTCAGGCGATTCACCCTCGCTATAGACCTGCCCGGCTACAATGCGGATTACGTCGCTCCCACTGACGGCGTATATGCCGAAGTGTACGTGCTGCCGCAGCTCCACCCATTAGACACCTCCACAAACGCCGAATACCGCATGTCGGCTGCACCGGGCGAGGAAACCCTCACCGTATGGCTTCCCGGAGCCACTCTCGGACGCTCTCCGCTCACCTCCCGGCTGACACGGAGCATGGCGAACGCCCCGGCCTACATGGGTCAGCACGAGGTGAAAATCGCAACCATAAACCATCCTTTCGCACTCCGTCCACGCCGCGTGGAGATACCCATCCCCGACACATGCGAGGAGCTGCACCGCGAGGCATCGGATGACAATGCCGCTTGGAAAGCCATGACCTACACACCGGCAACAGACTCAGAGCTTTCAGGCCTCAGGCTCACAAGCCCCAACAGTTTTTCAGCAGGATGCGTATGCCGCTCGGGCAGGAATGTCGTATGGGGACGCATCCGCCGCGAACCGTTCAAGGGATTCGACCTCAATTTGCTCAGCGTAGGCGACGTAGCAGTATCAATCAAAAGGGCTTCAATTCGCGTCACACTGACCGACATCGACGGTTCCACCATACAGACGGTACGCAACATGGCTGCCGACACGGCTTCTGACAGTCTGTTTCTGGCCTCTGACACACTTTCGCCTATGATTATGTATCCTGACCCGTCAGCATCGCTTATAGAGATGCGCATAGAGCGTCAGGACGGCTATGTAGCCGAGACATCCATAGCCCTGACACCGTCGGCCGACAGGCGGTACGCCTTTAACCTGACACCGTCCGCAGAACCCCGTACTCTTACATATACCGCCGACACATCTTTCACTCCTTTTACGGCTGACAACAGCAGTACAAAGACGATGCCGTCCACGATAGGCATAGCCGATGCCGCCGACTCTGTGAATATTCTCGGTGCTGCGGAGTGCTGCCAGGGCATGATAAGCCAGATCATCCCTGCATGGGGAGCAAACTCCTCGTGGGACTATGCTTCTGGACGGTTTTACATATTGTCATCTGCCGGCATATATGGGCTGGCAGCCGACATAACGGCCTTAAACAGGCTTAAATCATCGCTTATAGACCCTCGAAGCACCGTACTGAGCCGTGGCGCGGTGATGACACCTCACGGTGTGGCTGCGATTGCCGGAGGTGACCTGCTGCTTCTGTCAGGCACACGCGGACAGACGCTTCTGAGGAATGTCACCGCCTCGTCATTAGGATATAGCGGACGGCACGACGAACTGTGGCTTCCAGACACCTACGGCGTGACGGTATATCCGATGCAACACCGTGAAGGCACATACCGTCGTCCCTCCCTCAATATCCGCTCCATCATACAGGCAGGTACAGAAATACTGATTATAGACGATGCAGGGAGGATGTGCGTATCGTCGACAGAGGACACTCTCGCCGATGTAACTGTCAAATGGGAAGGATATATTCCGCATCCAGTTTCTGCACCGGCATGTCTCGTCATGGATATGGAGGGTGGCAATGTAGACCTCTCAGCCTCGTTAAGCTCCCACTCGCTCGCCGTAAGCCGCCTGCACATACGCGGGGACATACATCATGCCACAGCTATGAGAATACTCGGCCCAGTCAGGACAAGCCACTCGCTGTGTATCGAAGGCACTGTGCGCGGCGACAGCTTCACACTGCGTCAGATTACCCTGCGTCTTGATGACCGCAGTCCTGTCAGCGGGTTTCTATGACAGGCGAAATCAGGTTGACACGCCCTGTGGCGCGTGTGACTGCCGTATAAAGCCAACGGTAGAAATCCTTGCCCGGTGTATCCTCAGGCACATATCCGAGGTCTATATACACATTCTTCCACTGTCCGCCCTGAGCCTTGTGGCATGTGACAGCATAGGCGTATTTGACCTGCAGCGCGTTGAAATATGGGTCGCCACGGAGTATCCTCACCGCAGCTGACGGACTCAGCATATTGCCTCCGTGCTCGGCCAACACACCGTCACGCAGCCGCATCAGTTTATCGCCGTCAAGTGCCGGAGCATCCGTCACGAGGGCATCAAGTATGATTTTGCAGTCAACCACGGCATCCCGGTCAGGAAGCGTGAGGGTGACATCGGCAAACCTCAGACCGTAACGGCTTTCCAACCCGTGTATCGACTCTATCACGGCCATGTCGCCGTTGGCTATGAAATCCACCCCGGGTATCTGGTGCGTCCAGTGGTAATTGTTTTTCGCCACCATTATCCTTTCGCCGCGTACCAGCTCCTCCTCGCTCATATTGATAAGGGTGCGAATCGACAGGTTGAACCGTGTGGCGCGGTTGTTGCTCCGCGTGACCACGATGGTCTGCTCCACACCGTCACGCGAATAGTCGGATGAGATGGCATCGGCAAGCTCCTCGCCTTCCACTTCCCTTACGTCGTCGAAACGGCTCGTAAGCATAACAGGTGGGGGCAGAACGGGTTGACGCAAGGCCTTGCGCAGCCATGTCGCATTCCACAATATGCCTGAAAGACGGCTCTGGCGCACGGTCTCCGTCATGACAGCCCTTGTTACTTTCAGTCCATAGCCACGTAGCACTTCAGGCTGCATGGCAGGGCTTTCATCAGCCCCGACAGGCGGCAGCTGCGCCGTATCTCCTATAAGCACCATGCGGCATCCTATACCGCCGTAGACGTAGTGTATCAGATCTTCAAGCAGATTGCGATCCATGCCGCCGTCTCCTATCATGGATGCCTCGTCGACAAGAAACACCGCCCCGGTAAGCTTGTTGTCATTGATCCCGGCGGCATATTCGCCGAGCGATGATGTACGGTAGATATGGCGGTGTATCGTATAAGCCTGACGGCCTGCAAAGCGTCCGAATACTTTGGCCGCCCTCCCCGTAGGAGCAAGCAGTACCACAGGGCGGCTGAACGCCTCAAGAGCCTTTACTACGGCTCCCGTGAGGGATGTCTTGCCCGTGCCTGCATATCCGTTGAGCACGAATACACGGTCACTGCCATCAAAGGGCATGGTTATGAACCTCGATAAAGCGGCAAGTACGGTCAGCTGCTGCTCGTTAGGGTCATAGGGGAGAGATCGAAGAGCCGTTAGGGCAAACTGCTCGGCATCCATGTGTGTACTTCTTTGATGTTTTTATGTGCTGATACTTATACTCAGCTTCTTATCTGAGTACGAGTATCTTACATGCCACCTTGCCTTTGGGGCCGTCGCTCTGTCCGTCCTGCGATGCCATCACATAGTAGACACCGCTCGGCACACGCCGGCCGTTGAAATTCGTGCCATCCCAGGTCATCATGCCTCCTGTGGATTCCCCTGTATAGACTACGTTGCCTTGGGCATCGGTTATCTTCACGAGCGAGTCGGACATGAGGCCGTCGATGGTAATCACGCCATAGTAATCAGGACGCACAGGATTGGGATAGGCGCGGACAGAGTTGAAATCTTCCATGCCTGGCGACTGGTCGGATGCGAACGCTCCCAGACCGTAGTTCGTGCCGAAATACACTATATTACTTACCGGGTCAAGCTCTATGGCACTGACGTAATTTGTGGGGAGACGCGAATTGTCGGTATTGTATGTTGCAACCACCCCACGGAGATCGGGCTGCAGCACAGATATGCCGTCACCCTCGGTAGATACCCATATCCGTCCGGCATCATCCACGGCAAAGTCCGAAACCCTGACAGAGTTGAGCAGGTAATCGGCAAATCCCGAACCGTCATTGCGCGGCTGTTTGAGACGCTGCAACGACTCTCTCTTCGGATCGAAAGTAGCAGGGTCGGAAACCAACAGCAGACCGCCCTCATACGACATCAACAGATCTCCAGAAGGTGTCTCGAACACTGCTGTCACAGTCTGCATGTTGATGTAGTTACCATCCTGGTCATATACATAGTCGAGCACCACATATGTGTCATCGCTGACATCGCTGTAAGTGCCGTTATGGCGATAAATTACCACACCCCGGTAGATAGAGCCTTTGATTACGAAGACATTCGAACGCCGGAAAGGAACTATCTCTCCGTCCCAGTTGGTCTGGAAACTTTCAGGTATCAGGTACGTACCGTCACTACGGGTGTACACCCAGTCGGACTTCTGTACTTTAGACAGGTCTCCGTTGACATGCGCCGCAGGGAGCATCATGAGTGTCTGGCCTATATTTGAGCTGCCTTTATGGTTGGTCGCAAGAACCCACAGATTGCCCTGCGGGTCGAATTTAGCATCCATCATCAGCTGTGTCGAATATGCTGTGACAGGAATGTTGTCATAAGCAAGTATATTTTCAGCCCCGGATTGCACCGTCCCTGAAAACAGCGCTACGGTATGGTCTCCGTCTATCACGTACATACCCTCGTTGCTGGTAGGAATCCACAGCTGCGAGGGCTTCGCAGGATTGACTGCGACCGCATTAGGCGATATGATTATATTTCCGTAATATTCCATAGCCTTGCGTGTACCGTCAGCACCTATGACATTGCCGGTGGCTCCGCTGCGATAAGACAGCAAATCGTTTGTGTAAGTATACGGAATCACCGACCCCCCCTCTATAACATCTATATAGCCCGGGGTATAATACCCGTAGTCGTTACCGCCCGTATAAGGCACAGTGTTGGTGTTTTTGCCTGATGCCGCACGGAACAACGAAGCCGAGCGCGTAGTGACATAGATACGGTTGCCGTCGGGCGACAATGTGAAGTCGCTTACATTGGTCACTGTGGGGGCATAGGCTCGATAAGGTCCGTATTTCAGTTCGATAGGGTCTTTCGTCAGGTCATAACAGAAAATACCTTCAGGAGTGGCAAACCATGTGTCAGCGGATGTCTCACCGGCCGCCACGGCAAATATGCCCTCTATATCACGTGTACCTGTAAATGCTACCGATGGAGAGTTACCTACTAACTTAAGTGTGCGGTAATCGGAATTGAAAGAATAGGTCATTCCGTCAGCTTTCCAGAACCCTACCTTCAGCTGGTGTCCCCAGTCGTAATCTTTGTTGACTATGCAGGTCCCGTCAAACTTTTGAGGAAACTCATAGAAATCCACCTTGCCGGTGTCCTTGCGCCGCGACACAAGATGTAAGTCATCGACCGATGCTATGTCATCGGATGTTATGTCGCACAGAAACTTGAATTTGCCGGCTTCCCGGTAAGTCATGGAAGTGTCGGTCAAATCCGATTCGAACAGATGACCGGTTGACGTATGTGCCGGTGCCGGATTTATCGGACGGCCGTTTGAACCCAATATATCAGCGTCAGGCTCGGTAAGATTGAATACTGCAACCAATCTGTCTCCGACAATCTCCATGGCATCAGGACCTTTGTACGGCACGGGGACAGATGAACCTTCGTCACGCTTGACTCCATACTGGCCTGTTTCAGTCACTCGGAAAGTCTTACCGTCGATAACCACTATACCGAAATCTGTACCTATGAAAAATTTGCCATGACCGGAGGTGATACACTTGATTTCGCGCTGGCCAGAAAGATTGGAGGTACTTATGCCGTTTTGGTTGGATATACGACCGTCATCGTGTATGAAATCCAAATTTCCGTCATCATAAGCCACAACCAGAATCTTCATGTCGCGGTCATAATGGATTTTTTCAATCTTAATGCCATTGAGACCTGTAGAATTAGTGTAGCCTATGGTTTCCTGAGTGTCAGGATCATATGAAAAGAGATTTATACCGGCGAGTATGTAAAGCTTGCCTTCAGAATTTACAGCAAGCTGGCGGGCATCGCCCGGTGGATACGAGTTATAGAATTTCCAATCGCCTACAGAGATCTGAGCCTGCATGGCGATAGCGGAAATCATAAAAAACACAAAGCTTATGGTCGAAGCAAGTAATGTATTGGCTTTCATCAATATGAAAAATATATGATGCCTTGGAATAACTTGAGGCTTATTAGAGGCTATTAAAAAAGATTTTTATATAATAATAAACGCGCCGCACGCCTGAAAATTGCATACGCCGCGTTTATGGAAGTAGTTATTAATAAAGGAGAACTGGAAAATGTTAACAGCAGTGGATCACAGCATCTGGAGCGCCTGAAGGTTTTGTAAGAGTTCAAGACGCGACAATCTGCGCTGCTGACGGATGATGGAAGCAAATTCGCTGGCCATCGTGTGTACCGAACGCCGCATAAACAGTCGCTGCATACGGTCATAACTGTTAGTGAAAAGATTTTCTACTTCGTCCTCCTCGAGTTCGCATGTTTCCGTGCCTTCCTGTACCACTATATCATGCAGGTACTGACGCTCCGTATCGGTAGGCATCTGCATTCCACCCACCATGCGCCGGCAAATCACATTGCCTATAAGCAATCCGGCAGTAAGGTTGAAATTATGCAGCAACTTCCTCCAAGATGCAGATGCCATCAGACGTGGATTGCCTTCGAAGTAAAAATCCGGCATGAACTCTACCATAGCGTCAGGGGCGGCATCAATATCCATAGAAGCTATGTCGTCCGAGCCGTCCATAGCCACTACTGCAATCGCCATGCCTGCTGCACCGAGGCATTTGTCGGCCTCATCTTTATATTTCAGCGAATCAATATGCTTGCTATCCATAGTAAAAATTCAACAAAATATATCGAGGAGAGTTCAAAATCAGAAACAGGTATTTACATTGCTTATTCCATCACTATTATCTTCGCTACAGTCTGCCCGGAAGCACCGGCTACTATATCATAAACGCCGGTATTGATTCGGTTGCCGTTTTTATCTATACCGTCCCATATGAGAGTGCCTCCATGGGATACTCCTTCAAAAAGCAGATTGCCTTCAGCATCCTTGACTTTGACAGAGCATGACTCCGTGAGGTCCGTAATGGTAAACGCACCGTTGTAACCGTCTTTGGCTACGGCAGGGTCGACTTTGACAGCCGAAAGGTCACCGGCAGCGGCGCCGTAAGCAGGTCTGTAGCGGAAAAGACCTTTCTGCGAACCTATGTACACGTCGCCAGAGGCATCCACGCATACCGAGCCGAGGATGTCGGTGGTCAGTATGGAATTGGATGTGCGGAAATTTTCAAGCTGCTCTGTACCTTCGGCGTTGAGATGGAACAGGCCATTGCCTTGCGATGCCACCCATAAGGTACCGTCAACGGGCGACTGCGATATGCCTGTTATAAAGGCATGATCCACCGGGCTGCCGCCACGTTTACGGTCGTAGGGTACTATGATAGGCAGAGTGGTGGTGCCTTCAGGAAGCTCTGTCTTGGAGTCGAAATAACCGAAAAACGACAGGTTGCCCATCCATACGCGTCCTTGGCTGTCCTCCTCTATGTGGGTCATCTCCTGTATGAGGTATTCGTTGCCGTTCTGGTCTTTGATACTGGTGATAAACAGGGGGTAGTCCTTGTCTACTTCCCCGCCCTGCGAATTGCGACGATAGACGAGTATCTTTCCATGGTAGACGAGAGGCTTGATAAATATGTATTCGCTTTCACCGCCGTTAGCCATACGGTTGACAGTGACGGTAAGACGTCCGTCGATCTGGCCGGAATCCTCGGCTGTGCCTACAGGCAGCTTATTGGCCTCTATCCAGTCGTCGGCTGTGATTGAAGCCACGTCTGCGGCCTTTGATGCCGGCAACATCTGCAAAACCGATGAATCCAGTTTAACAGGCCAATTTGACGCATCTGCACGGTTGACTGTAGGGGTAAGGATCCATACGTTGCCCTCCTTGTCGAACTTCACGTCAAGAATCTGTGTACCCCACTGGTTGCGGGATTTCATCGTCGATGTCTCGTTGCTGAGTATGCGCAGTTCCTTTCCACCATCCATGACATAAAGCCCTTCGGCATTCGTGGCATGCCAGTATTGCCCGGGCTTTTTTGGGTTTTCAGCCAGACCTTCTCCACCGGATGTCAAATTACCTAAAGCATAATAAGCCTGGAGAAAATATATCCAGTATCCTCCATTATCCTGATTCACTTTGTTTTTATTGCCATAATGGTTTGAAGGGTCATAATTGGATACATCGCTCACCTTTCCGTCAGACACCATATTTACATATGACGGGACGAAGAAACCATAAGCATCGCTACCTCCCACTTCATCTACACTTTGCATTGAAGCTATCCAGCCGTTAAATGCAGGCAATGGACGACGGGTGTATAGTTCGGGATTGTAATTATTACCTGCAGTTTTCCAGTTATATGACGAAGAGCGGGTGGACAAGTATATCCTACGACGGTCAAAAGATGGGTACATGATGCTTATGGCCTCTACATTGGTGTAATCATCCGGAACATCGGCAACGAAAGAACCCGTATTATTGCCATTTCCATCATAGAAATTCACTTTCTGATAAGTGGATATAATCTTGTTTTTCGAAACAGGGTCATACGAATAATCAGTGGCCATCCACGGGGTAGCAGTGCTTTCCAACTTCTCAGCATCGCTCTCAGAAGAAATATCATATGTAGCTACACCTCCGTCTTCCTCAACTTCCACCATATAGACATTGCCTTTTTCCCATATGTGGGATATAGGCGTGATCAAATAGTCGTTAACGAGAGTACATGCAGCCGAAGCATGATCGAATCTGTAGAGACGCATGTATTTGGTGGACGACGTGTTGCAGTTGTCAGGGTAGGTACTTGCATAGAAAGTGCCGTCGCCGCGTCCGTAAAGTTCCACATTGCCCAATGTGAGTCCGAGACTTTTCAGGTTAGAAAAATCGCGCATACGGTTGTCGGAGGGTATGCAGTAAAGCACACCGCCGCTTACACCGAGCACGTAACCCGGAACGGCCACTACGGCTGTGAACGATTGCTTGCCGGTCTTTGCATCGGATGCCGGTCTGGTGTAATTTTTCACAGTGCCTTCGGAAGCGTCTATGATTACCAGACCGAAGTCGGTGGCAAGATAAACGTCGTCACCGAGAAAATCTATGTCACGTATGGACTTTGATGAAGCCACGGACATGTTTTTTACAGACTGAACATTCAATACCCTGCCGTCATCATAAACCAGTCCTAAGCTACCGTCATAAGCTCCGAGCGCGAGATAACCTTTATCATGGTTATACTTAACGGTAGAGATATCGCCTATGGTCAGACCTTCGCCTTCACTTATGACATCAGACTGTTTGGTAGATGCATCATATGAGAAAAGGCGGTCGGTGCAGATATAGTAAAGACGGTCGGGAGTGCTTATAACACGCTGTATATATGGTTTTATGACCTGGTATTTTTTCCATTCTCCAGCCAGCTTCTGAGCAGACACTGACAGAGTTACAGCAACAATGCTCAGAAACAATATAAGTGACCTACTATATTTCATATTATGAGTACTTATAGAAATCTTTAGATGCTTGTTTATAATGGAGCGAGATATGCGAGCAGTTTTCTGACAGCGTTGCCACGGTGCGATATTGAGTTTTTCTCATCCGCATCCATCTCGGCAAAGGTAGTTTGCATACCATCAGGGATGAATACTGGATCATATCCGAAGCCGTGGCTGCCTCGCGGAGCAAAGGCTATATGGCCCTCTACCTTGCCTTCGAAGTATCTGATATCATCTCCTTCGGTAAGGGCTATTACGGTCATAAACCTCGCCGAACGCTTCTCCATGTCGTCGATATGGGCAAGGTTATGCAGCAGGAGGGTCATATTGGCTGCCGAATCGTGTCCGTCTCCTCCGGCATAACGGGCGGTATGCACCCCCGGCTCACCGCCAAGGGCATCGACCAGCAGCCCGGTGTCGTCGGCCATGCAGTCGTAGCCGAAGCGGTCACGCACGTAACGCGCCTTGATGGCTGCATTTTCATGCAGCGTGGCTCCGTCTTCGGCTATCTCATCAGTGCAGCCTATGTCTTTGAGGCCGAGCACACGGTAAGAGTCCCCGAGAATATCTCGGATTTCCGAGAGCTTGTGGTCGTTGTTGGAGGCGAATACGAGTGTACGCGGTGTCATCAGCCCAATACTATGTTTACTATCTTGCCGGGAACCACTATGATCTTGCGGATAGTCTTGCCGTCAAGCCATTTGGCTGCATTTTCATGCGCAAGGGCGGTTTTCTCCACCTCTTCACGCTGCATATCGGCAGGAACCTCTATGTTGAAACGCGCTTTGCCGTTGAACGACACTGCATATGTGACATTCTTCTCGACAAGATAAGCTTCATCATATCCGGGCCATGCAGCATCGACTACGGAGGTGTCATGTCCGAGAGCAGCGTGCCACAACTCCTCTGCCACATGAGGTGCAAATGGAGCGAGTACCACGATGAGCTTCTCGAGGATATGACGGCTGTGGCATTTCTGCTGGTTCAATTCATTGACACAGATCATGAAAGCTGCGATGGATGTATTGAACGAGAACGCTTCGATGTCGGCTGTAACTTTCTTTATTAGTTTATGGAGCGACTTGAGATTGTCAGCCGTAGGAGCGTCATCGTTGACAAGCAGGGTATCGCCCTTGTAGAAGAGTCCCCACAACTTCTTGATGAAGCGGTTCACGCCGTCGATGCCGTTGGTGTCCCACGGTTTGCTCTGCTCGATAGGGCCGAGGAACATCTCGTAGAGACGAAGAGTGTCCGCTCCGTAACGCTCCACTATGTCATCGGGATTGACAACATTGAACATCGACTTCGACATCTTCTCAACCGCATATCCGCATACATACTTGCCGTCTTCGAGTACGAACTCGGCATCGGCATATTCCGGCCTCCATGCCTTGAAAGCTTCCAAGTCGAGGATGTCGTTGCTTACCATATTGACATCTACATGAATCGGAGTCACATCGTACTGCTCTTTGAGTCCGTGGCTTACAAACGTGTTGGTATCTTTGATACGGTAAACGAAGTTGCTCCTTCCCTGTATCATGCCCTGATTGATGAGCTTACGGAAAGGCTCGTCTTCGCACACCTCGCCTATGTCATAGAGAAACTTGCACCAGAAGCGGCTGTAAATCAGGTGGCCTGTGGCATGTTCGGAACCTCCTACATAGAGATCGACGCTGCGCCAATATGAATTGGCTTCCTTGCTGACGAGAGCATCGTTATTTCGAGGATCCATATAGCGCAGATAGTATGCCGATGAGCCGGCGAATCCGGGCATGGTGTTGAGTTCAAGGCGGTACCCTTCGGGTGTGCTCCAGTTTTTGGCACGACCTAAAGGAGGTTCGCCGGTCTCCGTGGGAAGATATTTGTCGACTTCCGGCAACATCAGAGGAAGTTTATCCACATCAAGCATGTGGGGTATGCCGTCCTTGTAATATACCGGGAAAGGTTCGCCCCAATAACGCTGACGGCTGAAGATTGCGTCACGCAGACGGTAATTGACCTTCACTTTGCCTATGCCTTTCTGCTCGATGAAACGCTTGGTGGCGGCTATAGCATCCTTGACTTCAAGACCGTTGAGGTCAAGCTCGTCGGAGGCCGAATTAATCATCTTGCCGCTCTTGGCATCGAAACTTTCCTCGCTTACGTCGGCACCCTCGATAAGCGGTATGATGGGGAGGTCGAATTTCTTGGCGAATGCATAGTCGCGGCTGTCATGGGCAGGCACTGCCATGATGGCACCCGTGCCGTAGCCTGCGAGCACATAGTCGCTCACCCAGATGGGTATCTGTTTGCCCGTAAGCGGATTGACGGCATAGCTGCCTGTAAACACACCTGTGACTTTCTTGTCAATCATGCGTTCACGCTCGGTCTTATGCTTTATGGCATCGATGTAGCGCGACACCTCATCGCGGCAATCCTCGGTAGTAACCATATCTACATACATGCTCTCCGGGGCAAGCACCATGAAAGTCACACCAAACACCGTGTCGGCGCGTGTGGTGAATATCTCAAGGTCGATGTCGGTGCCGGCTACACGGAACTTCATCTCGGCACCCTCACTGCGTCCTATCCAGTTACGCTGTGTCTCCTTTATAGAGTCTGACCAGTCATTCCTGTCGAGTCCTTCGAGCAGACGCGGGGCGTATGCACTCACACGGAGGCACCACTGGTACATCAGCTTCTGCTCCACCGGGTATCCGCCACGGATCGACACACCTTCGCTGACCTCGTCGTTAGCGAGCACAGTGCCGAGCTTCGGACACCAGTTGACCATCGTGTTGCCGAGATATGCCAGACGGTAATTCATCAACACATCGCTCTGCTGGCGTTCGTCCATAGCCCGCCACTGGTCAGCCGTCAGAGTCAAATCCTTGGTAGCGGCAGCATGGAGTCCGTCTGTCCCGTGAGCTTCAAGATGCTTGACGAGCTTAGACACCGGCATGGCCTTTGCGGCATCGGTGTCATAGTAATGGTTGAACATCTGGATGAAAGCCCACTGAGTCCACTTATAATACTCAGGGTCGCAGGTACGTATCTCACGCTGCCAGTCGAAGCAGAAGCCTATCTTGTCGAGCTGCTGGCGGTAACGGGCTATGTTGTCACGCGTGGTGACTTCGGGGTGCTGTCCGGTCTGTATGGCATACTGCTCCGCAGGGAGGCCGTATGCGTCATATCCCATAGGATGAAGCACGTTGAAGCCTTGCAGACGCTTGTAGCGTGCATATATATCTGATGCTATATATCCGAGCGGATGCCCTACATGCAGCCCCGCACCGCTCGGATAGGGGAACATGTCAAGCACGTAAAACTTGGGGCGCGACTTGTCTATCTCCACATGATAGGTGCCGGCCTCTTTCCAATATTGCTGCCACCGGGCTTCTATAGCTTTATGATTATATTCCATGTCAGGAAGGTGTGATATATTGTAGTGTTATTTTGTATGGATAAATGATGATACTATTTTTTCAGCTTAATTCAAGCATACGCACTATGGGACGCTTCGCCGCCTCCATAAGCTCAGGAGCTACGTGCACTTCGGGTTGCTCGTAGAGAAGGGTATTGTAGAGCTTTTCGAGAGTGTTGAGCTTCATGTACGAGCAGTCGTTGCAGGCGCATGTGGAGTCGTCGCCGGGGAGAGGGATGAAAGTCTTGCCGGGACACTGCTTGCGCATCTCGTGGAGTATGCCGCTTTCTGTAGCCACTATGAACTCGGCGGCATCAGAGGTGGCGGCGTATTTGAGCAGGGCTGCGGTAGAACCTACCTCATCGGCGAGCATACGCAGCTGCGGGCGGCACTCAGGATGCACGAGCACCTTGGCTCCGGGATACTCCTTTTTGAGTTCCAAAAGACGCTCCAAAGAGAAACGTTCGTGCACATGACATGCACCGTCCCATAGTACCATCTGCCGTCCGGTCATGCTGTTGATGTAATTGCCGAGATTGCGGTCGGGGCCGAATATTATCTTTTCGTCAGCCGGGAGAGAATCGACCACTTTCATGGCATTGCCCGATGTTACCACTATGTCGGTAAGGGCTTTGACTGCAGCCGACGTGTTGACATAGCTTATCACTGTGTGTCCGGGGTGCTGCTCTATGAAGCTGGCAAAATCCTCTGCCGGGCATGAGTCTGCCAGAGAGCACCCGGCATTGAGGTCGGGGCAGAGCACTTTTTTATCGGGGCAGAGCACTTTGGCGGTTTCAGCCATGAAATGCACTCCGCAGAGCACTATAATAGGGGCATCGAGAGTCGAGGCGATGCGGGCGAGTGCGAGCGAGTCGCCTATGTAATCGGCTATGTCCTGGATTTCACCTTTCTGATAGTAATGGGCCATGATGACCGCTCCCTTTTCTTTTTTCAGGCGGATTATCTCGGCCTTGAGGTCTAACCCGTCGGGGACAGGCGCATCAACGTAACCTTTGTCGGTATTCATTGTTTAACTTATCTGATAAGTAGTTTTTTACAAGCTACAAAATTACAGAATTTAGTTGTTACTGGCAAGAATATCGGGCAGTTCACATTATAATATAAGGATATATAGGAATCATAGGAATCAATAAGAGTCCGAAGAAGGCAGCGGATGGGGATAGGGATAGGAGATAGGATGCCGGGATGGAGGTTTTCGACATAGGGTTTATTTTCTTTTAAAAAGTTTTTTTAAAAAATTGATTAAAGAAAAAGAATAATGAATGTCAATAACTATGATAACTTATTGGTCTAATATTTGCTTTTACGGGTTATTGAAGTCGGGTTTACATATTATGGTATGTTATTAACATATTAAAAATATATATACCAGCATATTATCATGGTTATCTACATCATGTTGATAACATTGTTGTAGATAAAAAATAAAGTTTTATAAGTATGTAAAAAGTAGATAAGCCTGTGGAAAACGTAAGAAAAAAGATTGATATAATCTTGTTAACTAATTTTGGCAGAGGGGAGATTGTCATATACAGTGCATGGAGTGTTAAATGCAAGGAAAATCTATGAAAAAGAGTTGACAAGTTTTTTTACAGTTATTGACAGGGTTATTTACATGGTCGATGGATAAATCTTATAAGAACTTTAGGTACGTGTGATTTGTTAAAGATAAAGATGTAATGGTTATCTTTGCGGAAAGGTAATCAACTAAAAGAAATAAATGAAAGATAATCTTCAGGCTTCGGTACAGGAGACGCTGCTGCGCAACATATCCATGCTTTCAATGCCTCTGGCACAGGAAAGGGAGATGACGCGTGACATACACGGGCGTATGCCGTCGGTCGACGAGCTGCGCAGGGTGGTAGATTTGGTAAAGTCTATAATATTTCCCGACTTTTTCGACCCGCGTCAGGCCGATGAATCGTTGAGGCAGTATTTCATAGGGGTCAATATGGAGATGCTTTACTCCATACTCAAAGTGCAGCTCCGCCGCGGGTTACTGTTCTGCCAGAAGACAAAGTGCTGCGACGATCCCAAAGTGGAGGCCGACAGGATGGCACTGCAGTTTATCGATGCGCTGCCTGATATAAAGAGGGTGCTGTATACCGATGTCGAGGCAGTGTTCAACAGCGACCCTGCGGTGACCAACCGTGGAGAAGTCATATTCTCATATCCCGTGATACAGGCTATGATACATTACCGTGTAGCCCACTACCTGTTGAAAATGGGTGTGCCGGTCATACCGCGTATCATCACCGAGCTTGCCCACTCCGCCACGGGCATCGACATACATCCCGGAGCTGAGATAGGGGAGTATTTCAGCATAGACCACGGAACCGGTGTGGTGATAGGTGAAACCTGCATAATCGGGAGGCACGTGACGCTTTATCAAGGTGTCACCCTCGGGGCAAAGAATTTCACGCTCGATGCCCATGGGCATCCTATCAACGTGCCGCGACATCCTATCATAGAGGACAATGTCACTATCTACTCAAATGCCAGTGTGCTCGGACGTATCACTGTGGGTCATGATGCTGTGATAGGCGGCAACGTATGGGTAACGGACAATGTGCCACCTTACGGGCGTGTGCTCCAGCGCAAACCTATGGAGGCGACGTTTACGGACGGCTTGGGCATATGAAAAACAAGCCGCAAAATTTAAAACAAGAAATCCTAAAAATCAAAACTCATGGGAGAGATAAAGAAAAATCTTGCCGAACTTATAGGCAAAACACCTCTGATGGAGGTAGGCAACATAGAGAAGAAAGAAAACCTCGCTGCGAAGCTGTTAGTCAAGGTAGAATCTTTTAATCCTGGTGGAAGCGTCAAGGACCGTGTGGCATTGGCGATGATAGAAGAAGCCGAAGCTTCCGGACTTCTGAAACCAGGGGCTACCATAATAGAGCCTACGAGCGGTAATACAGGCATAGGTCTTGCATGGGTGGCCACAGTGAAAGGTTACAATGCCGTGCTGACCATGCCCGACACTATGAGCGTGGAGAGGCAGAATCTGCTCAAGGCTTTCGGAGCGAAAATCATTCTCACTCCAGGAGCCGAGGGTATGAAAGGGGCAATAGCCAAGGCCGAGGCTCTGCGGGATGCCACTGAGGGCAGCGTGATATTGGGACAGTTTGACAATCCGGCCAATCCGGCAGTCCATGCACGTACCACCGCTTTGGAAATCTGGGACGATACCAACGGTGAGGTCAATTATTTTGTGGCAGGAGTAGGAACAGGCGGCACTGTCAGCGGTACAGGTGGCGCACTCAAGAAATTCAATCCCGGGGTGAAAGTAGTGGCGGTAGAACCGGAAGCGTCGGCAGTCATCAGCGGAGAGGCAGCCGGACCCCACAAGATACAAGGCATAGGAGCAGGCTTCATACCGAAGAATTTCGACCGCGATGTGGTGGATGATGTGGTGAAAGTAAGCAACGATGATGCCATGAGGGGAGCGCGTATGCTCGCTTCGACCGAAGGACTGCTGTGCGGCATCTCGTCAGGCGCAGCTTTCTGGGCTGCGCTTGCTTTGGCCCGCAAGCCTGAAAACGCCGGCAAGACCATCGTAGTCCTTCTTCCCGACACTGGCGAACGGTATCTGTCAACGCAGCTCTTCGCCTATGACGATTACCCACTATGACCTGTCAATACACAAAAATAATGACTTCCGCTACTATAGATGGTGGAAGTCTTTTTTTTTATATAGTTTATTGTTTCTGGTATTGGGAGGAGATGCAGGTGATGTGCTACAATCCCAGTTCTGAGACGATTTCCTTTATGACATTGAGGTCGACGCTATCGAAGTCGGATTTGTCGTAGATATCCAGCAGATAAATCCTCCCGTCGAGCTCATCAGGCTGGATTGTGTAAGTGATTACTCTCGCTCCGCCGGACTTTCCTTTACCCTTTGATGTAATTGCCATACGGATTTTGCGAATCCCGGGAGTAAGTTCCGTACCTTGGTAAGGGTTTTCCTTTAACGACTTTACAAATTCATTCATGTCCGTGGTCAGGGAGCGGTGACGTTTTGCAAGTGACTTGAAAGCCCTTTGAAAATCCGCAGTCGGATATACTTCAAAGTTCATTGAGGAACTCTTCTATGGTTTTACGTGGCATCTCGCCGGACTCCATCTTCTTCACCTGCTTGAGTCCACGGCATATACGTTCCGTCAGGGTATCTTCCTCGGTGATTGGGGTTATCTTGAAATTGCCATATCTTGAGGTCAGCATTACAGACTGGCCCTCCCTTGCGGCGGTCAGGAAACGTCCCTGATTTTTTCTAAATTCTCTCGCTGTAACTACCTGCATAATTTTAAGGTTTATAGTACTATGTCAAAGATAGAAAATGGCATCCATATTGGCAACCAAATTAACAGATTTTAATATTATAAGATGGAAATGAGAGTAAGGGACTGTGGAGAATTATTGTTTCTGGTATTGGGAGGGGGACATGCCGGTGAGGTGCTTGAAGTATTTGCCGAACGCGCTCTGGTTGGTGAAATTGAGTTCGTAGGCCACCTGCTGTATGTTTTTGCCCGAGAAGCGGAGGAGGTTCTTTGCTTCGAGGATGACCATGTCGTCGATCCACTGGCTTGCGCTGCGGCCTGTGGTTTCTTTGATTACGAGCGAAAGGTATTTCGGGGATATGAAGAGTTTTTCGGCATAGAACGACACCGACCTTTCCGAGCGGTGGTATTTCTGGACAAGAGCCATGAATTCATGGAGGTAGAGCGACCGCCGGGGGCGTATGGAATCGGCAGTATTTGGAGAATCTTCAGCCGAAATGCGCTCTCCACATTCCATGAGGTGATAGATCAGTGTAGCCACGAGGTTCATGATAATCTGACGGCGGTAGTATGATATGAGTTTTGAGGAATTGTAAGCGTGTATGGTTTCTATCAGGCGGTATATCATCTGCTGCTCGTCGTGGTGCAGGGTTATGAGCGGAAACTGCGAGGTACGTTTGGCTTTGGCGATGGATGGTATGTTGACCACGTTGAGGTCTATGTTGATGTCGCGCATGAACGACGGCGACACGATTACGGCATAGGCATCGAAATCGTGGCTCGAATCCTTTAGTATGCGCACTATGTTGTCAAGGCCGAGGCATATGAGCGAGCCGGGAGTCACTACACATTCCTTTAAATCTATCTCTAAATGAAGCTCTCCCTTGATGCCGACTACTATCATCAGACCGTCGATGCGCACGGCCTCGTGTATGACAGGGAGACCGTTTGAGGGGGTTATGTGGGCAAACATCATGTCGTTGTCAAGCAGCGAATATTCGGTGGAATAGTTGCTTATGACAGAAGTCAACTGTGCGAATGAAATGGGCATATTATTATAGGATATATTGGAGTAAAGGATGTATTTTAATAAAATATATTGGCAAATATAGCGTTTTTATGGAATAAATGGTAAATTTTTAAAAATAATTGGAATTTATTACGAATAATTACGCGGACGGCATTATGTGCATGTATTTTCCAAATGAAATACTCGTAAAAACATCCTGTAAAAATCAAAACAGCTCCTTATTTTGGTGGAACGGTTAAAAAGGTGTAAATTAGCATCGTAAAAGAGAATACTGTCAGAAAAAACACACTCACAATATTATCATGGGTAAAATCATCATCATAGGTGCCGGAGGTGTCGGCACGGTAGTAGCGCACAAGTGTGCCCAGCATCCTGAAGTTTTCAGCGAGATAGTCATAGCATCGCGCACCAAGTCGAAGTGCGACGCTTTGGCTAAGACCCTCGGCAAGGATTATATCACCACCGACAGCGTGGATGCCGACAATGCCGCCGATGTGGCAGCCCTCATACGCCGCCACAATCCCGACTTGGTCATCAACGTGGCCCTGCCTTACCAGGACCTCCCCATCATGGATGCCTGCTTGGAATGTGGTGTAAGCTACCTCGACACCGCCAACTACGAACCCAAGGACGAGGCACATTTCGAATATTCGTGGCAGTGGGCCTACAAGGAGAAATTCGAGAAGGCCGGCATCACGGCGATACTCGGCTGCGGATTCGACCCCGGAGTGTCGGGAGTGTTTACCGCCTATGCCGCCAAGCACCATTTCAAGGAGATGCAGACGCTCGACATAGTGGATTGCAACGCCGGCGACCACGGCAAGGCTTTTGCCACCAATTTCAACCCTGAAATCAACATACGCGAGATAACCCAGAACGGACGCTACTGGCAGGACGGCGGCTGGGTGGTTACCAAGCCTCTCGAAATCCACAAGCAGCTCACCTATCCGCGCATAGGCAAGCGCGACAGCTACCTGCTCTACCACGAGGAGCTTGAGAGCTTGGTGAAGAATTACCCGACCATCAAGCGTGCGAGGTTCTGGATGACGTTCGGGCAGGAGTACCTGACGCATCTGCGTGTGATACAGAATATCGGCATGGCCCGCATCGACGAGGTGGAATACAACGGGACGAAGATAGTGCCTCTGCAATTTCTCAAGGCTGTGCTTCCCAATCCGCAGGACCTCGGCGAGAACTATCACGGAGAGACCTCGATAGGATGCCGTATCAGCGGCACAGGCAAGGCCGGCCAGCCCCTCACATATTATATATTCAACAACTGCAGCCATGAGGCCGCCTACAAGGAGACAGGTATGCAGGCTGTCAGCTATACCACAGGAGTCCCTGCCATGATAGGAGCGATGATGTACCTGACGGGCAAGTGGAACAAGCCCGGAGTATGGAACGTAGAGGAGTTTGACCCGGATCCGTTCATGGAGCAGCTTCCTCTCAACGGACTGCCGTGGGAAGAGGAGCTTAACGGCGACTTGGAAGTATAGGTGTTCTGACGGACTGCAATCCCAGCCATACTAACATAATAGAGGAAGATGGATAAAGCACTGCCGGTGCGAGTGGTCAATGCCGACAAGGCTCCGATGACAGCTGCCGAGCAAGCCTGCTACACCACCGGTGTGGCAGGCTATCTGCATGGCATCAGCCCCACGGAGCGACAGCCTCTGCCGGGCTATGACAGCGGCATACTGTCGATATTCATCTTCGTGATATTGCTTGTCAGCATGAACGCCCGCAATGCCAGGAGCGTGATGGGTCGGATGAACAAGGAGCTGTGGAGCGTGCGCCGCAGGGCCAACGTGTTTGACGACCGCACTGCCGGGGAGGCAGGTGTGACCATTTCGTTGGTGCTGCTTGCATGTGTGAGCGAGGGCACGCTGATAGCCAACTGGCTGCTTGCATCGGGCGGAGCAGCGGCATTGCCCGGCTGGTTTGCGTCGATGCTGATGCCGGTACTCGTGGGGGTGGCTGTGCTTTTCTATATAGTGCAGCTGACGGGCTACAATGTGGTGGGGTTCACGTTTGCCGACAAGATAGGGCACAGGCAGTGGGTTTCGGGATTCAACGCGTCGCAGGCGTTGCTGTCGCTGCTGCTCGTAGTCCCGGCACTTACGGGGCTGTTTTACCCGTCGTGGGCGGTGTTCATGGGAGTTGTCGGAGCAGCTTGCTATGTACTTGCACGATTGGTGTTTATAGTCAAGGGATTTAGAATTTTTTACACTGGCGTTAATTCCTTATTGTATTTTATTTTGTACCTTTGCACTCTTGAAATCGCGCCCTTAGTCTTGGTCATGAGACTATGTGGTATAAAAGTGTGAACTTATAAACCAAAGAGTGTGAAAATCAATAAGATACTTGTATCTCAGCCCCGTCCGGCTTCAGATAAATCTCCCTACTATGATATAGCCAACGAGTATGGTATAGATATTGTTTTCCGCCCGTTTATCAAAGTAGAGGGACTCACTTCCAAGGAATTCCGTCAGCAGAAGATATCGCTTCCCGACTATACTGCCGTCATCTTCACGGCCCGCGGGGCGGTTGACCACTTTTTCCGTCTGGCAGGGGAGACCCGTTACGCTATCCCCGATACTCTCAAATATTTCTGCACCTCGGAGGCCATAGCCTTGTATCTTCAGAAATACATAGTGTATCGCAAGCGCAAGATATTTTTTGCAGAGTCCGGCAAATTTGCCGATCTGGTGCCCCTGCTGCAGAAGCACAACAAGGAGAAATATCTCTATGTGGTCAGCGATGTCAACAAGTCGGACGACATGCTCCTTGACAAGGCCGGAGTCGACTATACGAAAGCCGTCATGTACCGCACGGTGAGCAACGATTTCGGCCCGGACGAGAGGTTTGACTACGATATGCTCCTCTTCTTCAGCCCGCAGGGTATAGAGTCGCTTAAAAAGAATTTCCCCGACTTTGAGCAGGGCGATATATGTATAGGCACTTTCGGTGCCACGACAGCCAAGGCAGTGAGAGATGCAGGTATGCGTCTCGACATAGAGGCACCGACTCCTCAGATGCCATCGATGACAGCCGCGCTGCAGCAATTCCTGAAGAAGAATGTCAAGCCCATGCCGAAAAGCGAAGCTGTATAAGCGCGAGAAGCTCTGCAGCAAGCAGGCTATCGACAGCATATTTGCCCGGGACACCGATGTCACCGGGCTTCGCTCGTTATTGGCCTTCCCTCTGAGGACTCTGTGGAGAGAGGTGCCGCTGGGTCAGGCTGCTGCGCCGGTGCCGCAGTTTCTGATTTCGGTGCCGAAGAAGCGGCTGCGTCACGCGGTGGACCGTGTGCGCATACGCCGGTTGGTGCGCGAGGCGTGGAGGCTCAACAGGGACCGTCTGCCGGCGCAGGGGCGCATACAGATAGTAATGATATATGTAGCACCCGGACTGCTGCCATATCGTAAGGTGGAGCGGGCGGTGATTAAGATTATGGATACGATCACATCTGCTTTGGCGGCCGGCGGCGGTGAAGGAGTGAGCAAAGGTGGAGAGGCGGTGGAATAAAGCAGTCGGAGCCATCAGGAGGGTGGCTGTGGCGGCGTTGATACTGCCGGTACGATTTTACCAGCTGTGTATCTCGCCGATGCTTCCGCCGTCATGCCGCTACAGCCCTACGTGCAGCCAATATGCCATAGAGGCTTTGAGGAAACACGGACCGTTGAAAGGTCTTTATCTGGCGGTCAGGCGCATACTGCGCTGCCACCCGTGGGGAGGCAGCGGATATGACCCGGTGCCGTGATGATATATTAAAGAGCTTGCCCTTACCTATGATTGCTGCAATCTACGATGTACATACGCATGACTTGGACCGCGCAAATGCCGTGGTCAACCTGCCACTCGGAGCGGCGGTGCCGCCGGAGGGGTGCTACAGTGTGGGCATACATCCATGGGATGCCGGAATGGCTGACGGGGCAGCCGTCAGGTGGCTGCGCGAATCGGCTGCCGACAGCCGTGTGGTGGCTATCGGTGAGACGGGCTTCGATGCGCTGCGTGGAGGTGATATGGACAGGCAGGAGGAGCTGTTCAGGGAACATGCCTCGTTAAGCCGCATATACGGCAAGCCGATGATTATCCACAACGTGCGCGGGACCGACAGGCTGATAAGCATACGACGCGAACTGCGGCCTGCGGAGCCGTGGATCATCCATGGATTCCGAGGAAAGCCTGAGTTGGCGCGGCAGTTGGTCAGAGAGGGCTTCTACCTGTCGGTGGGGGAGAGGTTCAACAGGGATTCGCTGGCGGAAATACCTGCGGAGCGTCTGTTGTTGGAGAGCGACGACTCTGCGGTGGATGTCAGGGAGATAGCCCGGATGGTAGGAACCGGGCTGAGGGATGTGTCGTATCTGTTAGGGAACGGGCGTTAAGCAGACTCTTAGAAACGCATACCTACGTTGAACGACAGCGAGAAGTTGCTGTTGAGAAATATGTACTGCGAGGTGTAGTAGAGTCCGGCATGGACGCGGAAGTCTGCGGCAGCGAACAGTGCGCGGTGGTTGTAGACGGCTCCTGCCCGCATGATCACGGAGTTGGCGAGCATGGATCTTTTTTCGCCGTAACTGTCTTCGGATGTACGCCTGTAGCCCATGCACAGCAGCGATGTCAGATTGACGGTCCATCTGTGGGGGCGTATGGCCCAGTTGTGGGCATATCCGCCGGCAAGCTGGTAGTCGCGGTAATTGAAATTGAATGTCCGCAACATCGCGTAGTCGTTGACCGGCACCTGGATGTCGAGTTTGGAGAAGTCTAGAATGGTGTGGTTGCTGTCGTATGTCAGTCCTGCCATCCATGATCCCGCGCTCTTCAACTGGTATTTTGAGTAGGCGTAGACGGCGGCGTGCGAGTATTTGTAGTGGTTGAAGAAATAAAATGCGTCAAGATGGAAAGCCGTCATCTCTCCGTCGTCAAAAGGTATGCTGACATGGTGTCCGTCATTGTAGTTGCCTAATTCGGTTATCGTCATCCCTCCTTTGAACCGTTGCCATTTGAGGCTGGCGGTGAAGCGGGAGCATGTGAAGTCGAACATCCAGGTGCGGCGGTCGGTAGACGTTCCTATAAGCTTGTTGATGTTGAACATGTATCCGAGGCTGACGGCCATGAAATTGATATACGGCCCGGCATCGGCATAAGGGTGTGTGTGGAGCCATATACGTCCTTTTGGAAACTGCATGGTGTACGTTTCGAGCCAGTTGAACGATTTGGCCTGTAGCTTCCAGTTTTTGCCGGTGCTGACCACGTATTCGGGGTCATAGGAGTTGAAAACCTTGTCGCCCCAGTTGTAGACCTTGACAAGAAACCGTGGGAACTTGGGATAGTCGACACCGGGGTCGTTGATGAGGAAACCGTTGTCGAGGAGCTGTTTTATCCAGAGCGTAGAGCTGTGGGGCTTCTCCTGAGCTGCTGCAACGCTGTCGGGGCTGACGGCGAGCGTCATCGGCGGCACGCTGTCAGTATCGGCGTTAACGGCAGGTGACACGATGAGGCTGTCGGGCATCTCCTGGGCCGACACGTCTACATCTGTAAATAACATGGCGGCGAAGAGGGCTATTACCAGAATCGTTATCGGTTTCATGTGAGAAAGTATGGACAGCTTATGTATTTAAGCACTTTCTAATATTCGAGCCGGCGGCAGGTGGTTTATGAACCCCAGTGGAGCTTGGAGTGCAGCGTGTCGACGAAAGTGTAGTCACGGGTGAGGTGTACCACTTTGGTGACAAAGGGGGCGCGGTGTATGGTCAGCGAGCTGTCGGCCGGCAGCGGTGTGCTGCGACCGTCGAGACTGAGCAGATAGCTGTCGGCACGGGTGTCGGTGGTAGAGGTTATGGTGCTGCGGTCATCTATCACCACGGGGCGCATGGTGAGCGAATGTGGGGCGATGGGGACAATCACCAATGCCGGAGTGGAGGGCTGGAGTATCGGGCCACCTACCGAGAGGTTGTAGCCAGTGCTGCCTGTTGGGGTGGAAACGATGAGTCCGTCGGCGCGGTAGACGGCAAGATGCTGGCCGTTGATGGCCGTGACGACGTTGAGCATCGAGGATGTATCTTTCTTGAGTATGGCTACCTCGTTGAGCGCATATGGCCAGTCTATCTCGTTGCCGGGGCTTTTGACCCACAGCATCGACCTGTCTTCCACCATATAATGTCCCTTGACGATGGCCGGGACGTATCCGATGGCATCGTCCATGGTGCAGGCCGCGAGATAGCCGAGGTGCCCGGTGTTGATGCCGAGAATCGGAATCTGGCGCGAGCCTATCCAACGTGCGGTGTTGAGAAACGTCCCGTCGCCGCCTATGCTGATGGCCATGGATGCGTCGAAGGGTTCGTCGTCGGCCACCACGCGGGCCACTCTGAAACCCCGGGGCGCATTGTCATGCAGGTAGTTGTAGAGCTTTGAGTGCATGAGGATGTCCACGCCGTTGGCGGCAATCTCGTCGATAAGGGCGAGGATGCTGAGGATATGTGATTGCTGGCGGCGGTTGCCGTAGATGGCTATCTGCATGGGGGTGTGTCGATTGTGGATGGAAGGTACGGTAGTGGTGGGTTCATACCGAGAGGTAGTGGAGTACTTCGAGGGCCCGCAGACGCGCTTCGTCATCGGACGATACAGAGGAGTCGGAGCGCATGGCGATGACTTCGTAGCCGTAACGTTCGAGCGAACGTGCAGCCGACGATGGGTCGCGGTGGCTTACTCTCAGAAACACCACCGCCTGTCCGCCAGCAGTGGTGTCGGACGTGACGCTCAGACTGAGCAGGTGTGCGTCGCAGTCCTCCACGGCCCGGGCTATGGCACCGGCGCTGTAGTCCGCCGGACTGCAAGCCACTAACAGCACGGACGAATCGGTGCGCGAGGGCAGCAGCCTCTCGAGCAGCGCGGCACGCGATTCGGCAGAAGCGGAGTGCATACTGTCTATTTCGCGAATCAGCGTGTCGGTGTTGTCCGTATGGTGGTGTTTTGCTGTCAAATTTTTTCGGTTTTTTGCGATTTCTGATTAAATTTGTGTCTTGATAGCTTATCAACTACAAAGTTAGCAATATTTTTAACTTTAATATGGTCTGTTTAGCTTTAATATAGGTATATATGTACTATGTGTGCATTTACTGGCTGTTTTAAACTAATGCAGACTGAAAGGATTTTCTCATTAACACATAACTGCTGCTTATGACACACCTGAGTGTAAACATAAACAAAGTCGCCACACTCCGTAACGCACGAGGTGAGGACCGCCCCAACGTGCAGGCGTTTTCGCTTGAGTGCGAGCGTCTCGGAGCCAACGGCATCACTGTGCATCCGCGTCCCGACGAACGCCACATCAAGCATGAGGATGTATTCAAACTGCGTCCGATAGTGCGGAGCGAATTTAACATAGAGGGCTATCCGTCGGATGACTTCGTCACGTTAGTGCTCAAAGTCAAGCCCGAGCAGGTCACATTGGTTCCCGACGCACCTGATGCGCTGACATCGAGCGCGGGGTGGGATGTAGGTGCCAACTTCGAGTTCCTGTCGGCTGTGGTGGAGAAACTGAAGGATGCTGGCATCCGCACGAGCATATTCGTGTCGACCGACCCCGACAACATCCGTCTTGCCGCCAAGGCCGGAGCCGACCGTGTGGAGCTTTACACCAAGCCGTATGCCGACGGTTACGCCAAGGATGCCGCTGCTGCCGTTGCACCGTTTGTCGAGGCTGCCAAAGTGGCCCACTCTATGGGTCTCGGCATCAATGCCGGGCATGACCTCAACCTTGACAATCTGGCATATTTCCATGCCCACATGCCTTATCTCGACGAAGTGTCGATAGGCCATGCGCTCATCTCGGATGCCCTGTACTTAGGTCTGGCTGAGACTATCCGCCGCTACAAGCAGTGTCTGGGCTGACTTAGACAACCATAACCATAACCATATAAAAAACACAGCTTCTTATGCTTTTAACGACCTTAGCCTGTCAGACCGCCCCCGCCGCCGCTGCTGGAGGTGTAGCCGCTGACACAGTCAAAGACCTGTCGGTATGGCAGCTCTGCATGGAGGGCGGCTGGCTGATGATACCGCTTGCTATCCTGTCGCTTGTATCGATTTATGTGCTCATAGAGCGTGCGATAGTCATCCACAAGGCATCACACGAGGACGAGAGTTTCATGAAACGTATACGCGACTATATCCATGAGGGTGAGATAGAGAGTGCCCGCAATCTGTGCAAGCAGACCAACACTCCTTATGCTCGTCTGATAGACAAGGGTATCACGCGTATAGGCCGTCAGGCCAGCGAGGTGCTTATAGCCATAGAAAACACCGGCAACATAGAGGTGGCCCGGCTTGGCAAAGGGCTTACATGGCTCGCTACCACAGCTGCCGGTGCTCCGATGATAGGCTTCTTGGGTACGGTGATAGGCATGGTGGAGGCATTTTACAATCTTGCGTCCGCAGGGTCGCAGGCCAATATCGATGTGCTTGCCGGCGGTATATATGAAGCGTTGGTGACCACGGTTGCCGGTCTGGTTGTGGGTCTGATAGCCATGTTTGCCTACAACTGGCTGACTTCGCGCATCAACCGTGTCCTGACCGGGCTTGAGGCCCGCACCATGGAATTTATGGACCTGCTCAACGAACCGGCAGAGTAATCCCCTACACACATATACAAGACACCTATGTCATTAAAACGCCAATACCAAGTCTCGGCCGCATTTTCCATGGCATCGATGACCGATGTCATATTCCTGCTGCTGATATTTTTCATGGTCACATCGACATTCGTGCTTCCGGCGGCCATGGAGGTCAATCTGCCCGAAAGCAGCGAGGAGACCCCGTTGCGTCCCTCCGCAAGGGTGTATGTGGATGCCGCAGGGGTGATGTACGTCACATTCGACACCGAGGAGCCTCATGCCATCGGCGATGAGGAACTCGTCACGTTCATGCAGCTTGCCAGCAAGCAGGAACCGGGCAGCTATGTGGCCGTCTATGCCGACGAAAACATCACTTACGGGCGGCTCGTGCAGGTGCTTGACAAGGGAGCCGCCAACGGAGTCAGGATGGTGCTTGCCACCAAGCCTGCCCCTGAAAGCGTCAAACCTGAACAGCAACAACAGCAACAACCGGCATCGCCGGCGACTACGACGATAGAATAAACGCGCATGAATCACGGCAACTCCACAACGGCATCACGCATATGGGGCGTGTTGGGTACTATAGTCTTCCACGCTATAGTGCTCGGTATGCTGGTACTTATGGTACTCGATTACAACGTGCGTCGCCGGGATATGCTTTCGGAGCTGGCGTTGAACCGCGTGGAGGAGCAGGAGGACAGCGTGGACATGCTGCTGCCGGGAGAGTATGTCATGGTTGGCGACGATTTCTATCAGGATGTCACCACGCCGCAGGAGACCGCCCCTGCCACAGCCGCCGATGATGCCGCAACTGCATCTGACCGTATGCTCACCACCACCGCAGCCTCGGATATAAAGGCGACACCCCGGCGTGACACCGAGAGCGACGACAAGCGGCGAGCACGGGCGGCGGAAAAACAAGCAGAGGAGAGACGTAACGCCCAGGCGGCGAAAATAGGCGAGAGGGTGCAGTTCGGCAAACCCGGAGAGGGTGAAGGTTCGACGCTGAAGCCGGGCAGTGTGGACGGCAATGCGACGACTGGAGCGGCACTTTCCGGCCGTCCCGGGGTCAATCTCAAAGGTCGTACCCTGTCGCATTGGGAAAACCCGTCGGCCACGGAGTCGGGAACGATAGTAGTGGCTGTGAGAGTGGACCGCAAGGGGCGCGTGATGACAGCTTCGTATGCCCGCGGCACCGGCAGCGTGGCATCCAACGAGGCGGCGCGGCGCAGCTGTGTAGCGGCAGCGCTGCGGTCATCGTTTTCGGTGGCTGACGATGCTCCGGCAGAGCAGACCGGCACCATCACCTACAGGTTTGTTCCGCCCACCCGGTGACTTCATTTTGAGGTTTTCTGGTGACCCTTTTGGGGCTTTCAAGCGTTATGCTATATGAGCGATAGCTCTTGAACCCCTGGAATAAATTACTTAAAAATATACCTATATAATTATGGAATCAACACGACAAGCCAAGATATGCCGTCTCCTCCAGAAGGAGATCAGCGAAATATTCCGCCAGCAGACTGCCAAAACCCACGGCACTATAGTGTCGGTCAGCGCGGTCAGGGTGTCGCCCGACCTCAGCGTAGCCAAAGTGTATCTTTCGGTTTTCCCATCCGGAAAGGCGCAGGAGGTGATCCAGGCTGCCAAAGAGCAGATGAAGACCATACGCTACGAGTTAGGGCAGAAAGTGCGTTACCAGCTCCGCAAAGTGCCCGAATTAGCGTTTTACTTAGACGATTCGCTCGATTACCTTGAAAACATCGACCGTCTGCTTAAGTGAATATTTTAAAACATTCGCTAAGACCGACGGAACCCCCTCGGCAGAAGAATCATAAATATCTTACATAAAGCCCTAACTCTATTGCTTAAGCCAATATGCTCGCACTGCGGATAGCCCTGCGATATTTCTTTTCGCGAAAGACCCATAACGCCGTCAACGTCATATCAATCATATCCGTTGCCGGCGTTGCCGTTGCGACGATGGCCGTGATATGCGTGCTGTCGGTGTTCAACGGATTCAACGACATGGTGTTTTCGCATGTATCGCTTGTGTCGCCTCCGCTGACAGTGGAGCCGTCGTCGGGCAAAGTGATAGACGATGCGGACTCTGTGGCTGCTGCCGTCAAAGAGGTTGCCGGTGTGAGCGGTGCAGCCCCGGTAATCGACGAGGTAGCGTTGGCCGTGTACCGCCAGTACCATTTGCCGGTCAGCATACAAGGTGTGCCGGCCGGCTATGACAGCATCGTGGACTATTCGCAGACCATCATCGACGGCGCGGTGACATCGGAGAGGATGTCGACCCTCGGAGCCGGACTGCTCAGTGTGGGTGCCGCCAACGGGCTGATGGCTTTCCCCGGAGGGTATGATTTCGTGCATCTGTATGTGCCACGCCGCAAGGGGCGCATCAATCCGGCGATGCCGTCGACTGCATTCAGGGAGGATTCGGTGACCGTGTCGGCCGTGTATCAGGCCGACGACAAGGATGCCGACATGCCGCGAGTGGTGATGTCGCTTGCTCAGGCACGGCATCTGCTTGACTATGAGTCAGAGGCAAGCCGGGTAGATATAGGTATAGCTCAAGGGGCGGATGCGGAAAGTATGCGCCAGGAGATAGAGAGGAGGCTCGGCCCGTCTTACCGGGTGCTTGACCGCTATATGCAGCAGGCCGAGGCTTTCCGTATGGTCAATGTGGAGAAGTGGATAACGTTTCTGCTGCTGGCATTCATAGTGGTGATAGCCTCATTCAACATCATCTCCACCCTTTCGATGCTCGTTATAGAGAAGGAGGGTAGCATAGGGATATTGCGGGCTTTGGGTGCTCCGCGAAGTTTGGTTTCAAACATATTCACCATCGAGGGGGCTTTGATTACGCTGTTCGGCGGTGTAGCGGGGATAATACTCGGCGTGGCGTTGTCGCTTGTACAGCAGGCCACGGGAATAATCAAGATGGGGGGCGACCACGCCAAGATGATTATCACATCCTACCCCGTGAGGGTGGAGTGGACGGACGCGCTTGCCGTATTTACATTGATAGTGGCTGTTGCGGCGGTGACATCCGTAGTGGCACGCTTCATGGTGCCGAAGAGGGCTATTTCTTAATTGCAAGAGGGCTATTTCATGAAGCGGTTGAGGCGCGTCATGGCTGAGCGGAATGCTGCGGCATCCACGCGGTAACCGTCTACGGGGTTGAGGGCTGCATCGGTGACTTCAAGGCCGCCGGAGGGTGTTTTTTCGAGTATCGTGTCGCCCTCGACGATGAATCCGTAGTTGAGTTCGCTCCCCACCACATGCCAGTCGCGGCTCACGGTGTCGGTCAGCAGATGGCCAGCAGAGTAGTCGTCGATGGGGTTTTTCACACCGAGGAATGTCTGCATCAGCGTAGGCACGATGTCATAATGGGTGGTGCGGTGTGTGCGCACTATACCCCCTTCGGCTCCCGGAACGTGGACGATGAGGGGTACCTGTATCTGCCAACGCGAGAAGTTGCCTCCGTGGCTCCAGTAATTTTTACGGTTTTCGTTAAATTCCTGCGCATGGTCGCCGGTTACGATCACCACGGTGTTGTCGGCGCAGCCCTCCCTGTCGAGAGCGGCGAGTATGTCGCCGAGCATCTTATCGGTTTCGTAGCAGGTGTTGCGGTAGAGATTGAAGAAGCCTGTAGGGTCGAGGTCGTTGTTGAGCTTGGTATAGTCGGCGAAAGTCCATGACGGCTGGAACCGGAGCTGCTCGGGTGTTATCTCGAAGCTGTGCGGGAGGTCGTAGAACACCATGGAGAAGAACGGCTTGCCCGATGCCACATATTTGGGCAAATCCCTGATGAAGTTGTCCGTTATGGCACGGTCGCGGTCCCATGCGGTATTGCCGGGAGTGGAGATGTTGAGATTGGGGATTTTGCGGAACACCACGCGGAAAAACGGTGGACCTACGAGCGTAGCTCCGGGATACACTTGGCAAGTGTATCCCGATTCGAGCATAGTGTCGATAAACACCGGGTTTACTTTGCTGCTCTCGAAGAGGTCCCAGTAGTATGCCGGGACTGAGAAATAGATGCCGAACACCGAGCCGCGTGTGCCGTTGCTGCATGAGAAATGGTTGTCGTAAAGCACGTTTTCCCGGGCATACCTGTAGGCGTTGGGCATCGTCTCGGGGTCGAGAGCGCGGCGGCTCCAAGAGTCTATCAGTATGAGGAGTATATTGGGCTGTTGCTGAGGCTTTTCGGCCACTATCGGGTGGAGCGGATAGTTGACCTCGCCCGATGCCGTCGAAGGGGTGTCGTCAAAGACATTGCCCTGCGGAGGGATGTAGCCTAAGTCGGCCATCAGCGAGTTGGCAGTGGTGGGGAAATAATAGGGGATGAGGCGTTGCGATTTGAGTACCGAGCTTTTCTGCATGAATGCGGCATATATGTGGTAGCCGTGCGCCCAGAGTGTGCTTCCGAGCATCACTGCGATTGCCGTCCAGACAAATTTAGTCGTGCATATCCGCGAGAATTTCATGGATGCAATCCATGCCCCGGCTGCGATGGCTATGAATATGGCCAGCAGGAAGGCTTCGCGTATATATAAAGCGGTGTCGAATGTGAATATCTCGCTGCCGCCACCGCCGAATACCAGATTGAGCACGAAGCCGTTGATGTGGAAGCGGTATATGTCGTAGACCTGCATGTTGAGAAACAGCAGCACCGATACTATCGCCGCTCCGCCACACATCAGCCATCCGCCGAGACGCGGCAGCCGTGCCATTGAAAGGGGAAGACAGAGTACCAACCAGAGTATCAGAGCCAGACAGGCACCGTGGCTGAGGCACGATGTCAGGAAGAATACCCATCCGGCTGCGTCCATTGCAGCTGTGACGGGGCTACCGTGGATATACCATGCAAGCTGTATGAAAAATATCAGGGTAGTGACGGCAAGATATACGAATCCGGGTTTAAGAGTGTGTTTGAAATTTAACATTATAATTTTTATCGGAAGATTTTGAGCTATATGCCACTGTTGAACGAGGCGCATAGCGGGCTATGTAACGAGTGATACTGTGGCATAGAGCCAAAATATGCCGTATGAGAATCTTGAAGTGTGTATGGACTGCGTTCTTTCGGGTGCTTTGCTCCTTTTGAGTCGGTCATGTGGCTCGCCACACTCCCTTTTCTGCAAGAAGCAAATCCCTCCGAAATAACTTGTAAAAATTTCAATGTTAAATTCAAACACACTCTAAGTCTCTGGCTGATTGGCTGTTTTGGCATAAGGTTATGAATTTTATGCAAAGGTACTGATATTTTCGCATGACTGCGGCTCCGGCGGGTGGTAATTTTGTCACACGGTCAGTCAGTTATGACCAGTAAGTATCAACCTTTTAAATCATAGTTTATGGCAAAATCCAAAGGCAAACATTTTACCCGCGAAGCTTATCCCTCGGAGGAGGAGCTGAAACTGAAGCAACATGAGGAGGCTTCAGAAACCAAAGAAGCGGCTGACGGCGTGGACGGCGGCGGTGCCGGACCCCAGCCCGACAGCGTTACCGATGAAGAAGATGTGTCCGCATCCTCGGATATTGGGGAGGAAAACCCTGAAAATGAGACAGAAACCATGGTAAGCCGCGCCGAACTTGCACGTGCCGTGGCTGAGGCGGAGCAGCGCGGTTATCAGCGCGGACGCAGCGAAGCCATGTCGCATCAGATGCGCCGCAATGGCATATGGGAGCAGCCCCGCCGCGAGGACCCACTCCCTGCGTCAGGCACGGACGAGGATGCGGACGGCGGCGACGACTTGGTGCTTCTACACAGAATCCGCCCAAGCATATGGGACTGAAAATGAGTAATTTTTGTAAACCTAAAAATTGTATAATTTTTTTTTAAAATTGAATTGTCATGTCACAGATTAAACTTACCCACGGAGCCGCCATCAGCGGCGAACCGCTCACGACTTCAACCACCAACAAACTCGCACCCGGGCTGCTTCTTAACGAGATAGACCGCCGCGTCACCATGATACGCCCCACGGCAACACCTATCGACCAGATTTCGCGCTGCGGCGGTTGCCGCCAGTCAGGGTCGATGATTGTGGAATATTACTCTGTCAGCTCCAAGCCCGATACGGCGAGGGTGACATCGTTCAATGCGGCGACTAAGATGGGCGACGTGCAGACTTACACGCTCTCCGTCGACAGCGACATCTTCCAGGAAAGCGAGACCATACTGTGCCTCCCCCCTTCGGCATCCTCGGCCGCGGATTCTCTGGTGCTGTATGTCATGAGCCGTGACGAGTCGACCGGCAATCTGACCGTGGTAGCCCTTGCGTCGGCCGACATGGAGCCTGAAGACATGAATATCAACACCGGCGATACACTTGTGCGCATGGGGCGTGCTGCTACCGAACTCGATGTGCAGACCCCGCAGTTTGAGGCTCTGCCTACCAAGGATGACAACTACTGCCAGATATTCAAGATGCAGATAGAGGAGTCGACTTACCAGAAGATAGCCAACAAGGAGGTGGGCTGGACATTCAGCGACCAGGAGGAGATAGCCATCATGGATATGCGTTTGGGCATGGAGAAGAATTTCCTCTTCGGTGTCAAGAACCGCTTCACCAATCCGCGCAAGCATGAGGAGGTGCTGACCACCGGCGGCATCTATATGCAGGCGGCAAAGGATTTCAGCCTGTCGAAGGCTACGCTGTCCGAATCGGTGCTGATCGATATGCTCCGCAGCGCGTTTACGGGTACGGGCGGAGGTGCCACACGCAAGATTCTCGTCGGAGGCAGCGAGCTTATATCCGCCCTGAGCAAAATAGCCACCACCCATGTGGTCATGGGTGCGCAGACTTTCACCCGGTGGGGCATAGACTTCAACGAGATTACCTCGAAGTTCGGTACGCTGCTTGTCAAGTACAATGAGGTTTTCGACATCTGCGGCCATGCTTCCGACGGATTGGTGTTCGATCCGCAATACCTGACCAAGTATGCCCATGTGCCTTTCAAGGCCGAGCGTCTTGACCTGCGCACGAGCGGCCAGCGCAACACCAATGCCGTAGTGGCCACCGAAGCGAGCTGCCTCGTGCTCCGTTGTCCCGATGCCCATATGCGTGTACATCTCACAGCCTGACATCGCCATGTTGCTGAGATTGACACCTGCAGAGATGCTCAAGCAGTGGCGGCTTATGACCCTGCTTGAGCCTCTCGCTCCGGCGGACAGCGGTGCCGCCATGGAGCGCACCGACGCGGTAGATGCCGACGGGATTTGCACCGCAAAGATGAGGGCGTGGTACCTGCGTCAGCTTGACACGGCTCCTGTCGGCCTGCTTGAAGTGTCGGACATATCGTCGTCGTTGACACTCCATTGCCTTGCCGAGGAGGATGCCTACAGCATCAGTCTGCCACGGGAGGTCAGAAGGGTGGTAGGCGTAAGGCTGACCGGGTGGCGCGAGCCGGTGGTACCCGCCGAAGCGGCTGAGAGGGCGGATTGCTCATCCAATCCGTATCTGCGAGGAGGTGACTGCCGTCCGATAGTGACACTCAGGGACCGCACGCTCCACATACTTTCGCCGCTGTGTGACGAGGCCGGGATTGAAGAAGTGTCGGTGGTCATGGAGCCTTCTGACGGGATGTACGTATTTGACGAGCTGCTTCTCGGCAGCATTACGAGCGAAGATTTGAAACTCTAATTTTTCTTTTACAGATGGATACCATATGTAACACTGCTCCGACAACAGGTGCTGCCGACGCGGCGGTGTTTGCGGCGGCTTACGATGCCTGGTGCGGAGGGTCTGCGCTCCGCCAGTCGCGGGTGCGGTACAAGGATTTTACCTATGGCCGGCAGTGGGGCGACAAGGTGGAGACTCCGAGCGGCCACATCATGACCGAAGGCGAGTATTCGCGTGTGTGCGGCCGCACTCCGCAGACCAACAACATCATACGCCAGCTCGTCAAGACCATAGTGGGGCGTTTCCGGGCGATGCTGCGCGAGGATGTCGCGCCACGGACACCTTCCGGCGGCATGATGTCGCAGCAAGAGATGGCGGAGACGCGCCGCATCAACGCCCTTGACGAGATAGATGCGCGTATGCTTGAGGAATTTCTGATTTCGGGATGCGCCATACAAAAGGTGGTGTACGAACGCCGTCTCCATGACAGCAAGGCGCGTGTGTGGGTCGACAATGTCAGCCCGTCGCGCTTTTTCGTAAACCGTTTCCGCGACCCTCGCGGATGGGACATCGAGCTTGTGGGTATGCTCCACGACATGAGCCTGACCGAGGCGGTGATGCGCTTCTCGCATGGCGACGCTACACGCCGCAGCGACATCGTGAGGGCTTTTGCATCGGCAGATGTACCGTCGGGGCTGGGCGGCGGAGAGCAGCTTGGCGGTGTCGAGTCGCCCGATTATCACCTTGCCACTGAAGGACGGTGCCGTGTGATAGAGGTGTGGACCCTTGAGAGCCGTGAAGTGGTGCGCGTCTATGACCCCGTCAGCGCCGACGGTTTTATGACAGACCTGTCCCAACTTGATGATATAAAGCGTATCAACCGCACCAGGGCGCGTCAAGGCCGTCCGCTGCTTGAGTCGCGCAGGGACACCACGTTGGTGTGGCGGTTCAGGTTTTTCGCTCCTGACGGCACGTTGCTTGACTCCGGGCTTAGTCCGTATGCCCACGGTATGCATCCGTTCGTGGTGAAGTTTTTCCCTATGACCGACGGCGAGGTGCACTCTTTCGTCGAAGATGTAGTGGACCAGCAGCGTCATGTCAACCGCCTTCTGACCCTTATCGACCATATCATGACTTTTTCGGCCAAAGGGGTGTTGCTCTATCCCATCACCGCCAAGCCCAAGGAGTATTCGTGGGAGCGGATAGTCAGCGAATGGTCGTGCTGCAACGGCGTGGTGCCTTATGTGCCTTCGGGCGACATCAAGCCGGCTCAGGTGGTGTCGAACGGAGCCGATGCGGGTGCTCACAAGCTGCTTTCGCTTGAGTTGCAGCTGCTTGACCGCATATCGGGTGTGAGCGGAGCTTTGCGTGGAGAGACCCCTGTGGGCAACGAAGGGGCGACGATGTACGAGAGCCGCGTCGAAAATTCAATGACCGCTCTGCTTGATGTCATCGACTCGTTTAACGCATTTCGTGCCGACCGCGACGCTAAAGTAGGCATGACGCTGCCGGTGTAGTGTCGTTAACGTTTGTTTGCATTAATGGGCTGTATGCGAGCTGAGGTGTGATGGTATATTTGCCATTGTAAAAACACCAATATTTGTTGATTTAAATTGAATTGAAAATGTCTGCTAAGTAACTCGCAAAAATTAGCTTGCATATAATTGCGAAGGATTTCCGAGGTGATTTTCAAGTCGAACGAACGAGCTTAGCGAGCTAAGCGACTGAGTGAGAGTAAAAATCAGCCGAAAAGACGAGCAAGGATATGCAAGCCCGCAGGGTTACTTGTAAAATTAAATATATAACTAATTTTTGTGAGTTGCTTATGACCCAATCTACCCTGCGCCGTGACCGTGATTTCCTCATGAGTTGCCGCCGCATCATCAAGTCGATGGATGCTGACAAGTCCATAAAAGTGTCGGATGTATCGGCGGCTGCAGCCGCCGGCGGTGTGACCGGCTACTACATGACGTATGACTATGCCCTGCGCATGATACGCTATGTCAGGGCGCATCCCTCCGATGCGGCGAAGCTCCGCAAACGCCTGATGTGGGAAGAACTCGCGGCGCGGGTAGACGGGGTGATGGCCCGCAGGGGGCTTAGCCAGCGCGATGCCTTGGCACATGTGATGGCCGACGGCACCATGCGCGGATACTATATAGCCCCGTCGACCGCCATGCGCAAATTCTATACCGTCCGCGCCAAAGCACGCAGACACATTCGCCGACCATTGTAAATCTTGTAAATCTTATAAATCTTATAAATCTTCCAAATCTGAAATCCTTTGACTCTGAATTATACCTGAACTTTTCCCTAATACAATTAAATTATTGAGTGATAATTTATTTGCAACAAAGCTACTATGAGTAGAAACGAACATTTGACCGTCAAAACCACTTAAATAGCTAAGTAATTCATACATTTTCGTATGCGATAAATGAGATTCCGGCTCCTCGATGATTAATATTTTCTTTTTCTTGTCATCATTGGAAGATGGGTCAATGGATAATAATGTATTTATAATACATTGATCTCCTAAACCAATCTGTGAAAATGGAATTTCTTTTAATACTGGGCATAAGATTGTATTCCATGCCATTTTTGTTGTTAAATCGACAGTCAGTTTGAAATCTGGGGATATGTCCTTGATTTTATCGTTCAAGGAACAATTGATGACATTGACTTTTGTATTACCCTCAAAGTGTTCTCTTAATGTTCTCAAACAACCTTTAACTTGTACTCGTTCTGATTCTGATAGCTTATATGATATTAAGCGAGTAGCCAATTGATTAGCTTTATTGTTAAATGTATTAGACGATGAATCTATAATCCACGGAACATAAGGTACTAATAATTGTTTGACATTATCCCCAGAAAACCAACATCTTTCAATGGTATAGAATTCACATGGGATATGTTTGTATTGTTCCTTTTGTTCTTGGAATAATAAAAGGTATGAATTGTCACATGCAATTCTAACTCTGATTCCTGAAGAAAATATCGACAGACTATTGTTTTTGCCTGAATATTCGGCAGGAAAATCTTTATTGAAATATAATTCAATAATAATTTCTGGTAAGACTTTATTCGATTCAAAATCCTTCCATGTAGATTCATGGAAAAGATACTGAGTAATTTCCAATTGGCCTATTCCATGTCCCAATGTCAATGAAATGGCTTCAATCAAAGTGGATTTTCCGACACCATTATTTCCTACAATAACATTAATTTTATCATGGAATGAGATATCAGCTTCTTTTATGCCCTTAAAATTCTTTATAATAATCCTTTCTATCATTTGCTGCGCTTATATTTCATTTATATCAAGTGCGTTACATTGATTTTTTTGTATTTTTTACCCATACCCAATGCAAAAGCCATCTGGTCTTTAATTATCAACTCGCCTTTCTGAAGTCCGGCTATTGCTGTCCGAACCTCCTGCAATTCCTGGCCACTCACTCCATACAAATCTTTGATTACCTTATCATCGATGGTCTGCTGTTTCATTATGAGTGGATATTGAGCGTTAGCATAGAAGTCAAACCCTTTGCTTTTGAAACTGCTCATATTCTGTGTGGCAAGGATAATACTTAGTCCCTTGTTACGCCCCACTGCAATCAGGTTTCGCAATGGCCGGTTATCAAAGTCAAGCATATAATGGGCTTCGTCAATGATAGAGAAGTGACGAATCTGGACAACATCCTCGTTAGTGGCTTGCTTTTCAAGCTGCTCGTATATGTTATTCAACTTGGATATGATGAAATACACGATAGCCTTAGCTATCGGACCATCTTTTGGATAACCGTCCATCTTTATGATGTAACAATCACCGATAAGATCAGCCTTGTCTTCTTCCTCGAAAATATTTGCGCGAACTAATTGCTTCAATACGGATGAAATGCTGTCGTCCTTTGCAGGATCGGTCATTTTTGCCTGATACTCTTCCAACATCATTGAGAACGTAATAGGTGCTCCGTCTGTCTTCTTGTATGCCTCTACTATGGCTTCGCTCAGACGGTTATTCATGTTGGCACTTGCAGAAACCCTGTCTATCGAACAGAGGGCTGAAGCCATTTCCGATGAATAGAGATTTATCTCATTGATAGGACGACCTGAGAAATCCTTGAACGGTGTGAATGGTAGGGGATGTTCGATGGGATCTAAAATACAACTTCGGTCCACATCGAAATGCGACAGCCAATGATTGTTCTGGATATCACTGAACTCGCCTTTATAGTCAAACAACAGGAAGTTTACAGGATATTGTGATTCCGAGGACAAGGCCCGGAACTGCTGCATCAGGACTGCCAAGAGGTTGGTTTTGCCTGAACCGGTTGCACCAGCTATGATAATTTGCGAGTTGGTAATATTACGACTGTTGATATCAAGCGTTGCTTCCATTTCAGCATCACCATAGTTACCGATAATTAGATTGAGCACCGGAATGTCTTTTGCCATTGCCACTTTGTTGTTTACTGCATATAGGAACGAATCCAGATTGTTCTCTTCCAACAAGTAATTTCTTCCGCGCAACATTTCTGCTGCAATGATACGTGAAACTGTGGCATTCTGTGACCAGTCGATATTCAGATTGGCATAGCGAAGTTTCAACAAGGCTGAATATAATGTGGACAAATCGTGCATTGTGAAGAAACTTGGCACAATGCGAGCTGAAGAGGTGGAAAGCTGGATGTCCTTGAAGTCATCTTCCTTGCGCTCTACGGTAACACTTAGTCCTACTATGAAACAGATGCGCATCACCTTGTTGAGTGTCAGGCTTACACGCTTTTCTCTGTCGGCTACACGAGACAAGTTGATTTTGGATTCGATAAGATCCTTCACCTGACTGATTTCGTCAAGCAGTCCCTCCATCTGGCGGGTATTTGAAAAGTTTATTATACTCATGGTCTTTACTGATTTAGGGATATCCCGAAATAACCTTCCGCTACTGTCGTATTCTGTTCCTCTACATTACGGTGCAGGGTGTAGGTCTTAGATATGAATGGTTCCAGTTTCACATAATCGCTATCCGTGCGGATTTCCGATGTCGTGCACAGCAGAATGGTCTGTTCAGCCAACTGCGGGAAATATTCTTCCATCAATGCGTCACGGCTCTCGTTATCAAGCACACCCATAACAGTATCTATCATTACAGGAGGATTGTAGTCTCCGAGATTGCGTAACACTTTCAGCAGCACTTGTATGAATATCTGTTTGGAAGCCGCATTAAGCTGATTCAAAGATATTTCATTACCTGCACTATGGTATAACCGGATGTTGAAGTTCTCCATGCTATCGGACAATTCCACCCGGACGACATGGCCTTTATAAGACACCAGCAGTTTGTTAAGCTGCGACTGCATTTCCGTCTCAATCTGAGCCTTTTTCTTTTTCAGCAGGCTGTCAGCCACCTTATCGAAGAATGGACGGAGTTTTACCAGTGTGTCGAACTTCAAGTCCGGTTCTTGCTGAATCTGCACATCATACTGATGAATCCGTTTCTCCAGACGTAGTATTTCGCTTTTAAAGCTGTCTTCCTGAATCTTCAATTTCTCGACGGTTCGTTTTGCATCCTCATAATTGGCTATAAGAAGATTGTTGCCACCTGCCTGTGTCTGTTCAAGCGTCCGCTTTTCTGTCCGCAGATTGTCAAGGTTGGCAAGCTGTATTTCCATGTCCTGCCTTTTCCTGTCAAGTGTCACGAACTGGTTTCCTCCTCCTTTCTTCGGCAATTCATTCAGGGCTTCAACTTCTGCATCATCCAGATAGTCGTATGGGTCTTGTGCGTTGGTGGTATTCTGCAAGGCGACCATGTGAGCAACCACATTTTCCTCGTCAACGGCCTGACTGCACAAAGACAGTTCTTTCAGGTAATCTATAATCTTTGCCGTCACATCACGGAGTGTCTCTATCGGATAGGCACCTGTGCTCTGTTTCAACAATTGTTCTTTTACGCGTAGTATGTTGTTGATTTCCTGTGAAAGATTGGATGCCAGCTTAGGCAGGAAGACATTTATCTCGATATTCTCGATAAATGTTTTCAGATTCTCGGCATAATCGGCAGCTTCATCGGTTATTGCCCGGATTTTCCCGGTAACATCCTGAATACGCTTGTTCAGGTTCATGGCCTGTTGCGCTCCTTCTTTGGCACGCTGATATTCGTCCTCGACCGATGCCATATATTTATACAGCCTGTCCTGCTCGGCAAGACAAGCGTTCATTTCAGCCACAAGGCCTTCTTTCTGACTACACAGATTGTTGTATTCCTTGGCTTCCTGTTCGGCTTCCAATCGTTGCTGTGCCCATTCCTGCTGCAATTTCTCAGATGCTCGTTTCAGTTGTAAATACTTCTTGAATCCAAGTACATTCTCAAAATTGTCGCGGATGGTCTGCTGGAACACGTTTTTCTTCAGCAGTTCACTTGACTGCATGGCATCAAACAGAAAATACTGGCTCAATTCCTGTGGCAGATTGGCTTTGATGATTTTACTGATTTCTTGTTCTGCACGCACTCTTTCTTTCGGTGCAGTCATAGTGCCATACACATACATATTTCCGTTCATGTTCAGGGATACGCTTTCAAGCGGACGGCCTTGCGGATTTAACTGGTATATTCTCTTCAGGATATACTTCTGTTGCTGCCCTAACACTTTGCCTACAAATGTTATTTGCAGACTGATTTCCGGTTTCACCTTGTTTATTGCTCCCTGATTGAGCAACTCCATAAAATGTTCCTTACTCTCTATTTTAAGTCCATAAAGCGCACCGCTTATTGCTTCAAACAGAGTTGTCTTTCCACCGCCATTAGAACCGCCGATAAGTATAATCGGGCGGTCATCATCTACCGTCAGATCAAGATCAAGCGACAGGTAGGTCTTAAAATTACTTATCTTTATTTTTTGTATGAGCATGGCTTCAAATTCATTATTGACGTACTTTCTGTATGGCGGCGCGAATTATCTCTTCCGCATCGCTGTCACTCATTTCTATCACATCCACCTTTTTGGCGTGATATGCTTTTAGTATTTCTTCGCTAAGCCAATCGAAGTCAATATTGTCGGCTTCACAAATGGCTTCAATCGTAGCAAGGTCATCCTTGCGTATGCCGTAATGCACAAATTTAGGGTCGATTCCTTTTGCCATAACCGTTATGCTTTATATTCATCGGGATGGAAACTGTCCCAACTTGATATGTCTGTTGTGTTCTCTATTTTCATCGGGCAATATTTCCAATTTTCCCCGTTTTTAGTTTGTATTATCACGCCGCCTTTCAAGTGCTTGTCGGCATTTTCCTCGTTATGGATATAATCAATCAAAGCGTTGTGCTTGCATGGAGCATTCTTGTCACTGTCTTCACTCTTGGTATCAAACAGAAATACTTGGCCGTTTTTCATTCGTATCACAAAGTCAACATAAAACAATGCCTTATTACCATCTACATTAGTATAGCTAATGGCATAATGTTGTTTACCGGAGTCTCCGTTTTTGTACCACCAGTCTATATATTCCTTGTTTTCCTCTAAAAACGCAGTAAACTTCTGCTCGGGTGAAGATACCCTGTTTTCTTGAATATACGGCATCAACGCATGGTTTTCTATCTTTGGACACACTCTATTCGTGTCTTCCTTGTAGAATCTGTCTGCAGGAACTTCCCATGTGTATTTCACGTATCCTTTTGCACGATATGCGGCACGACGACGTTGAAGGATAATAGCATATTGTTTCAATGCTCTTTCTATAATATCTGCAAACTTAGGACGATTTCCATGATATAGTATGACTTTGATTGCTTCGCTCTCAAACAGCTCAAACAAATCTTCCATAACTTCCAGAAGAGCCACGGCTAAAGTCTTTATGCTGACTTTTTCATAGCCGCTGCCAAGCATCTTTGCACAAAAAGCCATATAAGCAGCATTAAGTTCCTGCATGGTACGCACGTATTTTGCTTTATTGCGAATCATGGTCTGACCTACTTCTCCTGTAATACTCAGGTCTTCCACAATCTCAATCCCAATGCTCTTTACATTAAAATTGATTTTATCTTCTACGGTTTTACGGTTTTTATAAGTTTGACTTACCCGGTCTTCCTCACTTATTTCTTCTTCCGGTATCCCATCCAGTTCTGCCGCAGTAAACAATGAAGGCATAAAATTCGTTACAAGCCAGTTTCTTTCAAAAGTCTCCATGAGAATCTTTTTGAAATCAGATCCCAAACGATTACGGTCAGCGGATGTGCGTTCATTGTATTCTGAAATAAGCGATACGTTATTCAGGTTCATCCTACGTACTGCATGGAGCGACGACAGATAGTCCATATCGTCTTTTACGATTTCAATAATATCTTTACTGAGGTTTGTATAGACGTAACCTCTGTTCAACATATCATTTTGATAAAAACGTTGTTCAGGCATACGGAGAATACGACCTACAGTCTGAGCTGAAAAAGTAAAGCTTTCTATCTTCCTGAATATCAATAATACGGCTGCTCGTGGACAATCCCAACCTAAAGCAATGGCCTGTTTGAACAACAAAACTTCTGTTATATCATCAGGATTGGCTATTGTTTGCAGATTGTCAGTCTTCTCGTTACTCAACCATATTGCGAGCTTTCCGTTTGCCACATTGATTCCTTTGATGCTGTCAAGATAGGTCAGAACTTCCTCTTTGACCGAATTATCATCCCCAGTCATTGCCTCCCCATCATTTGGCAATTGTATCAGGAGCAAAGGATTGATGTCCACACCTTCTTTCCGATAGGCATCCGCCAGTTCTTCGCGCTTTTTCAAAGCAAGATTGATAAGTTGCTGGTTCAATGTACCAAGCATCGGATTGAACTCCAGTGCCGGATTCAGAATGACACTTTCCTTGATCATCTGTTCTGCAATAACACGTTCTCGTGGAACCGTAACCTGTTCTTCCGCCTTTGCGGTTGATTCCGGTAGAGGTGTGGCTGAAATACGGATTTCCACTTTCGGACAGATGTTGCTCAGCACTTTTTCCGATTTTCTCGCATTGCGACTTCCGAACATGTGCTCCTCGTCTATGATTACTATTATCGGAATACCATTATCTTCCTGTGTACGGCGGGTAATATCGTATAGTGAAGCCGAAAGTTCTGTTTCACGTACTATCACAGCATTGTCTTTATTGATGCTTTCCCAGTTTACGAACAGAATTTCTCCGGGATGTATGTATCCTTCTATTGAATGATCCAGTTCATCATAAATCATGGGACGCAGAATTTTCGTTTCCGTAAAATAGTTTTTCATCTTGAAATAACTCTGCTCATGAAGTTTGTTTGGTGCAATCCAAATATATGCCACTTCAGTGAACGGTGCATCTGGACGTTCAGTCAATTCATCGTTCAATCGCATAAGCATATCAGAAGCCATAACTGTCTTTCCGCTGCCAGTTGGTGCTTTGAACACGAGCGTATGGCGATTTCCGCTAAGAGAAAGTAACCCGATGGTCTTTTCCACCAGTTCACTTACAGCCTTCTGTTGATATTGTATATTTTTCATTTTTCTTTCCTTTTTATCAATCCTTTCCTTATGCTTCTCTCATAAACAATCCGGTTTCAGAATCATTACTTTGCTCTGCTTCTTCCATTGCTTCCGGCAGGAATTTTGGGCGACGTTTAGGCAGGACTTTCTGATAAGCCTGGTAAATAGCGTCCGGCAATGCACAAAGCTGTACTTTGTCCGCGACCTCCTCAAATTCGTCATCGTAAGCATAACTACTCGGAGAAAATACATATACTTTGATTTTCTCTTTTCCGGATTCAACCATTTCAAGGATTTCTGCAATGGCGGATATAGCTCGTTCATCATAAATTATAAGCATACGGCTGTCGCCTTCTTCAAAATAGCGAGCAATCTTCGAATTGATGTTCCGTCCTGCAAGTTTGGCCTCCTTGTAAATATCATTCTTTATACAAAGCAAGTCGGTAGAGGCTGCAACCAATGCTCGCATGTTCCGAGGTGTTTGATCTCTCGATATAAAGTCTGTCTTATAATAACGCAACGTATTACCTGTAAGTCCAGGGATTTCTTCTCCCTTAGGAGTCGTATATCCTTGAATAACTCGTTTGTTACGAATATAAGTTACATTTTCACAGATATTGTTTTCATTGTTGGTTACAAGGATACACTTACGATGTCCTCCATCTTCTGCATTAAGTTGCATGGTAGCATGGAGGGTTGTACCACTGCCAGCGAAAAAATCGAGTATAGTAGAATCACGATTGTTATGCGAAATCAAATCTTTTACAAGATTTAATGGTTTAGGATTACCAAAAATATCTTTTTGCGAAAAAATATCAGTTAGCAATTTGGTCCCCTCGCCAGTTTCGCCAATATTATAGTAAATGCTACGCGATTTATTTACTTTTCTTTTATCAGAAATTGATGTAAAATACGTTTTTTCCTGTGGCTTACCATTTCTCCAATCTATTTCATCATTCATGATTAAACGATTCATCCTTTCAAGCCCCACTCTCCACCGTCCTGGTAAACCATCAGGTGCAACTGGGAAATAATCCTTACCATCTGGACTTTTTATAGCAAAATACATACTTGGCCTATCTTCTCGGTGAGCCGAACTTCCCCATTTTTCTAATGGAGTAATTTTATATCGACCTCTCTCGTCCATATATTTGAAAGTATCTTCAGAAATAGCAACTGTTTCATCTTGCCAAATAAATTGGTCAGTCTTGCGATAAACTAATATGTATTCATGCTCAGTAACAAAAAAAGCATCTGTTTGACCACCACCTGATTTTTTCCGCCAAATTATGTTTCCACATAGATTATTCAAACCAAAAACCTCATCACAAAGTAATTTCAACTGTGCATGTTCATTATCGTCTATGGATATAAAGATGACTCCTTTATCCGACAAAAGTTGTTTAGCAATACGAAGTCTTTTATTCATAAATGACAACCATTTAGAATGACGGTATGAATCTTCACTATCCACAAACTTATCATTGTAAACAAAGTCTTTATTCCCTGTATTATATGGAGGATCTATATAGATAACATCAATATTCCCCTCATGAGTATAAGCAAGAGCTGTCAAAGCTTCAAGGTTATCTCCCTCAATAAGGATATGATTGGGGGCATCGGTATCTGTACTGATGATAGCTTTGTCTGTATCTTCGATCAGCATCGGCAACTCCTCGCGAAGACGTTCCTCCACATCTTCTGGTTTGTCTTCCCATACAAGTCCGTATTTCTTTTGCTTGCGAAGCATCTCTATCAATGCCGATTTTTCGTCATTTGTCAGCCCCTCTATTCCGCGTATCTTATTTACCAGTTCATTCTTATCCATAAGTAAATTCATTTTTCTGTTATTTGACAAGTCTTACCATCTGAATACCGCCTTCTAATGAAGAGTTCAGCAATTCTTTTACATCGACTTCCAGAACTCTGGCAATCTCAAGCAAAGTTTCCAACCCCGGCTGTGAAGTATTCGTACACCATTTTGATACCGTGGCCGGATCCTTGCCAAGTTGCTCTGCCAACCATTTGTTGGTTCGTTTCTTTTCAACGAGTACCACTTTAATTCGATTTATATCTTTCATCGTTTCCATTTTGGTGATGATTATCTCAATATATTGCAAATGTAATGAATTAGTCTCAATTAAGCATTATTCAAATAAGGTAATAAGCTATAAACATTGCGAATTACATCAATATTTATGTGAGATATTGACCTTTTTACTCTTTATCGACAATAAAAATGAGTAACTTTGCACAAACGAATAGTCATTATGAATAAACACTTGACAGAAACAGAATTTTATCATAAATCACATATAGAGATACTATCTAATCATTTTTTAGAGAATGATTGGGTTTGGCTATATAAGAAATACTATGAAAGCAGTGATGGTGTGGAAAGATATCATAAGTACGTTTCTTATTTGGCGACCCCTATAAGTGCAGCGTTTTCATTGAAAACTCCGAATACTGACATACAAGATGATGTAAGAGTAGCTTTAATGGGTGATTATACATATAGGCCCTTTGCAAAACCAGGATTCGAAAATCTTGTAACAGTACGAGATTTCAAAGTATCAAGAACTTATTATAAGGATATTAGAATCGCTGAAGAATTGATTTACTATTTTAACCTTTTTGAGAGTAAAGAAGAAAATGGTGATACCTGCTATTACAAAATTGAAAACGATACAAAAAAACTTGTATGCCTTATTAACAAAGATTCTGTAAAAATATTGAATCAATATCTTGTAGAATTTATGGCCGCTAAAAGAATGGATTTGATATGTTGTTGCCAGTCAGAAATTGAATTTGATTTAGGAGCTATTGATTTGCCATTCGAAATAGAATGTACAAATGGTAAATTTAAGGATATCAGCCCAAATGCTAAATCTAACTATCAAATCTGTATATCACCACACTTTGCTAAAATTCAAAGCTGGTTTAATGGTAAGATCATATTTAACCATGAATCATTGAAAAGTATTATTGAACGGATGAAGACAAGTGTCAACTATATTATAGGAACAGATGTTAATGGTGCTCCGATAGCTTCTACGGTTGCAACAGATCCTTATACTCCTGTTTTTTTTGATAAAAAAGTACAAGCGTATTATAATTATCAAGGATGCCGTATAGAAGAATTACGTATCATAAGTCCTAACTTCACCTTAAGGTGCGATAATGACCATAATGATTATGTGGTGGTGTTTTTACGTGATATTCAAGACCTTCCTTATCGCGAACAATGTATATGGAAAGGTTTTAATATTACTCCTGACGGCAGAACATTTAGCAAACTTTTTCAAAAAACGATAATTGAAGGCAAATGGAATGGTGTTGCACAGTCTATAGACTTTGTCTTTCGAGATTTGTATAAAACCTTTGTCGCTAAATGGGAGGAGAAGTATGGTTGGAAACTGTTTAAGTCATTAAATGGAATCCAGGCAGAATATTTCAATCAAATTTGTATTCTAAATAGAGATGATTATGAAGCTCTTACTGACCTTGTAAAATATTTATCACTATTGCTACAAGAAAGCCTTGATTTGGAAATGATGGAAATGATTATTCCTGCTAAAACTGAAATCAAAGAAAAAGTAGTAAATGGTGAAAAAACTAAGGAATCAACTAAAGAAAAACCCTTATCACATCTTGATAGAATTTTAGAAACACTCAATATTGAAGGCTACAATTTTATTGTATTTCTCAGGAATCTTCAATCCTTACGTTCCTATATGCTTCATCGAAATAGTAAGAAATTAGATAAAGACAAAAAAAGGGCTTTTGAGTATTTCGGCTTAAATGAAGATAAATCAAATTCCCAGTCGGTTTCAAATAATGTATTATCGCTCGGTGCAACAGCTATTTCAAATATGATAAAACAATTGTAAATACATGTGTTATTACATCAAGATCTACATCTTTCAAAATTGAATCCTTTTCTATCCGGCTTTCCCCACCCGAAAATTAAGGTATGATGTCTGTGCCGCGGTCCGCCCTCCACTCCAAGGTACGGAAGGCTGTGCCCGATCAACGGCAGTCTGCATCATACCGCTTCATGCCGGAGCTTCGACCTGTCGAAACAACCGGTATTCCGCTATATGGGCATCCTGCCTGGTTGTTGCTCCGGCACATTCCGCCTTCTGTCCGTAGCTTTTCTTTCCGGGCCGACGGCGTCGTGGGCAAACGGTGACACATTCTGCTTGTGCCGTCCGTCGTGCCTCCGGCATGTCACAGGCAGAAAGAGTCCCCATTTTGTTTGCCCGGCAGACCGTTTCTTTTACCCGCCCAAGCCGTCATTCATCACTTTTATAAACATCCCCTTATATATACGGGACAATTCTGCCTTTTATATCTGTATCGGGATTACCTTCTCTCGTCATACCTTGCCTGCCGCCGCGTAGGTTTTATCAGGTGCGAATGTAGGCTGTCGCGCCTGATTCTTCCGTTTTGAAGTGCATTTTGAAGGAAAATCTTCCTTGCCGGGCAAGAGTATTTTGCTTCAAAAAAACGTCGAATGGGCTGTACCGACATCCTTGTCATGCACCATAAAACCCCAAGGCGGTCCGGCAGAAAGGATCCGACCAGAGGGAAGAAAAAAACAAAGTCACAGGTAATGGCAGGACTAACCACCTTGCCGCAAAACATTTTCAAATTATGCTATACATTCACACTATCGGTCGCATCGGAAAGGATTGTCAGGTTATCGAGGGTACACACGGTTCGTTTATTGCTTTTGACATGGCAGTAGATGACTTCTCGCACGGAAACGCCGTTACCACATGGGTAAGGGTACGCAGCAACAAGGAAAACCATATCCGCCTCTCCGAATACCTCACCAAAGGGCGCATGGTCCTTGTCGGGGGAACATTGTCAACTTCACTGTGGAAGGACAAAAACGGCGACAGCCAGATCCAGCTCTCCATCACGGCGGATGCCCTGGAGTTCATCAATACCGGTAAACGGGAAGGTACAACCTCCGAAGCCGACGGCCAAGCCGCAGCTGCCGATAACGCACCAGTTCCTCCGGCGGACATGCCACAGGACGGGGAGGAAGACCTTCCGTTCTGACATCTTCCGGAAAACGGTCACGGATGTAGTATTTACTAATTGTAGTAATTTAGGAGATTAGTAAATCCCGGGTTACGAAAAATAGTAGATACTACATTTAGTGGCTAAGTCTTTTAGTAGAGTAGTAAATACTACGATACTAAAATATGTTATAGTAGTAAAATAGTAAATACTAATTGTAGTGAAGACTAAAAATAGTATTATCTTTGTACCAGAACATTAAGACTCTGAATCATGACAAAAATTATAGCAGTTCTGAATCATAAAGGTGGGGTCGGAAAGACAACCACTACCATAAATCTCGCTGCCGCACTGCAGCTGAAGAAAAAACGTGTGCTCCTGATCGACATGGACGGTCAGGCAAACCTCACGGAATCCTGCGGCCTGTCCATCGAGGAAGAACAGACCGTGTACGGGGCGATGAAGGGCGAATACCCTTTGCCGCTGGTCGAACTGAACAACGGCCTTGCCATCGTTCCCTCGTGCCTTGACCTGTCGGCTGCCGAATCGGAACTTATCAACGAACCTGGCCGGGAACTGATACTGAAAGGGCTGATTGCGAAGCTGCTTGACAGCCGGAAATTCGACTATATACTGATTGACTGTCCGCCATCGCTGGGACTGCTCACGCTCAATGCGCTTACCGCATCGGACTTCCTGATTATCCCGGTACAGGCACAGTTCCTCGCCATGCGCGGTATGGCAAAGATTACGAATGTGGTTAAAATCGTCAGGGAACGCCTGAATCCGGGACTGAGCATCGGAGGTATCGTGATCACCCAGTTCGACAAGCGCAAGACGCTTAACAAAAGCGTGTCCGAGCTCATCAACGATTCTTTCTGCGACAAGGTGTTCAAGACCGTCATCCGGGACAACGTGGCTCTGGCGGAAGCTCCTATCAAGGGTCTGAACATTTTCGAGTATAACAAAAACAGCAACGGGGCCAAGGATTATATGGACTTGGCGCTGGAGGTACTGAAACTAAAGTAAAAACAATATGGGCAAAAGCGATTTATTGAAAGACGGTATGAAAAGCGGCCTTGACGGGCTGCTTTCATCAACCAAAAAATCCCCGCAGAAAAAAGAAACGGTTCCGGCCAAGGCGGAAAAGGAACCGGCGGTGCATTGCAACTTCGTCATTAACAAGAGCATTCATACCAGGATGAAATACCTGGCCATCGAAAAGAACATGTCTCTCCGTGACATCGTCAACGAGGCCATGAGAGAATATCTGGAGAAGCATGAAAAATGATTGAAAATTTGAAAGACGCACTATGAGAGAAATAAATCCCAAAGAAACCACCCGTGCATACGCATTTGAGCTTTGGATGAAAGCCCCGATGCCGATGGTTACATTTTTCAAGACTTTGGATGTCAGTCGTCTGGTCAAAATCAGCAAAAAGTCAGGTATGAAATTCAATATGCTGATGTGCTGGTGCATCGGCAAGGCGGCAAGCGGTATCAAGGAATTTTATATGCTGCCTGTCGGAGACAAATTGATGCAATATGATGCCATTGCGGTTAATACCATTGTTATGAACAAGGACAATGAGGTCAGTTCATGCGATGTGCCCTTTTCTGATGATTTGCAGCTATTCAATGAAGATTATCTGAAATTGACAACGGAAGTAGCACAAAGCTGTGAGAACCACGACTTGACTGAAAGCATGGTAATAGGAACTTCCGCACTGGCCCAATATGAAATTGACGGTGCGGTAGGTATGTACAGCGGTATCTTCAACAATCCGTTTATAATATGGGGCAAGTACCGTAAGGGGTTCTTCAGGACGACACTGACGGTTTCATTCCAATTCCATCACACTCAAATGGATGGGGCACATGCTGCAAAGTTCCTGGATCGCTTGCAGCAGGAAATCAATAAATTACTTGTATAGCGATGAATATGGAAACACAAAGATTGATACTTCGTCCCTGGACAGAAAACGATGCAGAGTCTCTTTATAATTATGCCAAAGATCCTGCTATCGGCCCCATTGCCGGGTGGCCTCCTCATACATCTGTGGAAAACAGCAGAGAAATAATACGCGATATCCTTTCTGCACCCGAGACATACGCTGTAGTATTGAAAGAAACCAATGAACCGATAGGCAGTGTCGGAATTATGTTCGCTGATGGCGTACACAGTGCGGATATGCAGGATGGAGATGCAGAAATAGGATATTGGATAGGTGTTCCTTATTGGGGACAGGGACTTATACCGGAAGCCGTACAACGTTTGTTGAAGCGTTGCTTCGTCGAACTTGATGTGAAACGGGTCTGGTGTGGACATTATGACGGAAACATCAAATCCCGCAGGGTAATGGAAAAATGTGGATTCAAGTACCATCACACAGAAGAAGGAAAGACTTCTCCGTTAGGAGATATCCGTACAGAACATTTTACTTTGCTTACCAGAGAGGACTGGAAAAAACGGTAAGAGAAATATAAAAATGTCCCATGATAAGAACTACGATAAAATCATTTATACAGGCTGATTTGGAATCTGTCTGGCATTCTGTCACTTCACTTTACGACTATTCATGGCGAAGTGACATAAAGGACATAGAAGTTTCCGACGAGCGCCATTTCAGGGAGATAAGTAATGAAGGCTATGTCACCTGTTTTACTGTTACTGTTATAGAGCCTTTTCTAAAATATTCATTTCTTATGGATAATGTGAACTTTTCCGGGGAGTGGACGGGACATTTCAGACAGGCTGAAAATGGAACGGAAGTGATTTTTACAGAGTCAATTAACCTAAAGAAATGGTGGTTATATCCTTTTGCATTGTTGTATTTGAAATTACAGCAGAAACGGTATATAGCTGACCTGAAAAGAAAATGTGAACAAGAATGAACGGATCGGCCAAGTATATAATACGCCATTTGCAAGGTAGTGAGAACCATTTGCTAAGAGAATTTCTTTACGAAGCGATTTATATCCCTGAAGGAGTCAAACCGCCCTCAAAGGACGTGGTGGATTTACCTGAACTGAAACTGTATATTGAGGACTTCGGAAAGAAAAAAGATGACTTTTGTCTGGTCGCAGACTGTGAAGGGAAAGTGGTCGGTGCAGTATGGGTACGTATTATGAATGATTACGGACATGTGGATGACAGGACCCCATCGCTCTCCATATCCCTATATAAGGAATACAGGAGTAAAGGCATAGGAAGCCATCTTATGCGTGAAATGTTTCGATTACTTGAGAGCAAAGGATATAGTCGCGTCTCTCTGTCCGTACAAAAGGCGAACTATGCCGTCCGAATGTATCTAAAACTTGGATTTAAGATCATCCATGAGACTGAAGAGGAGTTTGTCATGCTTAAAGATCTCTCACTATCCTACTAAAGACGGACAACCTCTTATATATGTCATCTTCTTCAAGAAGACATCTCCCTATTATATTATAGATTACCGGTAAATTATCGGTAATCTTTTTCTTTTATAGTTCCATAGAACATTTCTTTTATAATTCATCTTTTACCGCTTTCCGGCTTCATTCCCGCCGCACCGGCCTTGGTTTTATCAGATGCAAAGGTCTGCTGTCGCGCTTGATCCTCCGGCTTGAAGTGCATTTCCTGCAAATTCTTCCTTTCTGTGAAAGAGTAATTGGCAGGAAAAGCCGTCGTATGAAGCTGTACCGACAGCTGTAAACCGCATCCATAAAACCCCAAGGCGGTTCAAACGGGAAAAGAACCGACCAGAGGGAAATAAAAAAACAATTCAAAATTGACATCGACATGGATAAAATAAGATTGGTAGTTTACAACGAATATGCACTGGGCTATATCATGCCCCAACAACCCGACAAGGTTTGCACATTGGCAGACAGGACTACGCTCGGCGCACCGTTCCGGACAATGCTTGAACCCTATTTCATCGGAAAGAACGATACCGTAAGGCTGGCCGGCAGGAAAGACTTCGACACGTTCCGGCTATCGTTCGGGGGGTACGACAATACGCAAATGTACGAGTATGACACCAACCAACAGGAATAGCAGTAATCAGAAAATCAATGTATAACAAATCAAAATTTATGAATTATGGAAACAATGAACATTCAATCAGTAGCAGAGAAGAACATCGTATCAGTAGTTTTGGCAGATATTCAGCCGAGTAACTATAACCCACGCAAGAATTTTGATGTAGCAAGCCTTGCGGAATTGGCGGAAAGCATCCGTCAGCAGGGCGTCCTCCAGCCTATCGGGGTGCGTCCCATTGCGGAGAACCGCTTTGAAATCATATTCGGGGAACGCAGGTATCGTGCCTCACTCATGGCAGGACTGGAAGAAATTCCGGCAATCGTTCTGAATGTTTCGGACGAGACCGCCGAAGAAATGGCGGTGACGGAAAACCTGCAACGCAAGGATGTAACCCCTATCGAGGAAGCAAACGCCTATCAGAGGCTGATAGAAAGCGGACGGCACGACATTCAGTCTTTGGCCATGCAGTTCGGCAAGAACGAGACCTATATCCGCACCCGACTGAAGTTCGTCTCCCTTATCCCCGAAATAGCAGAATTGTTGGAAAAGGATGAAATCACTATCAGCGTGGCAAGCGAAATTTGCCGATATGGCGAGGACATCCAGAGAGAGGTTTTCGACAAGCACTTGAAAGAGGGTATCATGTTTGGCAGTTGGCGAGGCATGAAAGCGACCGAGGTGGCAAAGAACATCGAGCGCCACTTCACGACAGACCTTGAACGCTACAACTTTGACAAGACCCTTTGCCTGTCATGCCCCCATAATACCAACAACATGACATTGTTCTGTGAGGGAACATGCGGAAAATGCGCCAACAAAGGCTGTCTTGATGAAATGAATGCCGCATTTTTGACGGAAAAGGCAATAGAGACCATTAAGGCTTATCCTGCACTATCTCTAAGCCATGACGCATATTGCTATAATGCGGATGCGGTTAATCGCCTCAAGGAAATGGGCTATGAGGTTGTGGCACTGCAATGCAGATACAAAGACTACCCGACACTTCCCGAAGAGCCTGAAGCCGGAGAATATGATACGGAAGACGAATATAAGGAAGCCAAGGTTGAGTATGAGCAGGATATGAACGATTATATGGAAGAGGGCAAGGAACTTGTACGCAGGGCAGAAGTAGGCGAAATATCGCTCTTCGCACGGATTGGGAACGAAGACATTGTCAAATGTTATGTGGAGAATTCCATGATGAATGCCGTCAGTGGACAACAGGCAGGACAGGAACAGCTTTCCCCGATTGAAAAACTGGACAAGCAGGACAAGCGAAACAAGGAGATTGCCAGGGAAAAGACCGTGGAAGATACCAAAAAACAGATTTTGGAAGTGGATATGACCGAAACCAAGTTCGGGGCTGACGAAGAAAAGATGATTTATTTCTTCCTGCTTTCATCGTTGAGAAAGGAACACTTTGCCGCCGTTGGCATAGAGGGAGAACATTCGCCCTATCTGTCCAACGAGGACAAGACAAATATTGTGGCCAATCTTACCCCAAAGGCAAAAGCCGTCATCCGCAGGGATTTCCTGATTGAGAATTTCAAGAACGCATACGGAAGCAACGCCATAGCCGACATGTTGCTTGAATTTGCAGGAAAACACATGCCGGAAAGACTTGCCGACATCGAGAACGGACATAATGAAGTTTACGAAAAAAGACATCAGCGCATCGAAGAAAAGAAAGCCGTCCTTTTGGTGCAGGAACAGGCCAAACAGGAAGCAGAGCAGACTGAAACCGATGCGGACAACGAAAAACAACCTCAATCCCAAGAGGTTGCTGCTTGACCATAATTCATAGTTGATTTCAGATGCAGGGCGGAGAAATCCGTCCTGCTTTTCTGTTGAGTGCCGGAGGCAGACCGGCGCCGCCTGACCTTTTTTATACACCTCCCTGTCTTTCGGCAGTCTCCGTCTGCTGAAACAGTACGGACCGGGTTCTGGCTGATTCCTACAGGCCGCACGGGCGGTCTTCCGTCATCGGCCGGCCCGGATAACCTTTATAGCCGGACCTCTTATAATACCCCGGTAGTCTCAACATTTGTTTTCAGCGAAGTTACAGCATCTTTCCGGACAAACGCAAGATCCGGGTGAATTTGGGAAACAATCTCCAATCCTGCGGATAGTATTCTTTCCCAAAATCTTGCACGAAGTCCAGACAGAGCTGTGCACGGGCGAAAAAAATTGTTTCACTTTAAATCTTCGTTATTATGAATACATTTTCTTTCCCTCAGATTTCAGTAAATTACAAGGATGCCGATGCTGCAAAACGTACCTTGGTAAACTCCTCCAGAGTGAGCTACGACATCTTCAAGGAGGCATACGATGAATGTATGCAGCATCATGAGGAATGCTGGGTGATGTTCCTCAATCAAGCCAACAGGCTTCTCGGACTCTCCTGCATATCAAAATGCGGCATCAGCCAGACCGTTGTGGATGTCCGTATCATCCTGCAGACGGCTCTTCTGGCCCATGCCTCGGGCATAATCCTCAGCCACAACCACCCGTCAGGCAACATGGTGGCCAGCTCCAGTGACAATGCCATCACAAGCAAACTCAAGAAAGCCTGCGAAATCCTTGACATCACTCTCCTTGACCATATCATCCTCTCGGATACAGGCTATCTGAGCTACGCGGACGAAGGGATGCTTTGACAGCATCTCTTTTCACGGCAAATCCCGTTATACTGCCGCCCTCATGTGCGCCAGGCGGAGACTGTTATAAAACCTTCATGCACGACGGCAGCCCTGGGCTGCTGTAAGCACTCCGGTCCGGATCTGTGGCTGATGACGGAATCCGGCACGGGCCGTATTCTGCCATCGGCCGCTCCGGGAACCTTTATAGCGGCACCTGTTTTAACGCCGTCCGTCATAAGCCCCCGCCACCACCCTTATCCCTTTCTATTTTCCCTCTTGTATTGACATGAGAGTCATTTCTTCTTTCGTCGTCCTTCCCGTCGCCGCGTGGACTTTACTGGTGCGAATGTAGGCGGTCGAGCCTGTTCCCTCCGTTTTGAAGTGCATTTCCTGCAAATTCTTCCTTTCTCTGAAAGAGTAATTGGCAGGAAAAAACATCGGGAGAGGCTTTGACGACCGTCTCTCGATGCACCGTAAATCCCGAAGCGGCTCCTCCGAAAAGGAGGCCGAACAGAGGGAAGAAAAACAAAATCGTTAAATATCAGAATTATGGACAAGGACATCAAAGAAAGCAGAGAGTACCGTCTCGCTAAAGACTGGGAAATGGCAGTCAACAATTACAGTTTCAATCCGGCTCGATTTGCAGCAGCAATACCGACCATGCACCCGACACTGCAGCAAAGCCTGTATAGGTTGATTAAAGAGTGCATCAAGGTTATGGCGGATGACAGCCGCAGGTACGACGAACGCAATATGGCTTCGCACGAGGAAGCGAAATGTATCATGGAGTACCTGAAAGAACACGGGAGAAACATACCATTAAAGTGATAGACCGATGAAAAAGAAAGAGGTGGAATTTGCCGGCAGAACTTATTCTTGCCGTGTGGTGAAATCAAATGAAGGTGAAGAACTCCTTATCGGCTCAACAGGTTTGCTTGACGCACTCCAGCCCGGTAGTTTCGACAGCGAGAACGAGGGCTTTGCGAGTAAGGAGGCTGAGAAATTATACGATGAGATTTTTTTCTTCACCGATGCCGGAAGTCTTGAGCTGCCGGATGACGAGCTGGTTGAGATGCTGAAAGAAGACAACCCGGAATGGTTTGAATAAAATGAATATATAAATCTATTAAAAATCAAGATTATGGATAAAGAGTATGTAATGAGAGTGGCTGCGACAATTCGCGAACAGCTGGTAACGATGACCGACACGCCGGTCCTTATGTCATGGGGCATCGGGGAGTTTATGGCAACAGTATTCAATGACCTGCCGGGACTGAAATTCCATGTAAACGGAAGACTCTTCCAAGGGGAAGTGCTGATCTGTCTGAACGGCTCGGACTATTATGAAGTATATCTCCGGAACGGGACAGACATAGAGTGCCTCAGTGACGAAGTCTGCTTCGATGAACTGGGAGAACTGATAGACCGCCATATTGAAAGCGGAACTGACAAAGAGGAATATGCACGCTTCTGTGAACAGGCAGCCATGTCATTCGGATTTGGCAATTGAGGAAGTACTGTACTTATAGGCTAACCCCGAAGGCTCGCATCTGAACCTCCGGGGTTATTGCTGTGTTATGGATGTGTTTTGTCCTTGTCTGTATCTTGATTCTCACACCGGTTCCCTTGTTTGTCAATGTAGTACCAGTCATCACTTTCCCAATACCAGTGCTCGCTGCCGGAGCCTGCCACCTCTTTCCGTTCCCCCGAATCGGTGACTTTCGCCTTGCCACCCTCGAATGGATAGCCGAAGGCAAAACGAGGACGGATGACGGTCTTGCCTGTCTCGTCTGCGTAACCGATACGCCCTTTCCGGTCCACTATGCGGTACAGTCCTTCACTTACATAGTCGTCTCCGTTGTCATATTGAAACGCTGCATAATGTCTTGCACTGCCGCAACTGCACAGCAGCAATACGGCACTCAGATAAATGATAATCTTGTTCATGATGCGGGTTGTTTTCATTTGATAATCTGTATTTGTTAATGTCAAGGCAGCAGGAACTGCATGTTGAAACGGCAGAACAGCATCCTTCTTTCCCTGATTATATTCATGTCTTCTTTTCTCCATATTCCATTCAATGATACCAAGTAAAAAGCCAGAAGATTAAACACAAATCAATCAGCCACAGACCAAGCGGCAATAGTAACTGAAGCCAGAAATATTTTTTATCCTTTTTTTCAGGATATCGGCGGTAATAGGCTTGTTCTCTCGCTTTTGTGAAATATTTCTTTTCTATCCTGGAAAATTGACGGAAATACACCGAAAGATTCTCCCTTCTTTTTTACTCTTCAAAAAGCAGCAGATATTCCACCTTCCTTCTCCGCTCGATGCTCGGAACTACCTTGCCTTTATAGCAGCGGAAGGAAATGTACTCCTTGTAAATATCCCTGTTTCCGGCTTCCAGTTTTTGTATCAGCTTGCTTTTGGGAAAGTCTTTGCTACCTAAAAGCCGGTACGGGCCTACCTGGTAGGCAAGACACGAGAGCAACGTAGAATCACGCCCGAATCTGCTGAACAGACGGCAAAGTTTCATCATGTCCGCTCGCAGGATGGAGTCTCCCTGAGCTTTTGTGATGTCGTTGGTAAAACTCTCTCCGGGAAGAACCTTATGACCCCATCCCACATAGGGCCAATGTTTTTTCTCACCATGCCAACCCTCATAGTATTTCGTGCATCTGATTGCCCTCTCCAGCGGTGGCAGCTTGTATATGGACAGTTGGGCAGTTCCCGTTTCTGTCCCATGCCTTTCCTTCCCATAGACTGTTGCCACTGCAGATACCAGCAGTATGATGACAAACATCCTTACGTGCTTCATTTCGCACCCCGTTTGTTCAACACATCCTTGATCATCTCCTTCACGTCCTGACCCACCTGCACGAAGTTCTTGTACAGGATGCGTTCCCGTTCCTCCCTCGATTTGAAGGTGTAGAATCTCGGCAGCGGCACATACGCGGCTTCCTCTTTCTTTATCTCTCCCATATCGAAGTCCGTCTTGCAGAAAAACTTTGTGGTCTTGAACTCTTCCGACTCCTGAATGTTCATCGAGCCGCCTACGCCGGTCTTGGTTTTCACGAAGTCCCTCGCTGTCTGCCCGCATATCCATCCCGTTGCCATATCGGAAATCTTTGATGCCGGCACCAGACTGTCCATGTTCTCGTTCAGGTTAATGCTGGTCTTGTCACGGTCAATGGTCACGCCCTTCTTCACTTGCACGACCTTACCGAAAATGTCATTCGACAGCCATTCCAGTGTCTCTTTCGAGCGGGCCGAACCGCTGACCACGTTACCCACGGTCGTGATGATCTTCTGCATACCTACCTTGCCGTAGTCGGCCTCCAGCTGCGGCAGCTCCTGGAATCCCAAGGTCACGCTCACCTTGTTGCTTCGGGCAGTTCCTATCAGTCGGTCTATCTTGTGGAAATACAGCGTCGGCAGCTCGTCCACGATGATGCTCACCGGGATGTTCTTCCCTTGGCCCGTATTCACTCGGGTGACAAGACGGTTCAGGATAAGGGCGTTCAGCGCACCGATAATGCTCTCCATCTCCGGGTCGTTGGCGATGAGCAGGTAGCTCGGGTTCTTCGGATCGCTCACCTTCAGGTCAAAGTCATCCCCGTCACGGTGGAATATCCAGTACGATTCCTTGGTCGCCAGACGGGACGTATAGACACGCAGCGTACCGATCATACCTTCCAACTGCTCCATGGCCTTGTTCCTGAAGGCAGTCTGGAACGGCCCGAGCAGCGGTGCCACCTCGTTGTCAGTCTCCAGTACCTCAAAGATGGTCTGATAACTTTCGTTCAGGAACGATAATATGTGCGGCATGTCCGAATACTTTCCCAGCCAGTAGGCCGGCTCCACGATGTTGCCGCCCTCTTTGTCACGCACGACTCCGGTCGGCTTCCAGAATTTGGTTTCCGGGTCCTGACGTTTCTCCGCATACAGCATGTTTCCGTCCTTGTCATACGGCTCCCGTTCGTAATTGACAAAGAAATAGATGCAGGCAGCAAGGAAGTTCACAGCGGATGTCTGGAAAAACTGGTCGCTTCCGCCGCCACCTTCCTTCTTGCCCTTCTGCAATGACTCGAGCAGGGTTTCCGCCGTCTCACTGGCTGCCGCCAGGTTGTTGATGTATTTTGCCTGAATAGGATTGACACGACGGCTGTATTCCACGTCCACGAAGTTGATCATGTTGAACTTGCACCCCTTGGGAACTCTTCCAAGTTTCTCGTTCAGCTTGTAATGGTAGTAAAGTTTCGTGGCAAGTGTCGGGAATTTATAGTCATATACAACCATGGCAAACCCCTTGGCACTGTGCTGACGGATGAACGGTTCAATGATACTGAATGTTTTACCCGAGCCGGGAGTTCCCACGACCCACGTCCCGCGGAAAGGGTTGCTGATACTGACCCATCCCTTGCGGAACTTCCCCTTGTAATAGTAGCGCATCGGGATATTCACGCTGTATTTGTTCTCCTGAATCTCTTCGCTCTGCTCGAAACTCTCGTTCTCGAAGTTGAAGCGGTCCTTCATCAGGCCCTCCTTGATGAACTTGGAGATATTGTCCAGGGCTATATGTACCAGTATCACTCCCACGAGCGAAGCCGCCATGTATAGGATACGGTTCAGCGGCAGCGTATAGAGCCGCATTTCCATCGGATGTCCGAACAGCCATACGGACAGGACAAGCAGAAGCAGTCCGCCGGTCAGGGGAAAAATCACCTGCTTGCGGGCGTTGAACTCCAGATGCTTCTTGTTCCTCGTACCGATACAGGTGATGCAGATCAGCAGTATCGTGGCTATCTTGCTGTACACGAGATGGCCGTCCTGATAGATCGTCCATCGCTTGATACGTCCGTGGATGTCAGTCAGTATGCCGCCCCACTGGTCGAATACTGCCGGGTCAATGGCATACTCGAAGAACTCCAGCAGAACCGACACATAGACGACTGCACGGAATATCTTGTAGAATCCTTGTAACTCTTTGCTTTCTTCCATTTTTTATAGCTTTTTTATTGGGTTGTGGTTCTGATCGCCTCGGATATTGTTGGACTTGATTATTTTGATTCAGACGAAAATAAATGTCATGTTTTTGCAGTAAAAAACAAGACTTTTCTTATATTTGCATCCGGAACAAAACGATTCGATTATGGTGATTACTAAACAGGTACAGGAAATACTGGACGCCACGCCTCCGGGCAAGGTGCTTACCATTGCCGATTTCAATGTGCTGCCGGAGTACCAGCCTGCGTTGGTCAAGGCACTCAGCCGTCTGGTGGCAGAAGGCTCTATCTGCAAGATTGCCAAAGGACGGTACTACAAGCCTAAACAGACGGTGTTCGGCACATTGAAGCCTCCGGTGGCAGAGGTGGTCAAGGACCTTCTGGAACGTAACGGCAAGCCAATCGGCTATATGACCGGTACGGCAGCATTTGCGCAGTTGGGGTTGACGACACAGATCACATCGGCCATTACGATAGGCACGAACAAATACCGCCGGCCTATGAAACGGGGCGAATACAGCGTGTCCTTCCTTGTACAGCCTAATGCAATCACACGGGAGAACATTCCTCTGCTGCTGATCCTTGACGCGCTCAAATTGCTCCGTGAGATTCCGGCAACATCACCTGACGATTGTGTGCGGGGCGTTGCTCGGCTGATAGCCGCTCTGTCCGAAGGCGATCTGGAGAAACTGGCGGACCTGGCCGAAAATTACCAGCCGTATGTCCGGGCATTGCTGGGTGCCATTCTGGACAGTCTTGGAGCTGACACCCGACAATTGCGTGCGACACTCAATGGGGTCACGACCTACAAACTTCCTGTCACCGCACAGGCTTTACCCACCAAATTAAAATGGAACATCGTATGAGACTACACGAGAATCAGCAACTGTTTGCCGATGCCATAGAAGCGGCTGCACGTCCGGTACAGGACGGCGGACTCGGCATCAAGAGTATCTTTATCGAGAAAGACTATTGGATCTGTCGTTCGCTGTCGCTTATGGCTACCGGAGACAAGGATAATCGTGCCATTTTCAAGGGCGGAACTTCCCTGACCAAGGCCTACGGCATCGGGGCACGTTTCTCCGAGGACATTGACGTGGCCATCGCCGAAGCATGGACACTGAGCGGAAACCAGCTAAAGAACCTCATACGCCGTACATCGAAGAATATGACAGCCGGACTGGAGGAACTGGTCATCCCCGGCATGACAAGCAAGGGATCGCATTACCACAAGGCGTTTTACACCTATCCACGGGCCATAGATACGGAACAGGTCGGAGCAATCCGGGCTGGGCAACTCCTGGTAGAAATCAACAGTTTTGCCAATCCATATCCTTTCGAGCGGCGTTCTCTCTGCAGTTTCCTGACAGAGTTCCTGCAGGCTACCGGCAACAACCGTATGATAGAGGAATACGGGATGCAGCCGTTCGAGGTCAATGTGCTTGACCGTCGCCGCACGCTGACCGAGAAATTGGTGTCACTCATCCGATGCTCGCTGGCCAATCTGTATATGCCGCAGTTGACGGCCAAAATCCGTCATTTCTACGATCTGCATCATCTGCTGAAAGATGAAGAGTGCCTCACGTATCTTCATAGCGATGCTTTCCCCGAAGATTTCAGGTCACTGCTCGAACACGACCGGCAGAGCTTTGACAAGCCCGAAGGCTGGCGTGACCGGCGACTGGAGGAGTCCCCGTTGATGACAGATCTGCCGCAGGTTTGGGGCAACTTGCAGACAGTTTACATGGGTGAACTCCCGGATTTGGCATATCGTGCCATTCCGGCCCCCTCGGATGTCGAGGAAAGCATACGTCGCTTGATGGCATTACTGCGTGAATTCGGCTCTGGTTTGTAATCGTATGTTGTCCAACAATGTCAAAGAACGCAATCGTATATCTCTGGTTTACCGGTTGATGGTTATAATCGGGCGTACCTTGTGCGCCTGTGTCTTGGGTGTTTCCTGTATGGCTCCGCTGCCCATCGAGTAAAGCCAGGCTTTTGCCGTTTCCTGTTCGGCCACTTCCGTGGATGTCCAGTACCAGCAGTCGCCGTCGGTCAGGGGCAACGGATCGCCCCCGCACTGTTCGATGACAGGATTTACCGTTTCCCGGATAGTATATAGCAGACGCATCTGTGCCACCGACGGAACGTATGCGCTCTGCCCGTAACACCAGAGGTCAAAGACCGCTTCCGCCATCGGCGAAGCCGTTTCCTTCGTTTCATATAGAGCGAATGTATTGGCATTGCCGTCATGTGCCGCGAGGTCCGCAGATGTGCCTTGGGCAATACCGAGGCTGTCGGCAAATGCCTGCGGGGTGATGTCCCACAGGTAAACCGCGTAGCCGTTTCCTTCCGCACCCTCATGCTGCCGGGTGTCGAACACGACGGCCACAGCCTTTTTCCCGGATTGCTGGTATTCCGTGTAGGACAAGGCCGTTCCGTCCTCGCACAGGACATGTCCCGGGCGGACAGCCGTGTCCGGTACGTCTATATGCGCGTCACAACCTGTCACGGCGACTGCTGCGACAAGTACCGGTACGAACCGGCTCACCTTTCTGAAAATGTTCTGTTTCATCTTTTCCCTTATTTTATCGGTAGTTTCACACCAAGGGCTACACCTACCCGAAGCAGATCCGCGCCCTTTATCATCAAATCACTCTTCGCCTGCCAGTACAGCGTCCATCCGGACCGCAGCACGTAATTGTGCTCGTAACCGAAATGCAGGCCGCCCAGGAACTTCTTCGTGTCGCTTCCTGCCGAAGCTCCTATACGCAGGTTGCCGTAATGATTGCGGCCCCGTACCACGCAAGGCTTGTATGCCACGCCAAAGCCATAGGTGCGGTAGTTGCGCCAGAAGGATTCCGGACAGATATGGCCGCACGGGCCGCATTCGGCCCACTGCAGGTAGCCGTTGGCAAAGAACTCCCACGCGTGCCGGTAGTTCATTTCATGTTCGTATGAAAACGTCACGTCCATACCGTTCCTGTAAAGCAGCCCGACCCCCAGTGAAAGACGGCCGCTGTTGCGTTGTGCGTTCGCGCTGAAGGCAAGGCACATGCAGGCAAACATCAGAATCAGAGTCTTTCTCATAATCATTCCTCCTCCAGCAGGTCAGCGTTAAACGAATCGGCAGACAACACATCCTCATAATCGATGTTCAGGCTGATATTGCGGCCGCTGATTTGCTTTTCCGTCATTTCGACAGTCAGCAGCTTGTCGTTCGGGAAGGTCATCTTCTTGATGACAAGCACATTCCTGTAACCATGTCGGAATGTCTTTCCCGGTTCCAGTATCATCGCCGGAGTAAGCTCGATAGTCTGGGCGTTGGTGGCCTTGGCGAGTTTCTTGTCAACGAGCTTTACCCTGATCTCATCGATGTCGAAACGGATGTTCGTCTTGTTCTCTATGGAAAAGTCTATGAAGAAGTAGTCCCCGACAGAGTATATGTTGTTCAGGCGCATCACCATACGGTGTGCCTTGGTGGCCACATTCCTGATTCTCGCCGGAGAGTTCCAGATCCGTCTGGCAAAGCGTGTCATCTCGGCGGTTGACATCGATACTGCCGGGTTGTTGTAGGCGTTGCGCTCGTGAGGGAGTATCTCCTTGTCCGTTACGGCTTCCTTAAGCCGTGTGGTGTAAACCAGCGCGTATTGCGTGCGGTAGCGTTCCGTGATGACGGTCACGATGGCAATCACCTCGCCGTCCTCGTGTCCGGCTTCCTTGGGTTTCAGCCGTACAATGTTGTCCAAAGGCTGGTCGCCAACCACCTTGTCGGTGGAAATGTCCACCATGCGTACCGGCTCCGATGCCGTGATGACGGTCGTCACCTGTTCGTTGACCGTCAGTTGTTCCATTTCCTCGTAGGTCGTCTGCGCCTGTGCATTCCGCGTTCCCAGCAGTCCGGCTGTCAGAAGAAATACCGTTCCGATTTTCTTGAGATTCATATTCATGTCGTTGATTGTTTATATTCCATTTGTTTTTCTTTTACCCTTATGTCGTCGTATGTATTCGCTCCAGTTCTTCCCGGATACGGAGTTCGGCGATGTCGCAGTACTCCTTCACGGTCTCGAATCCGATATAGTGCCGTCCCGAACGGATTGCGGCAATGGCAGTCGTTCCGGACCCGATGCAGTTGTCCAGCACGGTGTCCCCCTCGTCGGTGTAGGTGCGTATCAGGTACTCGACCAGTGCCACAGGCTTCTGGGTCGGATGATAGAATGCCCCTGTCTTGTGTTCTTTCGGGATGAAAATGACCGATGTCGGATATTTGTTGTCCGCCATGCGTACCGGTACCAGCTTCATCTCCCCGTAGCACCGGTTCGTGAAACTGCCTTCCGTCATGCTGCGTCCATGGTTTCTCCTTTCGGGAGGGCACGGTGTCATCTGCGGATGATACACGGGCTGCTTCATGTAGAACACCAGAATGTCCTCATGCTGGCGCAACGGCATCCGGTTGGCATTGAGATGGCCCGTAACACGGTCCTTCTGCCATACGAGGTTATAACGCCAGATTCCCGGTTGGGAAAGCATGAGATGCGCGGAGAAGATTCCCTGGGCGAACAGGATGATCGGACTGTCCGGCTTGATAATCCTACGGTACTGCTCCCACAGCGGACCAAGGGGTATCTGCCTGTCCCAACATGCTGACCGGTTGCCGCGGTTCAATACACCGTAAGGCAGGTCGGCGATGATGGCATCGACGCTTCCCTCCGGCATACGGCTCATGCCTTCCAGGCAGTCCATGTTGTATATCTTGTCCGTCTCTATCATATCGCGTTGTTTTTCGGCCCTCCAAGCTGCAGGGCACTCGCCCAAGTACAACGTCCCTTCCGGTTTTCCCGGACCTCACACTCCCAGAAGGTATTCATCTCCGCGTGCTTGAAATTGACCGCACCGTCTCCCGGCCCGTAAAAGCCAGTGTATTTCTGGAAGGCGAACAAGGCGATTCTCCGCCCGTCCTCTGCCAGAAAGTTGCATATCAGGGCGAAGCGTCCACCTTTCTGCCACCATTGGGTACTCACGAGTTGCCCGACGAATGTTTCGGCCTTGTCGGGAGCGAGGAAGTCATCGTAGTAAAAGCCGTCCGTTCCCTCATGTAGTTTTGAAATATCTGTTTCCATTGTCTCGAACCTTTTTATTTCCTTTTTTCCTGACCATTGACCAGATAGACGAAAGTCCCGTATTTCAGCTTGACCTTGTTTTTCTTGATGGCCTTGCTGATGGCGTTGCTCGTCTTCTGGTAAGCGTTGTTCACCGCCTGCATTCCCCATTGGGCGAGGCTGTTTCCTGTAGTTCCGGTACTCATGCTCATGTTGCCCGACATGGCACTGCTGGCCACATCCTTGCTCGTTTCCCGGAACTGGCTGTTCGGTACATACAGGCCCTCCATACCGTCCGTGTCATAAAGCGCGAGACTGACCTTCACAAGCTCGTCGTCCACAAGGATGCTGTTGATGTTTCCCTTGACACGTCCGGACGAGAAGCCGCTTACCGTGGCGTACAGGTACGTACCCCGTTTCACCACGCACTCGTCTATTTCCACGTCATCCAGCAGGCGCAGCCTGATGCGCGAGCCGTCCACAGCCTTGATGTCCTCGTCTATGATGGCCTGGATCAGCTTCGGTTCACGGGCATCCTTCGCCAGCGTGTTGAAATAGTCCGAGGTGGTCTTCACCTTGCGGACTACCGCGCTGGGCGGTTCGTCTGCCGACGGTGCTTGCACCGGACGTTTCTCCTCGTCGATGGTGCCGGCCTCCGGTACATTCTGCGGCGGAACGGTGTCCGTGGTATCCGCCTCTTCAGGGGGCATCACCATGTTCTGTCCTTTCAGCCGTGCTTCGGCAAGGGCCTTTTCCAACTCCGCGAGTGCTTCCTGTTCACGCTCTTTGGCGGCGGCAATTTCCGCTGCCGCTGCTTTTTCCTGCTGTTGCTCATCGAGCAGGGCGATGTCATCCTGCGTGTATTGTGATTCATATTCTTCCTTGTTTTCATCAGGTTCGTCTCTTTCTATGTTGCCGACCGCCGAGTAGTCCTGTATCTTGCCCCACGATTTCTCCATGTTCTCGTATTTGCTGCCAATGCCGTCATCCTTGATCTGCGCTTCCGGCAGTTCCGGATTCAAGAATTCTGTTGTCTGCAGCGTCTTGTCCGGTATATCCGCCGTTTCGGTATGAAACAGGTCGAATATGAAGTAGGACGCACCGAGCAGAGGGATATAAAGAATGGCAGGGAGCATGTACTTCGGCTGTCTGAAATTGATTTTCTCAAATATCTTTTTCATGGCAAGTCTGTTTTGCTACGGTTTGTATTTCCTGTCCCGGTTTCCCTCAGTTCCTCTTCCTGCAACATCCTGTGTCGCTCCCTCAATACCGAATCCTGCATCTCTGTCGCTGTCCTCTCCGCAGGCTGGTGACGATATACCACTGTTATACGGTAGATGTTCCATGCCAGCCCGCCCAGCACGAAAGCGAACACGATGACCAGAAAAAGAGTACGGTGCACGTTGGCAAAGCCCTGTACCTTGGCTGCCGCCTTGTCTATACGGGTCGCCTTGGCAAACTTGCGTCCGGCTTCCACATCACGCTCATAGCGTTCCTTGTACTTCGGATCATTCCTGTCAGGCATCTTTTCGCCCAGCAGCATCCGTCTGAATCCCTTGATGTTCATATCCTTGATTGTTTAATAGTTGCTCTTGCTTTTCTGTTCTATATCCTTGTTAAGGAGAGTGCGCCAGTTCACTATCAGCAGACCGTGAGGGTTGTTCTCCGTTCTCGGTACACGCTTGAGCTGACCGGCAGTCACCAGCTCACGCATCAGGATGTTGCTTCTGCGTTCGATTCGCTGGCGGCCGTAGTAGGTGAACTCCATGGTGCTCTTGTCAAAGCGGATGCTGTCACAATAAATCGAGAACACGGCACTCGTGCCGAGGATGTTGGAATAAAAACCTTTCTCCTTAAGAGTGTTATATTGCGCCAGACCTGTTTCGTCCACCAGGTACATCGCCTTTTCCATCGTGTATTTGATGTATTTGTCATCAGGCGGCAAGGTGAAGAAATAGTGGTGGACTTTCTTTATGTGCGTATCTAAATGATTGAAATACAGATATTAAAATA
>ERZ779874.193-NODE-193-length-73351-cov-61.451921_pt1 | contig 73351 bp, 68 predicted proteins | sample MGYA00511031_ERZ779874 | MGnify/ENA primary metagenome ERZ779874 (study PRJEB29588, sample SAMEA2156850) | human gut metagenome | biome: human gut; feature: human-associated habitat; material: faeces | place: Denmark | collected 2008/2010 ...
AAGCACTACAGGCATATGCTCAAACTACCTAAAAGCTAAATCAGAAACTTGAGTAATTATTTGTACTATAATGACAAGCATTGGACAAAGAACCGTAACAACGGTATGAATATTAATTTGGGTTTCCATTATAAAATCCTTGATTTCTTGAAGTATGAATCCAATAATCAAGTGGGATTCAGCAATAGCTACAGCGAAACTTATACCGATCCTAAAGATTACGGACAAGAAACAGATCATGGTAGTATGTATAACGGCAATTCGAATACCCGTAGACTTTATTTTAGTCAAATGCTGCATTTAACCCATATTTTTGCAGATGTTCATGAAGTAGATGCTTATTTGGGTTATGATTATGATGAAGCCCGTTATTGGGACAACTGGGGACAAGCCAAGAAAATTTATCCGGGTGCAGAGATTATAAACGCCGGTGCGGGTGAACAAACTGCCGGTGGTAGCAAATCGGAACAAAAGAATGCGGCTTTTTATTTTAATGCCAATTATACGTATGATAGCAAATACTTGTTCCAAGTGATGGTTCGTCGCGATGGCTCCTCACGCTTTGGTGCCAACAAGCGTTGGGGTACATTCTGGTCTATAGGTGGAGGTTGGAATCTGCACAAAGAGGCCTTTATGGAGAATCTTACTTTTATAAATGAATTGAAGCCGCGTTTCTCTTACGGTATCTCTGGTAACGAGCCAAGCGGGCTTTACGAATGGACTACCAAGTTGGATATCACTCAGCAATATGCCGAAGAAATAGCCTTTTTCTCCAACTATGCTGGTAATCCGAATCTTTCATGGGAGGAAACAGCCAGTTTGGATTATGGTGTGGATATGCGTTTGTTCGACCGTGTGAATATAACGGTAGATGGTTATTACCGGAAGGCAAAAAATTTGATTTACTTACTTCACCTGCCTGCTGTAACAGGTTATAACCGCCAGACAGCGAATGATGGAACCATGGTTAATAAAGGTTTTGAAATTTCCATTACTCCGGAAATCATCAAAAATAAAGATTTTTATTGGGATGTGACCTTTAATATGGGATACAATAAAAACGAAATTACAAAATTGCCAAATGGGGACGATCTTGCTACGAAAGCTACTGCGGTAGGCTATCCTTATATGAACTGGTACATGCGCGAATGGGCTGGCGTGGATGCCATGACCGGCAAACCTTTGTGGTTTGTTGTAGACAAAGAAACCGGAGAAAGGACGGTAACCGGTGATTATAACAAGGCTACTCGTCAATTGTTGGATGCTGTAGCTGTTCCGAAAGTGAATGGTGCCGTAGGCACTAATTTCTCTTGGAAAGGATTCTCGTTGAACGCCAACTTTACATTCAGTGCCGGTGCCAAAATTTATAACAGTGCCCGCGCCATAGCACTTGACCGCGATTGTAGCCGTACTTCCCAGCCGCCTATGAAACTTGCAGATGGATGGAGCCGTTGGCAGAAGCCGGGTGATAAAGCAACTCATCCGCAACTCATTGCCGGAGGTAATAATAATGCGGATGGCGAATCTACCCGTTATTTGGAAAATGGAGATTATTTCAAGTTGAAATCAATTTCATTGTCTTACGATTTGCCCAAACAGTGGCTTAAACCGTTGAGTCTGAATACGGCACGTATCATTTTAGGTGGTGAGAATTTATTTACCATTACCAAGTTTTCAGGTATTGACCCCGAAGTATTGTATTCTTCTTCATACAATGGTACGGCAAGCTCTGGGAATACTTATCCGAGTGTAAGACGTTTTACAGTAGGATTGAATGTGACATTTTAATTATTATCCTTAAAAATTAGAATAGTATGAAATTTAAAAATATGATGGGGGCTTTGAGTTTCTCCGTGGTAGTGACTGGATGTAGTTTGGATGTGAAAATGTATGATGGTGTGATGGCAGAAGATATTAGTTCGGAAAATATTGCAGAACTTACTATGGGAAGCTATCGTCACTTGAAGGGCAGCGGTATTATAAACAATGGATGGTCCTTTCGTGAGCTGGGGTCAGATGACGTGGCTTGGAACTGTACTTCTAATGGTACGACTTTTAAGATATATGATTATACGCGTGATATTGCTACATCTAATACGGAATATGCTTGGGAATTGGGCTATCGTGCTATCGGAAATACTAATTTGGTGATAGAATTGGTAGAGTCGATGGGAGAAAATGCTTCTTTGGAAAATATTATTTATAGAGGGGAAAATCATTATATTCGTGCCTTATGTTATTTCTTTTTGGTGAATGAATTTGCGCAACCTTATTCTAACAATCCGCAAAGTAATCCAGGTTTGCCTCTGAAACTGGATAGCAATCCTGATCTGATGAGCCTTCCTAAAAGCCGTTCTACCGTGGCAGAGGTATATGATCAAATTGTGAAGGATTTGAAGGATGCAATTACGTATATGACATTGCCGGAAGGGGTCTCTCCTAAGAATAATAACTACGCGACTAAAGAAGCGGCAGAGGCTTTGCTGGCAAGGGTTTATTCCTATATGGGCGACTTGGAGAATGCTGCTATTATGGCAGACAATGTTATCAAGTCGGGTAGATTTGAATTGGAACAGGGCGAAAGGTATGCCAAATATGCCCAATGGGTACCCGAAGAGAATAAAGAAACTATTTTTGCAGTGCGTCACGTCAAAGAGAAAGATGATCAAAAAGGCGGTGAAATGTTCATTAAGATTGATGGAAGCGGTGCGGAAGAGCGTTCTCTTTCTGATCCCTATTTGAAACTATTGGAACTTCATTTGGATGAGAATGATATGCCGAGTGACTTGCGTAGCCAATATGTGGTGAAGCGTTTTGTAGAAGATGGAGTACAAGATTTTACTGTACATCCTTATTTGGATAAGAAATATGAGGATTGGACTTTTGTCTATAGCGAAAAAGAGGCGAAAGCTGCTGGTTATAAATATACCCAGTTGACTATAACTAAGGAAAATGGGCAGTATGTTATTTCTGATGGACAGGCTGATGCTTTCCAAAGTAAATATATTCAGAGTGAGCCTTATAACTTGGGCAAGCGTTATTATGTAATAGCTAATGACGGTACTAAAATTATTGGTCGTATCGAACCAAGAGTGTTTGATGCTGCTACAAAAACGGGTAAAATGTCCCAATATTTGTTATATTCTTGCAATAAAAGATCTTATCAAGAAGAGTATAAACAACTTTATTCTCCTGTTATTTCACGTTTGGCTGAAATGTATTTGATTCGTGCAGATTATAATGCCGAAATTGGTGAAATTCAAAAGGCTTTGGATGATGTAAATATTATTCGCCGTCGTGCGGGAATCCCCGAATGGACTCTTGAAAACATGAAAACTGCTGAGGCCGGTAAACCGAAAGATATCAAGAAGATAGTGGAAGAAGAGCACAGGCTGGAGTTTGCTTTGGAAGGTCTTCGTCGTTTTGAAATATTCCGCAGACGTGGGACGTTGGATAGAAGATATCCAGGATCACATTGTACATCTGCTGGAGACAAGTTCCTGTTGGTTCCTTATAACTCTCCTGCTGTGTGCCAGTTTATTCCGCAGGCACAGTTTGATGCTTATCCTTATGATTTGGAACAGAACCCTTGATAAGCAAACAATTAACAAATCGATATTTAACATTTAAACAGAACATATTATGAAAAGATTATCATATATGATGTCATTCTTGTTGTCCTTTCTTATCTGCGGATGTGGAGAAATGGAACAACCTTATGTGGGATATATTGTCATAGAACGTGCCGTGGTAGAAGCAGCCGCCAACTCCACGGCTACCTTGATTGCTGAAACTGACATAGATTCACCTATTACGTTGAAAGTGGACGAAGAAGCGGCCGAATGGTGCTCTGTAAGTGTCAATGGCAAAGAAATCCATGCAACGGCAACCCAGGCCAATACTTCCTCTTCTTTTCGTACAGCTACAGTGACAGCCCGTTGCGGTTATCGCGAGACGACTTTTACTGTATTACAAAAATTTGAAGGACAGGAGTATTTGCAATATGATTGGACTAAGTGGACCGCTACCGGCAATAGTTGCCAGGTCAGTGATGGCGGAGGGTATTCAAGTCTGTTCAGTGAAGACCGTACAACTTATTGGCACGATCAGTATTCGCCGGAGTTTATAGAAGGTCCCTGGTACATTATTGTGGATATGAAAGAAGAACTTGAATGCTGCATGTTCCAAATTGGTAGAAGATATTATGCTGCAAATGGCAATAATTACGGTACCGTGAAGCATATGGATATATATGCTAGCATAGACAATGAAAACTTTACCAAAGTAGGTGAATTTTCTTTTGATTTACCATGGACGGCTCCTGATGGAACAGTGGTAGAAAGTAGTACTAGCCCGTTGATTCCTCCTTATGAAGAAATCAATTTGGAAGAGCCTGTTACAGCCCGCTATGTTAAAATGGTGATAACGGAAACTAATGGTAAACATGCTCAAGTGTCTTATTTTAAGGCATACGAAAAAATCTAATGTTGTGGAATATTATAATTTAAAATAGATTTATTCACAATAATATCTACCTTAATCAAAGATCTCATATTATTTTAATAATTGCCCATCTGGATAAACTTTATCCATATGGGCAGTATCAAATCAATATCCATAAGATTCAAACAACTGTCTCAATAAATCAAGATGAAAAAAATTCTAATATCAATTTTTATGAACTGCCTTGCTTTGGGCTTGGCAGCTCAATCTGAATTGCAGCTTGTACATGGCCCTTATTTGCAGGAGGTTACGCAAGATGGAGCTACGGTCGTATTTCTTGTTTCTGAAAAATCTTTCTCGTGGATAGAACTAAAACCTCATGGTGCTGCCGAGAAAGAAATTGTGCGTTGTTACGCTTCCAAAGATGGACTGAAAGCAGCCTATAATACATTTAATTCGATACGGTTGGAAAAACTACTCCCCGGCAAAAGCTATGATTATCGCATTTTATCTAAGGAGATATGCTCGTTCCAGCCCTACAAAGTGGTTTTTGGCGATAGTATTTCTACACAGTGGTATACTTTTTCCACTCTTGACCCACAGAAAAAAGGGGCCTCTATTTTTATAACCAGTGATATGCATAGTGACGCGAAAAAATTGGAAGCATTACTCAATTTTACAGATTATAAAACGTGTGATGCTATCATTTATGCAGGTGATATGATGAACTATATGGATGATCCAGAGGGGCCTTTTACTTCATTTATCGATACAAGCGTGAAAATGTTTGCATCGTCTATCCCTTTTGAGGTGGTTCGAGGAAATCATGAGACGCGTGGTAATTTAGCTCGTACATATTCTAATTATTTTCCTAAAAAGAATGGGAAAATTTATGGTTCATATTTGTTGGGAGATATTATGATAGTGATGTTAGATAGTGGCGAAGATAAAGCCGAAGACCATTGGGTGTATGCTGGATTGACGGATTATGATGCTTATCGTAGTGAACAGGCTAAATGGCTCAAGGCTTTGGTAAACACCAAAGAGTATAAAAAAGCTAAGTACCGTATTGTTATTTCCCATTTTCCAATGGTAATGGATCAGACTGTAAAAGAGGAAAACATGTGGTTGGGGTGGACTGATGCCATCCAGAAATTCTTACCTATTTTGAATAAAGCAAATGTTGATTTGTTGGTTTCGGGACATACACATCGCTTCTGCTATCATGATAGCGGGGCTGATGGAAATGCCTTTCCTGTATTGGAGCAAGGAGCAATGTGTGCCACACGTTTAGATGTGAAAGACGGAAAGATACGGATACAGGTAATCGATACAAACGGTAAAATTTTAGAAGATAAAACAATAGAACGCTAAGATAATATAAACTAATACTCGTTGATTGAATTAAAATGGAACATATTTTAGATGAACGTTTACGACTGTCACATCGTAATATAGATAACGTGAAGTTTATATCCATCTGTTGGAAAGTATAAAAACTTTGAGGCCGAGTACTTTGAGGATTGCTGTTTTTTTATGTTATAACGTCTGGCTCGTACTATCTGGTAAATATTGATAGGTTTAAAACGTATTATGAAAAGAGTTTTATCACTATATAATGTCCTTATGAATGTCTTTTGCAAGAAGGAGTGTGAGGTTGCGATGGTGGCTGAACAGTCCTCTATATTATATTAATTTTTTAATTCAATCAACGAGTAAATGATAACAAGTTGATTTAATATGTACGCTCATATTTAGTTTTTTTGATTGATATGGAAAAGCATAAGAATAAATATGGTAATTTGATGAGTTTAACGAGCTTATTGGCAGTCCCAACTTTATCTTTTGGTCAAGTCTCTATCCCCCAACAGCCCAATATTGTCATCATCGTAGCCGACGACCTCGGCTACGGTGATCTGAGTTGCTATGGCGCTACAGCCTTGAAAACTCCTGGCATGGACCGACTTTCCACAGAAGGTTTGCGCTTTACTCAAGGTCATTGTACGGCTGCTACGTCTACTCCAAGCCGTTATTCCCTGTTGACAGGTATGTATCCTTGGAGCAATCCGAACGCGAAGATCCTGCCTGGTAATGCTGCATTGATAATCGGTACAGACCAGGTGACCCTTCCGAAAGTGATGAAACAGGCAGGCTATGTGACTGGTACGGTGGGTAAATGGCATTTGGGCCTTGGAGATGGCCAGGTGGATTGGAATGACAGGATTTATCCGGGTGCCCGCGAAGTGGGTTATGACTATTCTTTTATTCAGGCAGCTACGAACGACCGCGTCCCTTGTATTTTCATAGAGAATGGTACGGGCGTCGGTCTTGAGAAGGATGACCCTCTTTATGTGAGCTATCGGAAGAATTTTGAGGGTGAACCCACGGGTAAGGATAATCCTGAGTTACTCCGTATGCATCCGAGTGTAGGCCATGCGGGCTCCATTGTGAACGGTGTACCACGTATTGGCTTCCAGACTGGTGGCCGTAAGGCTCAGTGGAAGGATGAGGAGATGGCAGAATTGTTTCTCGAAAAGGCAAAGGCCTTCCTGCGTGATAATAAGGACAAGCCTTTCTTCCTTTATTACGGCCTCCATCAGCCCCATGTCCCACGCGTTCCGAACGAACGTTTCATTGGCAAGTCGGGTATGGGTCCCCGTGAAGATGTCATTCTGGAGGCAGACTGGTGTGTATCTGAATTCTTGAAGGAAATGGACCGTTTGGGTTTGACGGAAAATACGCTGGTGATTCTGACGAGTGATAATGGTCCTGTACTTGATGATGGCTATCAGGATGAGGCTGAAGAACTGGTAGGTGAGCATAAGCCTGCCGGCCCTTATCGTGGATGGAAATGCTCCATGTATGAAGGTGGCACTTGCATTCCTTTCCTGCTGCGTTGGCCTGCTGTAGTGAAGCCGGGTGTGTCGGATGCCTTTGTTTGTCAGATGGACTTGCTGGCTTCGCTGTCTGCCCTGGTCGGTGAATCTTATTCAGCCCGTACCGATAGCCAGAATACACTCTCAGCTTTCTTGGGCTTCAGTCAGGAGGGACGTAAAGAACTGGTTATGGAAGGAATGCTTGACTATGCTTTCCGTCAGGGAGATTGGACATTGATACCTCCCTATGGTGCGAACCAGGAATATGAGCTTTATAATGTAAAGGAGGATCCGGGTCAGACGACTAATGTAGCAGCCAAGCATCCTGATCAGTTGCGCAAGCTGATAAGACGGTTTGAACATCTGAAGAGGACCACTGGGAAAGTAACAGATTTCTAATCATCATTTGAGATAACATAATTCTACTGACCTTCAATCAATCTCTTATAAATTAACTTTACCCTCGGATTATTCAGGAATGATCTGGTATCAAGGTAAAGATTGTATCAGGAACGTACTGCTCTTCAGTGTGAAAAAGCTCTGAAGGGCAGTTGTTGATTCCAGCTTATGAGGAGATTGTTCCTGCTGAACCGGTGAAGGCACGTTATATGAAAATGGAAATTACTGAAACGAACACAAGTAACGACGCTTGCCAGATAGCTTATTTCAAGGCATACGAAAAAATTTAAAGCCATAATTTCTTCTACCTTTTTAAAATCTAAGTATCTTTGCAGAGGATGTCCGATAGGTTCAGACATCCTCTTTTTATAAATCTAACTGAATCTAAAGATCATGAATAAACAGAAGGGGCTGTACTTATTGTTAGGACTATTGTTAACCTCTGTTGTCTGCGCTCAGGAAATTAGAGTGTATGATGTGGCCGATTTTGGCATGAAGGCCAACAGCTCGAAAAATATTTCTGCTACCTGGCAGAGCCTGCTGAAAAAAATCAATGCCGCATATGAGGAGGGTGACAGTATTGTGATCCGTTTTCATCCAGGTACCTATCATTTTTATGAGAAAGGGGCGGCTATAAGGGTGTACTATATATCTAATCACGATCAGGACAATCCGAAAAAGGTTGGTCTTCCTTTGGAAGGGATGAAGCATCTGACATTGGATGGTGGTGGAGCTTCATTTGTCTTTCATGGTAGAATGTTGCCGATTTCTCTAGTGCATTCAGAGAATTGTGTTTTAAAGAATTTCAGTATTGATTTTGCAAATCCACATATCGCACAAGTGGAGATTGTGAAGAACGATCCGAAACAAGGGATTACTTTCCGTCCAGCTCCTTGGGTGAAATATCGCATTGCTAAAGATAGTGTCTTTGAAGCTTATGGCGATGGATGGACAGTAAGACATAGTTGGGGAATTCCTTTTGAAAAGGATACAAGACGGATTGTCTACAATGCCGGTGATCGTGGATGCAATACCAAGGGAGCTTCTTTGACATCAGATGGATGTGTGTTGGCACCGAACTGGAAAGACAGTAAACTGGTACCGGGAACGATATTTGTGATGCGTGGATGGGGACGTCCCACTCCGGGTATTTTCCTTTCGCACAATCTTAATACCCGTCTGGAAAATATACAGGTACATTATACAGAAGGAATGGGCCTGTTGGCCCAAGTATGTGAAAATGTAACGCTCGAGAAATTCCGTGTGTGTTTAAAAGGGGAGGAGGATCCTCGCTATTTTACGACTCAAGCGGATGCTACCCACTTTTCGGGTTGCAAGGGAAAGATCATTTCATGTAACGGGTTGTACGAGGGGATGATGGATGATGCGATCAATGTGCACGGCACTTACTTGAAAGTAATCGACCGTAAGGATGAGTACACCTTGGTGGGGCGTTATATGCATGACCAGTCTTGGGGTTTTGAATGGGGACGTACAGGTGACGAAGTACAGTTTATCCGTTCAACGACCATGGAATTGATCGGTACCAAAAATAAAATTACGGCTATCACCCCTTATGATAAGGACTGTATAGAAGGAGCTCGCGAATTTCTGATAAGTTTTGAGAAGCCTGTAGAGGCCTGTATTGATGAAAAGGGAAGCTTTGGTATTGAGAATTTGACTTGGTCTCCAGAAGTCTTGTTTTCGGGTAATCTTATTCGCAACAATCGGGCGCGTGGTGCTTTGTTCAGTACGCCTCGCGAGACAATTGTCGAAAACAATACATTTGATCATACATCAGGAACAGCCATTTTGCTTTGTGGGGATTGTAACGGATGGTTTGAGACAGGGGCTTGTCGCAATGTTCAGATACGGAACAATCATTTTATCAATGCGTTGACCAGTATGTATCAGTTTACCAATGCTGTGATTTCTATCTATCCGGAGATTCCTGAACTGGAGAAGCAACAAGCTTATTTTCATGGAGGGAAAGAGGGAGGCATTGTGATAGAAAACAATGTATTCGATACGTTTGATGCCCCAATCCTCTATGTAAAATCCGTAGATGGTCTTGTCTTTCGGAACAATACGATAAAAACAAATACGGAATATCCTCCTTTTCATTTTAACAGAAATCGCTTTTGGTTGGAAAAGGTGAATCGTGTATCCATTTCAGAATAAAATAAAATGTGAGTAACTTCTAACTTAAATTATAAAACTCGTATAGCATGAGAAACTTTTATGGTAATCTTGAGCGTTGGAAAGCGATGCCTTTAGCATTGGCTTTACTATTATTATCTCCTCAGCAGGAAGCTCAAGCTGTGTGTAATGAAAAAAACGGTGTCGAGGCTACACAACAGGCTGCGATATAAATTGTCGAAGCTGTCCAAATCAATCCGACTACGGTAGAAATTCTCTTTTCAAACAATCAGCGCATGACGCTCGATTTTTATGGGGAGAATATTTTCAGAATGTTTCAGGACAATGCGGGAGGTGTCATTCGTGATCCCCAAGCTGAGCCGGAAGCAAAAATTTTGGTGGGCCAGCCACGTAAATCTATTGTAGGATTGGATTTACAAGATGAGTCTGGACAATTGTCGGTGGCTACGGAGAGAATCAAGATCGTGTTTGATAAGAATACGACATTGATGAAGGTAGTCAATTTGGAAAACGGAAAGGTTGTGATTGAAGAAGTGGAGCCTATCGTGTTCGAAAAGGATATGGTTACATTGAAACTGAAAGAGCAACCTGATGAATATTTCTATGGCGGAGGTGTACAGAATGGACGTTTCTCCCATAAAGGGCGATCTATTGCCATTGAAAATCAGAATAGTTGGACGGATGGTGGTGTGGCGTCCCCAAATCCTTTTTATTGGTCGACAAACGGTTATGGCATCATGTGGCATACGTTTAAAAAAGGAGTTTATGATTTCGGACGTGAAGTAGCTGGAGTTGTCAAGTTGTCTCATCAAACAGATTATTTGGATCTCTTCGTGATGGTCAATGAGGGGGCTGTACCTTTGTTGAATGATTTTTATCAACTGACAGGAAATCCTGTACTGATACCGAAATTTGGTTTCTATCAGGGCCATCTGAATGCTTACAATCGTGACTACTGGAAAGAAGATGAGAATGGCATCTTGTTTGAAGACGGGAAGCGTTATAAGGAAAGTCAAAAAGACAATGGTGGCATCAAGGAATCATTGAATGGCGAAAAGAACAATTATCAGTTCTCGGCCCGTGCGGTGATTGATCGATATAAGAATCATGATATGCCTTTGGGTTGGTTGCTCCCTAATGACGGATACGGTGCCGGTTATGGACAGACAGGTACGTTGGACGGTAATATTCAGAATTTGAAAAGCCTGACAGACTATGCCCACAAGAATGGAGTGGAGATAGGTCTTTGGACTCAGTCGGATTTGCATCCGAAAGAAGGGGTTGAGGCGTTGCTTCAACGTGATATTGTTAAAGAAGTGAGAGATGCAGGTGTGCGCGTATTGAAGACGGATGTCGCTTGGGTAGGTGCCGGTTATTCATTCGGATTGAACGGTATTACGGATGTGGCACAAATCATGCCTTATTATGGCAATAATGCACGTCCTTTCATCATCAGCTTGGATGGTTGGGCTGGTACTCAACGTTATGCAGGGTTATGGTCGGGTGACCAGACGGGTGGTAACTGGGAGTACATCCGTTTCCACATCCCAACCTATATTGGTTCAGGCCTTTCGGGTAATCCTAATATTTCTTCAGATATGGACGGTATTTTCGGTGGAAAGAATTTGGTAGTAAATACCCGTGATTTCCAGTGGAAAACCTTTACTCCTATGCAGCTGAACATGGACGGCTGGGGAGCAAATGAAAAATATCCGCATGCTTTGGGTGAGCCTGCTACTTCTATCAATCGCTGGTACCTGAAGTTAAAGTCGGAATTGATACCCTATACTTATAGTATAGCACGGGAATCAGTAGATGGCTTGCCTATGATTCGTGCGATGTTCCTTGAATATCCTAATGCCTATACATGGGGTAAGTCTACCCAATACCAATATCTGTATGGCCCTTATTTCTTGGTTGCTCCGATTTATCAGGCTACGAAGGCTGATGGACAGGGTAATGATGTTCGTAATGGAATTTACTTGCCAGAAGGTGAGTGGGTTGACTATTTCTCTGGTGATGTCTATCAGGGTGGCTGTATCATTAATAACTTTGCTTCACCGCTTTGGAAGCTTCCTGTGTTTGTGAAGAAAGGGGCTATTATCCCAATGGTAAATCCTAACAACAATGTGCATGAGATAGATCAGCATCTGCGTATCTATGAATCGTATCCTTATGGCTATTCATCATTTACAGAGTACGATGACGATGGCGTGTCGGAAGAATATCGTGCGGGTAAATTTACGACTACGTTGATTGAATCGGATGTGAATGAAAAGGGTGAGTTACAGGTAACAATCCATCCTGCACAGGGTGATTTCAAAGGCTTGGTAAAGGAGAAGGCCACTGAATTCCGAATCAATGTCACTGAGAAGCCGAAGAAGATTGTAGCCAATGTTGGTAAAAACAAGATTAAGCTCACTGAAGTTACTTCATTGGAAGCATTCAAGGCGGGCGAGAATGTGTATTTCTACAATCAGTCTCCTAATTTGAACCAGTTTGCGACGCCAGGCAGTGATTTTGCCAAAGAGGTGATAACAAAGAACCCTCAATTGCTGGTGAAACTGGCTGCTTCGGACATTACGGCCGCTACCACTACTTTGACGGTGAAAGGTTTTGCCTTTGCTCCTGCTGACAAGTATCGCATTTCGACAGGTACGTTGCTTGCTCCTCAGCCACAGATTTCTGATGAAAACACCGAAGCTTATACGTTGAAACCCACATGGGCGAAAGTTGAAAATGCTGATTTCTATGAAATAGAGTTCGATGGTATGCTTTATACTACCATTCGCGAAACCGAACTGCTGTTTGAAGGTCTGAAGGCAGAAACCGCTTATTCCTTCAAAGTACGTGCTGTAAACAAGGAGGGTGTATCTGATTGGGCAGAATGCAGTGCTACCACGAAACAGAACCCGTTGGAATTTGCGATTACAGGTATGATGGGTGAAACCTCTGTACCTAATCAGGGAAATTCGATTCGAAAACTGTTTGATTTTGAAGAAGGTGAGATTTGGCATACGAAGTACAATGAAAAAGCTGTACCGTTCGATTTGATTATTGATTTGCGCTCTATCAATCAGATCGAAAAACTACATTATCTGCCTCGTGACAATGCCGGCAACGGAACGTTGTTGAAAGGAACGATCTATTATAGTATGGATAAGGAGAACTGGACAGAAGCAGGTGCTTTTGATTGGAAGCGTGACAATGAGACGAAGATTTTCAACTTCGGACAGAAGCTGACAGTTCGTTACATCAAGATGAGTGTGACAGAGGCTGTAGGCGACTACGGTTCTGGACGCGAGATCTATGTGTTTAAGGTGCCAGGCACAGAAAGCTATCTGCCGGGCGACATCAACAATGATAAAAAGATTGACGAGAACGACCTGACTTCGTATACCAATTACACAGGTTTGAGAAGAGGTGATTCCGATTTCGAAGGATATATCAGTCGTGGCGACTTGAATGTAAACGGCCTGATCGATGCTTATGATATCTCTGCAGTGGCTACCCGCTTGGAAGGTGGTGCGCATGCTCGGAATGTGGAAAAAGTAGAAGGCAATATTACGCTGACCACAGCTAAGCGCTCATATACGAAGGGCGAGACGGTTGAAATCCAGGTAAAAGGTATAGGACTGAAGGCTGTCAATGCTTTGAGTTTTGCTCTTCCTTACAATCCTGCCGATTACGAATTTGTAGGAATTGAGGCAGGTGCCGTCAAGGATATGCATAATATGACGAACGACCGTCTTCATACCAGTGGTGAGAAAGCATTGTATCCGACCTTTGTCAATCTCGGTGATCGTGAGACGCTGGAAGGCGATTGTGACCTGTTTGTCATTAAGCTGAAGGCCAATCGAAATGTGAAGTTCGACCTGCAGGCAAAAGATGGTTTCTTGGTAAACAAACGAATGGAGGTCAGAAAGTTCTGAAAAAGAGAGGCATCTTCTTGTTTCATCGGCAAGTTATGCTTACCTTTGCAACATGTGAATAGAGGAAGGGGTTTACACATGTAAAATGGCGTACCCTCTGTCCTCTTGATATAGATACAACATTTTTATTCTTTAACTTTTAAATTAAAACCATTTATGAAAAAAATTGGAACATTACTGTTGGCCATGTGCCTTGCATTGGGTGCATGCTCTACACAGTCGACCTCTACCGTTCAGACGAACGATAAGGGTACGCAGTGGGAATGGAAGAACGGAACCATTGTAGTAAAAACACCTGAGCGTCCTGCCGGACAGCAAAGCGTATTGGGACTGACTACTCCGAAAATGGAGGTGGTACGTGTAGGTTTTGTCGGCTTGGGTATGCGTGGCCCGGGTGCTGTCGCTCGTTTTACTTATATCCCTGGTACTCAGATTGTAGCTCTTTGTGATTATGAGCAAAAGCGTGCTGAGGCTTGCCAGCAGATTCTGAAGAAAGCTTCTCTGCCGAAGGCTGCCATTTATTCAGGAGCCAATGGCTATGAAGAGCTCTGCAAACGTGATGATATTGACTTGGTTTACATTGCCGCTGACTGGTTGCACCACTTTCCCATCGCCAAGTGTGCGTTGGAGAACGGCAAGAACGTCGCTATTGAAGTACCTTCTGCCATGAACTTGAAGGAATGCTGGGAGTTGATAGATCTGAGTGAAAAAAATCGTAAGCACTGTATGATTCTGGAGAACTGCTGCTATGACTGGTTTGAAATGAACACCCTGAACATGGCTCAGAATGGTGTGTTCGGCGAAGTGATCCGTGCACAAGGTGCTTATATCCATAACTTGAGCGAATTCTGGGATTACTATTGGAAGAACGGCGAAGGCGACAAGCTGGGCTGGCGTCTGGACTACAACATGCGTCATCGTGGCGACGTATACGCTACTCACGGCCTTGGTCCTGTTGCACAGGCGCTTGATATCCACCGTGGTGACCGTATGACTACGCTGGTAGCTATGGATACCAAATCTGTTATCGGTAAGGCATTGGTTGAAGAAAGAACAGACTCTACCTGCAACAACTTCCGTAACGGCGACCACACTACGACGTTGATCCGCACTGCCAATGGTAAAGTGATTGAAATCCAGCACAACGTGATGACTCCTCAGCCTTACAACCGTCTGTATCAGCTGACTGGTACTAAAGGCTTTGCCAATAAATATCCTGTAGAAGGTTATGCTCTCGACGCAGCTCAGCTGAGTGCTTCTGGTGTACAGCCTAAGGTTGATGACCTGAGCGCACATGGTTTCATGTCTGACGCTGACATGAAGGCACTGGTAGAGAAATATCAGCACCCCATCCTGAAGAAATATGGTGAGATGGCTAAGGAAGTAGGTGGTCACGGTGGTATGGACTTCATCATGGACAGCCGTCTGGTATACTGCTTGCAGAATGGTCTGCCTTTGGATATGGACGTATATGACCTGGCTGAATGGTGCTGTCTGGCCGAGCTGGGCGAATTGTCTATGGACAATGGTTGTGCTGCTGTTGAATTCCCCGACTTCACTCGTGGCGAATGGAATGTAGTGAAAGGTTACAAGCACGCTTATGCAAGCCCCGAAGATGAGGCTGCCAGCATGGAGAAGGCTAAAGCTTTCACTGCTAAATTGAAAGAACAAGGTGCCAAAGAATGGGCAGAAGAAGGTAAATAAAACATAGTTTTCCTTATAGGAAAGCAATGGAATCTTAATCCCATTCCATCTTTTTATAGTATAAAGCCGGCTTAGTCCGGCTTTTTTACTATCTTTGCCTATGCTGACCAAATTAAGATCTGAAATGAAAAAGACGTTGTTATGGGCCTGCTTTCTGATAGGATGTGCAAGTGTGCAGGCGCAAGATCCCCTTATTGAACCTGAAGAAGGACGGACGTTGCTCGAACGTTTCACCAAAGGTGGGAAATCCATTTCATCCAGTAGTATGAATTTACAATTCTATACGTCCGCTGCAGCCAATTTCATAGATGGCTCGTTGGACGAGGCTGCATTTAAAATCAATGGAGTCCGTTTGGAGTTGTTGGGAGATTTTGGTAAAAGTTTCGCTTATCATTTCAGACAATCGTTCAATAAGTACAGCAATCCTCGTGCGGTGGACAACCTGTCTTCCTCTGTAGAGTGCGCTTACGTAGACTGGCGGATGAATCCTCATTTTATGTTGACGGTAGGAAAGCAGGCTATTCAGCTGAGTGGTTATGAATATTGGGTGAATGCAATTCGGGTGCGTGAATTCAGTGATTTCAATAACTATATTGATTGTTATCAGGCAGGTCTAAATGGAGCCATCATCTTTTCGCCTACGCAACGGTTGAATTTACAGGTGCTGAATAATTCGGCTGCTAAGGGAGAGGAGTCTTTTATCTATGGACTTCCCGAAGGGGTGAACAAGGTAAAAGTTCCTGTACTTTCTACTCTCAACTGGGATGGTTATTTCTTCGACAGAGGATTAAATTTACGTTATTCCGCTTCGTGGGGAGAGTTGGCCGACAAGCGTGACATTCTTTATCTGACCGCTGGTAATGTGTGGGAGAAAGGCCCTATTGTAGCATATGCGGATTTTATGTATTCACGTGAGGGTATTGATACGAAAGGGCTGATCAGTGAGCTGTCTGCTACTTTGGCTGATGGAGGTGTGACGGCGCAGCATGTCCATTACTTTACGACTATTCTTAATTTCGATTATCGGGTACATAAACACTGGAATGTGTATGCAAAAGGCGCTTACGAATTAGGGGGCGTGTATAAAGCAAATGGCCCTTATGAGAAAGGCCTTTATCGTCGCACATGGAATGCACAATTGTGTGCAGAGTATTTTCCGATGGACAATAGTGAATTGCGTATCTACCTGCACCTGTTGTATAAAGATCATGGGCTGACGTCGCGTGCTCGTGCGTTGGGAGCCGATGACTATACGTCGCAGCGTATTTCGTTGGGTTTGGTTTATACCATTCCTGTTTTCTAAGGTTTTCTGATTTGTCCGTTACCTTCGATAATCCACTTGTAAGTAGTAATTTCTTCCAAAGCCATCGGGCCACGTGCATGTAGTTTTTGAGTGCTGATGCCTATTTCTGCACCTAAGCCGAATTGAGCTCCGTCAGTAAATGAAGTCGGGGCATTGACGTAGACACAGGCTGCATCTACTTTGCGGCAGAACAAGGCTGCATTCGTCGGATTTTCTGTCACGATGCATTCGCTATGTTTGGAACTGTAGTGTTGGATATGATTCAACGCTCCCTCTATTGAACTACAGGTTTTAATGGACATTTTGTAATCCAGAAATTCGGTGCCAAAGTCTTGATCTGTGGCCATTTTGAGCAATTCTTGTGGATAGTTCCCTTGCAGTGCGGCATAAGCAGGGGCGTCAGCACAGATGATGACGTGGCTGTTGGCCAGTGGCGCACAAAGTTGGGGCAGATCGTGGAGGCGTTCGGCGTGGACAATCAGGCAATCCAAGGCATTGCATACACTGACGCGGCGTGTTTTGGCATTGTTGATAATGGCTGTTCCCTTTTGCAAGTCACCTTCTTTATCGAAGTAAGTGTGGCAGATGCCTGCGCCGGTCTCAATAACAGGGATTGTAGCATTCTGGCGGACGAATTGGATGAGATTGCTGCTACCGCGGGGGATTAGCAAGTCTACATATTGATTAGCATGGAGCAGTTCGGCGGTTGCTTCATGGGTGGCGGGGAGGAGTTCGACAATGTGTGGATTGAGTTGAAAATGTTTCAGCACCTGATGGATGACGTGGATGATAGCACGGTTCGAACAGTCGGCATCGCTTCCTCCCTTTAGGATGCAGGCATTACCACTCTTCAGGCAGAGTGAGAAAACATCGAAGCTGACGTTGGGGCGCGCTTCGTAGATGATGCCTATGACGCCAAAAGGAACGCTGACTCGCCGAATGCGCAACCCGTTGGGCAGTGTGTTTTCTTTCAGCGTACGACCTAACGGAGAGGGCAGGGTGGCAACGTTGCGGATGTCGGCAGCAATGCTTTGAAGACGCTCTTTCGTGAGCTTCAGACGATCATATTTTGGATTGGCCGGATCCATACGCTCTAAGTCTTTAAGATTTTCAGACAGAATGAAATCTGTCTGTTCGATGGCGGCTTTGGCCACAGCCAGCAGGATCTTGTTGATATCTTTGTCGGTCAGTTCCAATAATTGTAGACTGGCCTCTTGTACTGCTTCAAATGTATGGATCAGGTTCATTGTTGTTTTTTTTTTGTGGTTATTCGATGTACAGATAGTCGTAATGGATGATGGGTTTCTCGCCGTGTTTGCCCATGACTTCACGGGCTTGGTCTGAGCTGCAATTGGCTTTTCCGACGCCAATGGGCTTTCCTTCTGCATTGATGATGCGGACGATATCGTCTTTCTCGAACTCACCTTTGACGTCTGTGATACCTACCGGTAGGATACTGGCAGCTTTGTCGGCAACTATAATTTCGGTGGCTCGTGGGTTAATGTGTAGCTCTCCTTTGGCGAATCCTTCGCTATGTGCAATCCATTTCTTGATGCTGGAGACGGGTTGCGCTGCTGGCACGAAGCGAGTGCAGAGCGTGTCTTCAGGTTTTTCTATCAAGTCAGTCAATATATTGTCACGTTTGCCGTTGGCGATGATGACCGTAATCCCTTCGTCGGCAACCTTGCGGGCTATACGAGTTTTGGTCAACATCCCTCCACGTCCAAAGCTCGATTTAGAGGCTTGAATGTAGGAGGTCAAATCACAGTTTTGTTCGATTTTGCGGATGACTTTTGAGGTGGAATCGGATGGTAGCCCGTTGTAGATGCCGTCAATGTTGCTTAGTATGATGAGGGCTTGTGCGTCCATCATGGTGGCTATCAGGCCCGAAAGTTCGTCGTTGTCTGTAAACATCAATTCTGTGACAGAAATGGTGTCGTTTTCGTTGACGATGGGGAGAACGCCATTGTCCAGCATCACGTTCATGCAATTCTTCTGGTTAAGGTAGTGACGTCGTGTGCCGAAACTTTCTTTCATGGTAAGCACTTGTCCCACGGTGATACCATATTCGCGGAACAGTTCATAGTAGCGGTTGATGAGCTTTACTTGCCCGATGGCAGAAAATAATTGGCGTTGGTCTACACTGTCCAGCTTTTTGATAGGTGAAAGTTCGCTTCGACCTGAAGCTACAGCTCCCGAAGAGATAAGGACTACCTTGATGCCAGCCTTGTGTAGGGCCGCAATTTGATCGACCAACGCAGACATGCGGGTAACGTCCAATGTCCCGTCGGCACGAGTAAGTACGTTGCTGCCAATTTTGACAGCAATTCGGTTCAATGCTTGTTTCATATTTGTGGTTCGGTCGTTTGTCTCTGTCTTAGCCATTTTGCTCCCTGTCGCGTTCACGCATCACTTGCATGGCTGCTTCATAGTCTTCTTCGTTCACCAATATAGCTACGTCTATGGCCGTTTCGGGGAGGGCTATGTTGACTGCGATACCGTCTTTAGTGGCAGATTTCACTCCGTTTGCTTCCAGTAATCCTTTTACTAACTCGGCTTCCCATAAGGAACCTTTGAATACTTCAATGAGTTTGCTTTTGTCTTCCGCTTTCATAACTTTCCGATTTAAAAGGTTTGGGTTTACAAAAATAACAAATTCATTTTTCAAAAGCTTATAATGTGTCGGATTATTTATGGATTACGTTGTATTCTTATTGCTAAACATCTACTTTAGCGTTGTAAAGTGGCACTTTAGAAGTCTAAAGAGGCACTTTACGATGCTAATCATTAAGGTCCAGATGGCTGACTTGGATTGATTCATTGAGGAAAGTCGAGGCAGAGTCGGCAAATTTCTCTTCGGCTTCCGTAGTAAAGTAAGTACAAGTTCCGCCACGCGTGCATCGCGTATCCATTTCGGGATGACGTTTGAGGTAATCCTGCAAACTTTTGGCGACTAACTCTCCTTGCGAAACAATGTGGATACCTTCTGGTACATATTGTTTTATTTTGGGTAGAAGCAGAGGGTAATGAGTGCATCCCAAGATGATTGTGTCAATCTGATTATCCTTAGCAAGCAGCTCGTCGATGTATTTCTTCACGAAATAGTCGGCACCTGGTGCTTGGGCTTCGTTGTATTCGACGAGGGGAACCCACATGGGACACGCTTGTCCTGTGACCTTGATTTCAGGGAAAAGCTTATGTACTTCCATGATATACGATTCCGATTTGATTGTGCCGGAAGTGGCCAAAATACCGACATGTTTGCTCTGGGTGATACTATCGATACGCTCTACGGTAGGGCGGATAACGCCCAATACACGTCGGTCAGGATCGATTTGAGGGAGATTGTTGATTTGTATGCTACGTAAAGCTTTGGCTGAAGCTGTGTTGCAAGCCAGTATGACCAGGTGGCAACCCAACTCAAAGAGTCGTGTTACAGCCTGTAAAGTGAATTCGTATACGATTTCGAAGGAGCGTGTACCATAAGGGGTCCGGGCGTTGTCGCCCAGGTAGATGAAATCATTATGCGGGAGTATTTCTTTGAATTTGCTCAGGATGGTCAGTCCGCCATAGCCAGAGTCGAAAACGCCGATAGGGCCTGGTTGGGATGGTAATGTATGTTTCATGTGTCATTTTGAATAATCTATTCACAAACTTACTGATTTTATTCGAATATCAAGGCTGTTGCCGGAGGCTATTTCTTGTATATGCAAAAAAATCCCGAAATACATGGGATGCATTTCGGGATCGCTTGATTTATAATTTGTGATTATTTTATTCCGAGTTGGGTTTTTACCTTGGCGGTCAGGTCGATGCTTCCTGTACCGATGTAAGCAACCGGTGTACGTGCGATATCGAAGATATAAACAACACCTTCTGCCTTACCTACAGCCTGAACAGCATCGTCCAGTTTCTTATAGATAGGTACCATAGCTTCTTGCTGAGCCTTTTCCATTGCCTGATAGGCTTCCTGTTGGAATTGTTGCTGGCGTTGTGCCATGTCCTGTACTTCCTTTGAACGTCTTTCCAGAATATTCTTAGGTAGAGAATCTTGCTGTTGGAGCAGTTCCTGATACTTTCTGTTGAACTCTTCTTCCGAACGTTGCATTTCTTCACGATATTGTTTTGACAATGCATCCAAGTCGGCCTGTGCTTTAGTGAATTCAGGCATCACGGTGATGATTTCCTGCGAATTCATGTGGCCGAATTTGGCTTGTGCCATCGCTCCCAAGGGGAGGATGAACATAACTGCGATGAGTGCGATTTTTTTAAGCATAATGTTTATTTTTAAATTGATTATTTCTTCTTTTAGTGACTTTCGTGCAAATGTATTGATTTTAATTGGAATATCCTAACCTTGCCAATACTTCGTTGCTGATATCGATATCAGGAGAGGCGAATATAATGCTGGAAGCCGATGCACGATCGGTTACAACTGCATATCCTCGTTGGGTTGCGATTTCTTTGACGGCGTTGTAAATTTGATCTTGAATCGGACCTATCAAAGCTTCACGTTTCTTATAAAGTTCGCCTTCTGGGCCAAAATATTTGCGGCGGAGCTCGGCTAAAGATTTTTCTTTTTCTACGATTTCATTCTCTTTTTGGGTACGTTGTGCTTCTGTCATGCTCTTGGCAGTAGCCTGGTAACTCTCATATAGATTTTTAGCTTCCTGCCCTGCTTTTTCTATTTCTGCCTGCCATTGTTTGCTGGCTTGTTCCAGTTGTTGGTTGGCACTTTTGTAAGCAGGGATATTCTCAAGGATATATTCCATGTCAATCAATGCAAACTTCTGCGCATGGGTTGCCACACTGAAGATGGTCAGTAGTAATAGGGTAAAAACACTCTTCTTCATAACTTATCGGTTTTGGTGAAACTAATGTTAGAATTCTTGTCCCAGAATGAAGTGGAACTGGCTTCCGCCATACGAACTTGATCCACGTACTTTGTCGAAACCATAAGCCCAGTCGATACCCATCATACCTACCATCGGGAGGAAGATGCGGACACCGACACCTGCCGAACGTTTCAGTTCGAAGGGGTTAAAGTCGTTTACCTCCTGCCAAGCATTACCGGCCTCGACAAAAGTCAGGGCATAAATGCTGGTACTGGTTTCGAGCATCAGCGGGTAGCGCAATTCAAGGCCAAGGCGGGTGTAGGCATAACCTTCGCTGCCGTAAGAGGCCAATGAACCGTTTTCGTAACCACGCAGGGCTATTGTTTCGGTTGCGTAATAGGAATAGCCGGTCATACCGTCACCACCCACTTCGAAAGTACCGAACGGTGACTTTTTATATTTATTGTAATGACCCAGCAAACCGAACTCAACACGACCCATGAGGACAGGTGTACGTTTCACGTTGTAGGGGTCCATCAACGGAATGTATACTTTTGATTTGAATTTCCACTTGTGGTATTCTACCCATTTGTGCATCTTGTTGATATCATCCTGGTTGTTCAGGTTGTATTTGCTGTAGTCTACTCCGTCGAACAGAGAATAAGGCGGTGTAAACTGTACAGAGAGCGAGAACTCGGATCCTTGGCGCGGATAAATCGGGTTGTCGATAGAGCTGCGCGAAAGGGTCAGGTTTATACTCAAGTCGTTGCACTTTCCATTGGTTACAGGGAAGTATTGCCACTCTTTCAAAACATAGCGTTGATAAGAGAGCTCTGCGGTGAACTGGAAGTAGTCATCAGGCCACTTCAGACGCTTACCAAACATGACGGCCAAACCATACATCTGAACTGATTTGTCGGGGTCATAATAGTTCTCGTAGTTAGTATAGTTGCCATAGTTGTAGAGGCCATAACCGTACATACCACTATAAAGACTGTTATAGTAGCTATTATAATAAGCATCGTTATAGTAACGGCTACTGATATCCGTCTGGCGGGAATAGAAGGCTGACACAGAGAAAGCATTCGGACGCTTGCCGCCGAACCAAGGATCGTAGAATGATACACTATACGACTGGTAGTATTTAGCATTGGTTTGGCCGCTGATGGTCAGTGTCTGTCCGTCACCTTGTGGCAGGATGCCTCGATAGTTCTCGCCCGGGTGTAACAAGTTGGCCAGTGAGAAGTTGGTAAACTTCAGACTCAATTTACCGATGACACCTGTCTGTCCCCAACCTGCTGAAAATTCGACCTGGTCGTTAGCTTTGGAAACAAGCGGATAGCCGATATCCACCGTACCGTCTTCGGGACGTGGTTTAATGTCCGGCTGGAGTTGTTCGGGGTCGAAGTGTCCCATCTGCTGGATTTCACGAAGCGAACGCATCAATTCTTCACGGCTGAAAAGATCACCCGGGCGGGTACGAAGTTCGCGGCGTACAATGTTCTCGTAGACGCGGTCGTTACCACTGATGATGATCTTGTTGATGGTTGCCTGGCGTCCTTCGTAAATACGCATTTCAAGGTCGATGGAGTCACCTACGATGTTTACTTCTACAGGATCAAGGCTGTAGAACAGGTAACCGTTGTTGTAGTACAAGTTTCCGATAGCATCTTCATCGGTCGATGTACGTTCTTCAAGTAACTTCTGGTTGTAGACGTCGCCTTTCTTCATGCGAAGCAAGTAGTCCAGCTGCTCAGATGGATAAAGCGTGTTACCTACCCATGTCACGTTACGCAGATAGTATTTCTGTCCTTCTTCAATTTGCAGATAAACGTTTACGGTCTTTTCATCGTAGGGTGTCACACTATCGGCCACAATCATGGCATCGCGATAACCCAGTTCGTTATACTTGTCGATGATGAGTTGCTTGTCTGCCTCATAGTTCTCTTCTACGAATTTCTTAGTGCGGAACAGGTTCAACAGTTTACCTTTTTCGTTGGTTTTCTTCATCACACGCTTCAGCTTCTTGGCGGTGATGGCTTTGTTTCCTTCGATCGTAATCTGATGTACCTTTACTTTTTCTTTTTTGTCGATTTCGATGTCGACAATCACTTGGTTTTCGTTGTTCTTATCATCTTTTTGGTTGATGATGACTTCTGCGTTTTTGAATCCTTTGTCGTCGAAATAACGTTCTATCAATGTTTTAGCACGGTCTATCTGATTGGGAGTAATCTGATTTCCCTTAATCATTCCGATCTTGGTTTCCAAATCTTCACGTTCAGACTTCTTGACGCCATGGAAATGGATTTCCGATACACGCGGACGCATCACCACGTGGATGGTGAGCCATGCCTTGTCGCCTTCTACCTTGTCGAATGTGATAGAAACATCGGAGAAAAGTCCGTGACGCCAATAGCGTTTACAGGCTTGGGTGATTTCATCGCCAGGAATGGTGATCAGCTGTCCTTTTGAGAGGCCGGACAGGTTGATGATGACATAATCTTCATAATTTTCGGCGCCTTCCACTTTGATGTCTGCTATTTCATATTTTTTCGGGGTGCCATAGAGCACAACGGGTTTTTCAGACTGATTGTCTTGTGCGAATGCCGTCGGCAGGCAGCTAATGAGGAGAAAGGCTGTTACGAGTATGGAGAAGATACGATAATGCATTATTTCACTGATTACAGATTACTATTCTATTTCTTTATTTATGGTTTCAACTGATTTGCTCACTGGTTTTACCAAACCTTCTTTCACGTTTCTGGTAGTCACAAATGGCACGGCAGAATTCTTCTTCGTGGAAGTCGGGCCAATAGGTGTCGCAGAAATAAAGTTCCGAATAGGCACATTGCCATAACAGGTAATTGCTTAATCGGATTTCGCCTCCCGTCCGTATCAGCAAGTCGGGATCGGGCATGAAATTGGTAGCCAGATGCCGGCTGATGGTACGGTCGTCTATCTGCTCTGGAGACAGAATCCCATTTTTTACCTCTTCGGCTATTTGACGTGTTGCTTCGGTTAGCTCCCAACGTGAGGAATAACTCAAGGCCAGAACGAGACACATGCCCGTATTGGCTGAGGTATGTTCGATACAACTGTTCAAACGGGTTTGTACATTGGCAGGCAGTTTGGCGATATCACCTATCACGCGGAAACTGATGTTGTTCTTCATGAACGTTTCTTCCTCAATGGAGTCAAACAGCAGTCCCATCAGTGCACTGATTTCTGTTTCAGGACGGTTCCAATTTTCAGTGGAGAAAGTGTAGAGGGTCAAATATTTGACACCCATCCTTGCTGCTTCTTCGGCAATGATGTGCACAGTCTCTGCACCGGCTTGGTGACCAAAACTGCGTTCGTGTCCGCGTTGTTTGGCCCATCGTCCGTTTCCATCCATGATGATGGCTACGTGCTGTGGCACCCGGTTAAGGTCGATTTGTTCTTTATATGACATCTTTATATCTATAAAGCGGTATTAGTATTTCTTTAATTTGTTGAGGCAACCACGCCATACTTCATTGGTGGTACCTCCCCATATGATCCAGATGAAATTGTTCTTGTCTACTGTGATTGTGTATGAGGTACCTTTCGAAGCAAATTCTGCGGGGAATACGACTTTTTCTTCCTGTTTCTCCCATGCGATGCCACCTGTTGCCGATTTATAAAAGGCTTCCAGTTTGCCTCCCATAATGTAGAGTGCATCGTCGTAATAGATGATGCTGGGATTGGTCAGGGCTGGACAATGGGAAGTGGTAGTGGTGCTCAGGTCCACCCAGCCATAACCGCTCATGGAAGACCAGGGTACGGTTTGCTCATTGTCATCTTGCGATACGTTGCCTACCAGGAATGCCTTGTTCAGACCGTTTGATGTAGTCAAGGTGCAGGCTGAATAGTTGGCGGTTGGGAAACCTTCGGGCACTTCGTCTTGCTGAACCCATGTGGTGCCGTCGGTAATACAGAAGTAGTTCTTACCGTCGGTTTCGTTCTTCATAATAGCACTCAGTTGGGTAGGAGTACCGCTGATTTCATTGGCGGGGAATGCTGTCAGCAGACTTACGATATGCCCGCTCAAAGATTCCTGCTTTTGCCAGTTGATGCCGTCTGTTGAAGAGTAGACGGAGCCGTCTTCTGTATTGACCCAAAGTCCTTCTTGGAAATTGGTAAGCGTACTGAGTATTGCATTGGTTGGCAGGTTGGGTGTAATGCCTTGCCAACTGTATTCACTGGGGACGATGGATGTCTTGTAGCCGGCGTTGGGGGCATTGTAGACAAACAATTCGTCGTTCAATACAATCGATTTCAGACCTTGTGCCGTTGTTGCGATAGCAGGCGCAGAAGTCATTTTATGCCATACCAGCGAATCGGGATCTTCCTTGTGGACATTGATAATCAGTCTGTAGAGGCGGCTTGTGATGCCATCTGCGGCTACCACCTTGAATTGCAATCCGCTTGCCGAGTTCATGGCGGGAAGCAGGTTCTGGTAGTTGTCTGCATTGAACAGCGTGTCAGGCGTACCCGACATGATGATGCCACTTGTTGTCGTAAATGTAGTGATTTTGATACTGTCTATAAGGGTATCCGCACTCATGGGAAGGGAGTCGCGGTTATAGATGAGTCGCTGGATTTGGTCTATTTCGAATTTGTAGTTTACGCCATAAATCGTGTCAAGCTCGAATGCGTGAACGGTAGCATCGGTGCTATATTCATAGTTGTTGTCTGAGTTCAGGCACGAACTGATGACGATAGATACAGTGAGAAAACTTATGATAATGGATAAAAACTTCAGTCTCATTTGTTGTTATATTGTTTATTCAAGCTGCAAAAATAGGAACATTTTTTTCTATAAATACCTTTGTGGGGAAGTTTTATATAAAATTATAGATAATATGAGCCTTTTTGTCGATTAAATGGCTCAATTTGCAGGCGTTAGAAGCCTTGCAGGGCAGGGTCGCCTGTTTTCATCAGAAGCTTTTCCTGTGTGAAGTAATGACGGTATCCTCGTCCGAAATGGCATTCCCTGCGGTAGACGTCCTGCGGGGATAGCAAGGGGGCTTTCACGCCTTCGCCCAATATCATGGGGGCTTCTTCTACTATGATTTCATCCCATAAGCCTGCGTCGATAAACGACTGGAGAAGTCGGCTTCCTCCTTCGACCAAAAGAGATTGTAGCTGGCGTTCGTACAGATCTTTCAATATTTCGGACAAGTTTTTTTCTGTGTATACCAGTGTGGGTTGGGAGCCGTCGAACAGGTTAAGGTCTTGGGGCAACCGATGGTGGCGGTCGATGGTGATACGCACGGGGGCGGGGCCATACCAGTGGCGCACGTTGAGTCGGGGGTTATCGAGCCGTGCGGTGTCGGTGCCTACGAGGATGGCGGCATGTTCCGTTCTCAGTTTGTGAACCAGCATGCTGGTCAGTGGGCTGGAGAGCACGGTCGGGTTGCCTTCCGTTCTTAGTCGGTCGATAAAGCCGTCGGCCGATTCTGCCCATTTCAGAGTGATGTAGGGACGCTTGCGGGTGTGGAAGGTGATGAAGCGGCGGATCAGTTGTCGGCATTCTTCTTCGAGTACTCCCACGACCACCTCGCGGCCGGCGTCGCGTAGCTTCTGTATGCCCCTTCCTGCCACTTTCGCAAAGGGATCTTGACATCCGATGACGATGCGTGGTATCTGTTTTTCTATGATCAGGTCGGCGCAGGGGGGCGTCTTGCCATAATGGGCGCAAGGCTCCAGGCTGACGTATATCGTCGATTCCTTCAATAGGGCAGGGTCTTTGACGGAGCGGATAGCGTTCACTTCGGCGTGTGCCTGCCCGCAACGCACGTGATATCCTTCTCCGATGATGCGGCCGTTGTGTACGATGACTGCTCCCACCATCGGGTTAGGGGCTGTGTTGCAGAGTCCGTTGCGTGCCAGTTGGATGCAGCGGCGCATGTATTTTTCGTCTTCCATATATTTCTTTGTTTAGGGATAATGTGTACTTTTGCAGCTTAGTTCTAAAAGACTTTCTTATCCCTTTTAGTTATAAATAATGATGAATAAGATCGTTGCCTATATCCGTAGCCGACTTCAGCCTTATTATACGGCAGAAGAAGTTTCCGCCCTTTCACGTATCGTGTGTTGTGATCTGTTGGGACAGGCACCGACCGACTATTATCTGGGCAAAGATATAGTTTTATCTTCAAAAAAAGAACAGGAACTGGAGGACATTCTGCAACGTTTGTCCCGATTTGAACCTTTGCAATACATCGAAGGCCGTACTTTGTTCCTTGGAAGAGAGTTTTGGGTCGCTCCTGGTGTGCTCATCCCGCGCCCTGAAACGGAAGAACTGGTGGAGCTGATGCTGAAGGAGATACCTGCGGATGCACGGATATTGGATGTGGGGACAGGTAGCGGTTGTATCGCCATTTCGCTGGCTAAGGAATTACCCGATGCTTTGGTAACGGCTTGGGATGTGTCGCCCGAAGCCCTCAGTGTGGCGCGTGTTAATGCCCGCAAACTTCAGGCGAACGTGCGTTTCGTGGAGTGCGACGTGCTCGCTTGCCAGGTGGACGAGGCAGGACTGTATGATGTCATTGTAAGCAATCCGCCCTATGTCACAGAGGCCGAAAAGGCAGATATGGAGCCGAATGTGCTCCAGTGGGAGCCCTCACTTGCCCTGTTTGTGCCCGACGATGATCCCTTGCACTTCTATCGCCGCATTGCCGTCTTGGGGCGTGATATGTTGGCCGATGGCGGCCGGCTTTATTTTGAGATCAATCGGGCTTATGGCCGCGAGATGGTAGAGATGCTTCGTACGATGGGGTATGTCAGGGTTCGTGTAAAAAAGGATTTGTCACAAAATGATCGTTTTGTAATTGCTGAAAAATAATGATGAATAAGGAAATGGATGCAAAGGAAGCCTTGGCGCGTCTTTCTGCCTATTGTTCCGTAGCAGAGCGTTGTCGGGCGGATGTGGAAGAAAAGTTGTTTCGTTGGGGGCTGGACAGTGCAGCGAGAGAAAGCATAGTTTTAGCCTTGGAAAAAGACCGTTTTCTGGATGAGAAAAGATACTGTTGTGCTTTTATTCGCGATAAGTATCTTTTTGCCCGTTGGGGAAAGGTGAAAATCGGACAGGCATTGAGGGCCAAACATTTGTCGCCGAATGTTTACGAACCCTTGCTGGACGAGGTGATTGATGAATCCGATTATTTGTCGGGGCTTCGGGCTTTGCTGGCTGCCAAGCGGAAGACGGTGCGTGCCGCCAATGCTCGAGAATTGGAAGGAAAACTTGTTCGTTTTGCCTTAGGGCGTGGGTTTGCAATGGACGATATACGCCGTTGTATGGACATTTCTGAAGAAAATGAATAGGTAGACAAAAAAATATGTATCTTTTCGTTTCTATTTTCATTCCGATTCTGTATTTTTGTACCATATTTGATCATAAGAATAGTTTGCTATGAGAAATTTAGAAAAATTGTTTGCAGAGAAGTTGCTGAAAATCAAAGCTGTAAAGATACAGCCTGCTAACCCCTTCACTTGGGCCTCAGGTTGGAAATCGCCTTTCTATTGTGATAACCGCAAGACCCTTTCTTATCCTTCTCTTCGCAATTTTGTAAAGATTGAAATTACGCGACTCATTTTGGAACGTTTCGGACAGGTGGACGCTATCGCCGGCGTAGCTACGGGTGCCATTCCTCAAGGTGCTTTGGTGGCCGATGCGCTGAACCTTCCGTTTGTATATGTACGCTCCACTCCTAAGGACCACGGATTGGAGAACTTGATCGAGGGCGAGCTTCGTCCTGGTATGAAGGTCGTTGTCGTAGAAGACCTCATTTCGACGGGTGGCAGTAGCTTGAAGGCTGTTGAGGCTATTCGTCGTGACGGTTGCGAAGTGATAGGTATGGTGGCTTCCTATACTTATGGCTTCCCCATTTCCGAGAAGGCTTTCAAGGAAGCAAAAGTGCCTTTGGTTACACTGACCAACTATGAAGCTGTGCTCGAAGTCGCTTTGCGTACCGGCTACATCGAAGATGGCGATATCCCTACGCTGGAAGAATGGAGAAAAGATCCTGCGCACTGGGATGCTGGAAAGTAAGAAATCTTGTTTTATGGTGATAGTTAAAGAAAGAACTGTTCGGGCAATTTTGCCTGAAGGGTTCTTTTTTGTCTTTATTTAAGCTGAACATATATGACGAAATTTGAGAGTGGAGTGAAGGTAATTCCCGCCTCCCAAAGTGCCGTTTACGGCAAATTGTCCGATTTGAGCAATCTGGAGAAAGTCAAGGACCGCCTGCCCGAAGACAAGGTGAAGAACCTGTCGTTCACGGCAGACACCCTTAGTGTCGAAGTGCCCCCCGTTGGAACCATTACGCTGGAGATTGTCGAACGCGAACCCGAGAAGTGCATCAAGTTCGGCACCACCACCTCGCCGCTGCCCTTCAACCTGTGGATACAGATTGTGCCTACGGGCGAGGCCGAGTGCAAGATGAAGCTCACCATCGGCATGGAGCTCAACCCCTTCATGAAAGCCATGGTGCAGAAGCCCTTGCAGGAGGGACTGGAAAAAATGGCCGACATGCTGGCCCTGATACAATATTAACCGTTTTGTGAGGAGGAAAAGTGACATGGCACAGAAACTTTGGGAAAAATCAGTACAAGTAAACAAGGATATCGAGCGCTTCACCGTGGGGAGCGACCGCGAAATGGACCTCTACCTGGCCAAGCACGACGTGCTGGGCTCCATGGCTCACATCACCATGCTCCAGAGTATCGGATTGCTTGAGAAAGACGAACTGGAGCAGCTTTTGGCCGAGTTGAAGCAGATTTATGCCTTGGCCGAGCGGGGTGAGTTCGTCATTGAGGATGGCGTCGAGGACGTCCATTCGCAGGTAGAGCTCATGCTCACCCGCAAGCTGGGTGACGTAGGCAAGAAGATACATAGCGGTCGTTCGCGCAACGATCAGGTGCTGCTCGACCTCAAGCTCTTCACCCGCGAGCAGATCAAGGACATCGCCCTGGCCGTCGAGCAGCTCTTCGGCGTGCTCATCCGTCAGAGCGACCGCTACAAGGATGTCCTCATGCCCGGTTATACCCACCTGCAGATAGCCATGCCCTCATCCTTCGGCCTGTGGTTCGGCGCCTATGCCGAGAGCCTCGTGGACGACATGATGTTCCTGCAGGCCGCCTTCCGCATGTGCAACCGCAATCCCCTCGGTTCGGCCGCCGGCTATGGCTCGTCCTTCCCCCTGGACCGTACGATGACCACCCGCCTGCTGGGTTTCGACTCGATGAACTACAACGTCGTCTACGCCCAGATGGGCCGTGGCAAGATGGAGCGCAACGTAGCCTTCGCCCTGGCCACCATCGCCGGCACCCTCTCCAAATTGGCATTTGACGCCTGCCTGTTCAATAGCCAGAACTTCGGCTTCGTCAAGCTGCCCGACGAGTGTACCACCGGCTCCAGCATCATGCCCCACAAGAAGAACCCCGACGTCTTTGAGCTGACTCGCGCCAAATGCAACAAGCTCCAGTCGCTGCCCCAGCAGATCATGATGATAGCCAACAACCTGCCCTCGGGTTACTTCCGCGACCTGCAAATCATCAAGGAAGTCTTTCTACCCGCCTTCCAGGAACTGAAGGACTGCCTGCAGATGACCACCTACATCATGAACGAAATCAAGGTGAACGACCACATTCTGGACGACGACCGCTATTCGCTTATCTTCAGCGTGGAAGAAGTCAATCGCTTGGCGCGCGAGGGCATGCCCTTCCGTGATGCCTACAAGAAGGTGGGACTCGACATCGAAGCCGGGCGCTTCACTCCACGCAAAGAAGTGCACCACACCCATGAAGGCAGCATCGGCAATCTGTGCAACGACCGCATTACTCAGCTGATGGAGCAAGTTGTCGAAGGTTTCAACTTCTCCACGATGGAGCAGGCTGAAAAAAACTTGCTGGGACGTGGTTGAAAGTGATGCCCGTATGCGCCCCTTGTGAAATAACAATATCGAGGAGGTTTTCTGCAAATGGTGATTTTCTTGCAGAAGACCTTCTTTTTTTGTGTCAAATGTTTGGCTGTAATGCTGAAACTGTTTATCTTTGCACCCGTTCTTTCAAACGATTCTGCGGAAATAGCTCAGTTGGTAGAGCACAACCTTGCCAAGGTTGGGGTCGCGAGTTCGAGTCTCGTTTTCCGCTCCAATGGATGCTCGAATGGTGGAATCGGTAGACACGAGGGACTTAAAATCCCTTGGCCATTGCGGCTGTGCGGGTTCAAGTCCCGCTTCGAGTACTAATAATATCCTGTAAGTATCTGATTTGCAGGATTTTTTGTTTTTATAGGTAGCCAAAGGGTAGCCAAAAAAGACAATACCCCACAATTGGAATATTATTTGTTTTAGCTTATAGTTCCCAAAATAACATAAAAAGGCAACCGTTCTGGTTGCCTCTTTATTTGCTTTGATATTAATTTACTTCAAGCCTTTTATTCTTTGCTTGTGGTATTCCACATTCTCCAAGCCATAAATTACGGTATTGTGGCTTTCTTGCTGTTGTCGCTTTGCTCTTTCTTTCATTGCTTGGCTAATCATAGACTTATATTTGTTATTTTGACCAGCCACATGGTCTATATCAAAACATACTCCATCGATCCAATCATTAAAATCTGCATCATTTTGGAATGTCATTCTTTCAAAGTCACGTTTAAAGCGCTCTACCATCTTTATAGGTGCATCCTGTAAAACTTCCATGAGTTCTTTTTCCTGTTCTGTCCGTGTCATAGTCATTTCCTGTTTACAAAATAATCAAAGTTCAAACCATTATTCACTATCAGTTTACCGTTATCGGCTCTAAAGATGTTTATCCAATTCAAAGGAATATCACCCTTAAACAGTTTGTTGAGTGCATCCGCTGCCTGTTTCACGTTATTATAAACTTCTATCTCCTTTGCGTCTGTAAGATAGCGTTTGCAGCTCTCTTTTATTGCATCCTCATTCACTTTACAGGTAGTACCCGATAAAACAATATACTGCTTGTCTGTGTACGTTAATTCAAAGGAATTTAGCTTTTTCAAAATGCTGCTTACTGCATATTCAGCCTCCTGTCTTGCTGTCTCCTGTAAAACCTGTGGAAAGCCTTTTATTTTCTCATTTAGAATTGAATAATAAACGCTTTCAATCTTCTGTGGGTAAAAGATAGCCATCTGAAAGTTTTCATCTGTCAGCGGAATATCGTTTGCCTTAAACTGTTCTGGGATAACCTTGTTTACCTTGTCACATTTTTCCTGTAACTCATTAATCATTCTTAATGCTTTGTTCTCGTCATAGCTAATTAAAAGTTTCTCCATTTTCTATAAATTTGAAGTTAATATTACTTTGTTTGTTCTCTCTTATACCTTGCGTCTTGAATATATTGTGTTACTTGCACTAATAATTCAGTAGGTACGTTTTTCAAATCTTCTGCCGTGTACCTCGTTTCCGTGTCTGCTTGTTTCATCAAGTCAAGAAACCAATTATCACGGCTGTTATTCAAGTCCGGCAAATCGTCTGTATTCATGTAACCTTGCTGTAACCACTTCAATAGAATAACTTTCATTTGCCGATTAATTGGGATTTTCATTTTATACCTCCTTTTTTCTTAGCTTCCTGATCATATTGGTCTGTGAGTGTTTTTAAGGCTTCTACCCACAAATCTTTTTCTTGTATCTCATCATTTAGTTGAGGCATATCAGCGGTGTTAATCTCACCACTGCTTAACCATTTTAATAGTGTTATGCGTTCCTGTCTTGTTACTTTAATCTTCATATTATACCTCCTTTGTCATTTCTTCTACCAGCCGTTGCAGTTGTTCGTCTGTCATGCTATCAAAATCAAGTTTTACCTGCTGGGCTGCTTGCTTTGGAATAACATACTGCATCAGCTTTTCAATTACCTGTAAACGGTCTTTAGGGGATAAGCCTTTCAAATCCTTTTCTATCTGTTTACGATTCTTGTCAATTAATGAAGTTAACCACTCTTTCAAAGTTCCAGATACCTTATTGGGTGTTCCTGCCGCCCGACCACCTAACCGCCCTCTGCCATCATTCTTCTGTCTCGCCATTAGTCAATGCTTTAAGTTTATATTTCAGTTTCTCAATCTCTCCAACGGTATATTCACCAACATTCCTACATTTTAAAAACTCGTTACCGCTTGTTTCCAACAACTTTGTTATATCCAATACAGTATGCTCATTACCATCTTTTATAATTATCTTCTTTTCCTTTAGTGTAGTAAATACTACTCCGTCAGTTCTTGTTCTCATACTACTTTTTACTTCTTTAGTTTGTTACCAAAATTTGCCCACAAATACATCTTATTATAAGACTATACATAAGCACCTACATTCTTAATCTCGTTATCAAGTTCCTTTATTAGTTCATCAGAAACTGATATTTCCGCTTTTGTTGCTATATCTTGGATTTTCTTTTTAAGCCTTGTGTAATTCTTTCTATCCACAAAGGTTTTGGCTTCTTTCAACTCTTCCAGAAAAGCCGCTATTTGCGTTTGGTCACTCTGGTTAATCAATCGTGCAACCAACACATCAAAAGCGTCTGAAACGGTCTTAATTTCACTCATAACATTTGTTTTAACTTGGTTCTGCTTGGATATTGAAAAATAACAGTCTTGGTATCGTTTCACCATTTGCCGATAAAACTCTTTTTCTGATAATGTCGAGGCTGTAACTTCTGTTACTCCTAACTGCTGGGGTAACCTCTGGTTATACCTCATTTCATATTTCAGTAAGTTTGCATCACTAAAGCCGTCTGGTAGCTTCATTCCCTTAACCGCTGCATCCGCTTTCTTATCATAGAACGCAAACACTTTAAGCTGCTGTTTCCCTTTGGGTTTATAGTAAAGCGTCCCAATCTCAAAATGATACCTTTGTAATCGTGGCATATCTCCCAATTTTCTTAAATACTCCTCTGGCTTGTGCCTCATCACAAATTGAGTTCCAAACTCCAGACCTGTTATCTTTGCATCCGATATATTCAAATGTAGGCTATCAGACAGCTTTTCCACCGCTTCCGCTGTGCTGTGTCTGTCAAGCGGATAAATATTGTTTGGATATAGATATTTAGACAAACTGCCGATTATTGAAATACCGCCTGTAAAGATTGAAACCTTTAAGCCCTCCAAACTGCCAAAGGTTATCACTTCACCTGTTGTATGGTCTATTTGGTCTTTAGCGTTATCCAGAAACTTTCCTACATCTGGGGTGTCTCTGGTTCTTGCTGCCCATAGTTTTAACTTATCGTACATTGTTACCAATTTTTGCCCACAAACTACATATTATTATAAGGCTTTAGCCTGTTTCCTTAACTGATTGATAGCCTCATCAAAACCGCCCATCATTAATTGTTTGCAGTAAGACGGTATCAATACCTTTGCACCATCCAGAACAATTAATTCTATGAATGTCGGTCTTATTTGCTCTGCTGCTGTTGCTGCTTTCTTGTCTTGGTGTACGATAAACAGAAAACCGTCATTACGATATTCATAAAAGGGATTTTCTATTTTCTTGCTGCTGTAAACTTTGTCAGCCAAAGGGTAACCGTATGCAAAACCGCTTAACTTGCCATCTATAAAATAGTCTTTCAATCCTGTAAAGTTGAGGCTGTTTTTAGCTTGCAATCTCATAGACGGCACGTTTGCACCCTCTTTTAGCTTTTCCATCAGATACATAGATACAAGTCCGTTTCTGCCTTTTATTTGCTCCATAGGCTCATAATATCCTGCTTCTGATTTAATAGTGTATTTGGGTGTGGTTTTGCTGTTTTTGTCAAATTCCAATCTCCCATAATAACGGATAGTAGGTATTATCATTTCAAACCTCCTTTCATACAAAGTGATTGTGCTTTCTGGTTTATTTCTGTTTCTGTTGCTATTCTGTTGCTTTGTAGCCACTGTTCCAGTTCCAGACGGTTAAAATAGCACATCTTACCCAAAGGCTTAAAATGTGGTATCAGTTGTTTCATAGTAAGTTTATACAGGTAGCTTTTAGAAATACCCATATACTTTGCTGCCTCGTCGCTTGTTAATACCTCTTTTGTGCAAAAAATAGTGTTTGCTGTTACCATATCAGCAACCTGTTTTAAATCCTCTGCCATTTTTTTTTATATTTTATTGTCTGGCTTCTGGGGTACAGGTGCAAGACTGCCCCATCTTTGCCTTACCTGTAAGTCTTGCACTACTTACAGGTTTCTAAGGGCAAAGGTATAGGCTAATGGAAACAAAAAATAGTGCTTTATAGTGTTCCTATTGGTGTCACTATAAAGCACTATATTATTGTGGTGATTCTGTTATTGAAATAATTTATCTACTATCTCATATCCTTTGGGTTTACCACCTCCATTTTTATTATTTTTGAGTTGTGATCTGGCTTTTCCTAATCTACTTTCACTAAATAGAATATTTAAATCATCTTCTGGAAAATCCTTCCCATTATCACAGCCATTATCATTATAACAGAACACAAGTTCTAAGAAATAAGCTAATAACGATTTTTTCTTAAAGTTTGATTTATACACTCCGTTTGAGTAACTTATAAATCCTTCATTGATGGCTACAGAAAAATATTTCTGTGCTCTATCTGTGTTTAAGTCTTTCGGTAAGATTAAAGTGTTTATATTTTGTTCCTTCCTTCTAAATTCTGCCAATTTATTACTTCTTATTTCTGCTAATTTTATATAGACTTCACCGAGTAGTCGTTTTCTCTCTTCTATTAAATTGGTGGAAACTTCTGGCTCTGGTAAACCTCTGATAACAGTAACAGGTGGTCTTTCTGATTCTTTACCTATGTCTTCTATTACTCGTCTTACTAACTCTGGTTTTACAGTTCCTTCATTTAATCTATTAAGAGTGTCAAGTAAAAACTCTATATCGTGAGAAAGTATTTCATTTGTTATCATAATGTTATAATTTAAGTTCTGGTAAACTGTTTATTGCTGCTTGTTTTAGGCTGTCCACCGCTCTGGTGTACTTTTCTGTATGTTGTATGCTGCTGTGTCCTAATAGACTTGCAACCGTCTTTATATTTGCCCCATTATTAAGAATGTTCACGGCAAATGAATGTCTGCCACAGTGCCATGTAATATGTTTGGTTATTCCTGCTTTAGCTGTCCAATGTCTTAACGCTTTCAAACACATTTCTTGGCTCGGTAACTTGAAAATCTTTTCATCTGGGTTATCCGTTGAGGCTGTCCCGATTAATGAAAGCAAACCATCATTCAAAGGTATAGATACATAGCTTTTGCTGCTGTGTCCCTGTGTCTTTTTCTGATTGAATGTTAATACTTTGTTTGAATAGTCCACATTTGAGAATTTCAGTTCCTTTATATCACAAAATCTTATTCCTGTGTATAGAGTGAAAATAAATGCTCGTCTTGTTTCTGGGTTTTGACCATGATATGTGGTGTTTATAAGCTGTTGCATTTCCTCTATTGAAAGTATATCTTTCTTTAGTGCCTCTTCGTCAGCTTTGCAAACAATATCCTCACAGGGATTTTTTCTTAATACATCTTTCTTTACTGCTGCTTTCACGATTTTTTTCCACCGTTTCCAATGTGTTAAAGCTCCCTCTCCTTTGCTTATGTTTTGCAGATATTCCACAAAATGTTCCATCATTTCTGGGGTTATCTTTTCTGGAGATATACTGTTTTTGTATAGTGGATATTCTAAAGCTATGAAATCAGTAAAACGCTTTTGAGCCGCTTTAATCATCCTTTTATCTCCCTTTGTGTATTCATCATAATAAGACTGTATGAAATCAAAGAAATTAATTTCCTTTGCTTTAAGTCTGTAACCTAATTTGCCCTCTTTTAGTTCCTGCTCTCGCTCGTGCCTTATCTCCTTTGCAAGCTGTAACGTTTCTTTGTTCTGTTGTCTTTCAAGTGGTGTTCTGGGTGCTTGCCATAGATAGAGTTTTAAAGCCTCTCTTTTACGTTCCTTTCTGGCTACCTCTTTATCTTTAGCCTCATCGTAAACCATCTTATAACCTAAATAATAATCAAGAAACAAACTCTCTCTGCCGTCAGATAATATTTTTGCTCCTAATTTTGGATTGTCGGTGTCGTCTGTGCTTATCATGTAAGTATTATCAGACCTTATTTCTTTCTTTGCTGCCATAGTTTATTTGCTTTTAATTTCCTTTGCTTGCAAAGATAGTATTTTATTTTATTCTGGGTAGCCAAAGGGTAGCCAAAAATAATAAAGTAAAGTCTTTTTTATGAAACTATGTGCAAATAGTGTATTTTATAATACATTGAAAATCAGTGTTATATAATTCTTTTATATTCTCTTATTTTCTTATAATTATTTGGTTGTGTACCCGCTTCGAGTACGATATGCTTTATGTAACTCCTTGTAAGATAACAGCTTGCAAGGAGTTTTTTCTTTATGTACAAAACATAGCATAGACCAAGTTGTTCTCGAACTTTCTTATTTATATTCTACTTCCTATAGTTGAGGAAATACAGCATTTCATGGGATTCTAACACAGTGCTTCATGAGGATGTAACACAGTGCTTTATGAAGGTGTGAGGTAGTGCTTCATGAGGGTGTAACGTAGTGCTTTATGAAAGGGTGACGAAGCGCTTTGTAAGAAGATCATTGAATGTGTTCCAGTGTTTGTCAAAGTTGAGATATGGTTATGGAGCCCATAATCTTCCATTATCATTCCATTCTCCATAGAGAAGTCCTTTTCGCGTATTTTCTATAAATTTATTCAGGCGGCTTTCAAAAAGTTCAGGTTGTTTTCTTTTGATCTGAATGGTGTCAATTCTGATTCGTTTATATAAATCAGGGAACTGGCAGAAGTTGTTCCATACTACTGGGTCTGAGTGTAGCCTTTGTAAGAGGTCCTTGTCGATGGTAAAACCACTAGGTGACATATCCGGTAGAACGGCTCTTCCGGCATCAGTCATCAGCCCTAATCGTTCCATTCTGCGGCATCTCTCTTTGTTGAGTTCGGACCAGTTGCTTCGTGGTTTTCTGGGACAAAGTTTCTGAACTGTTATTTCATTTGCTATCTTCTTTGTTGTACTATCTATCCAACCGAAGCATAGGGCTTCTTCTACAGCGTCAATATACCAGAAAGTATTATCATCCGTAGGTCTACCACGTTTCACGTACCCAGCATTCTTTCTCCGTTTTGTGGTTCTGTATTAACCATTCACGCAGTTCTGCCCTTGATTTGATGTCCAGTAAATTATGTATTTCCATTGTCTGTCGTTTCAATTTGCATTTTGCAATGTTGGCTACCTCGTAAAATGGATTCGCAGATTGTTACCTGAAAAGCCTTGTCTTTCCATAATGAATGCAAGACGTAAAGAATGCTTTGTTTGGAGCACTCGCAAAGTAAAGGTGTGGAAACATATCCTTGCCGGTGCAGCATGCAGGTACATTCCATAAAGTGCAGATGATACACAGAACCTTTTTCAATGATTTCACTTTTCACTCCGGGCAGTTTGTCTGCTTCTGAAAAGAAGGTGTCCAAATCACCATTTGCTTTTTCATATAGTTCCTGATAGATTTGCAGTGTTCCACATTTCACACAATTTTTCCCGCATTCCGAAAAGAATGAGGCGCGCTGTTCCTCGTTCAGGCAGCTTATCCCTTTTTCGAATCCCTTGAACCAGTCTGATAATTCCATGCCATTCTTTTTTAGATTTCAAAAATACGGAAATATCTTCAATATTTATTGGCGTGTTTCAAAAGATATTCCGATAATAGTATCTTTGTACTTGTTTTTAGGAAAAACAAACATGTTTATAGATGACAAGCGGATTCAAATTTTATAAACCATGCCAGCAGTTGAGGGATTATGTCAGATACTATTGGATATTTGAGAATAATCAACCGATTGAGACTTACACCTTCCCAATTGGTTGCCCTCAGATTATATTTCATAAAAAGTCGGCTTTATATATTCCAGAATTAAACACGAAACAGGATAAACTGACTATTAGCGGGCAGGTGAATTTTTCGTCTCATATCAGTGCTGAGGATAGTATTGAAATGATTGTAGTTGTATTTCATCCATATGCCATGAGCACCTTTCTTAATGTCCCCACATCTCTATTCTATAATAGGGAAGTGTCGGGTTATGGACTGGAGAATAAGATTTTAAATGGTCTTGCTGCGAGAGTTTTGGATTGCGAAGATAATGACTACTGTATAAATCTTATAGAACAATGGTTGCTTTCACAATTAAGAAACCATTCGACATCAAAGCGTGAACTGGATATTGACCGGATTACGGCAGTTATCCGTCAGATGTATTCTACTCCTGATATTAGGATTTCTGAACTTGCATCTATTGCTTGCCTAAGCAAGAAACAGTTTGAACGGGTTTTCCTTGCCATGGTCGGTATGAATCCGAAGGAGTATGCACGAATCGTACGATTTCAGAAATCTCTTAAGCTTATGCAAAACCAACCTGAAAGTCTTAGTCTGGCACAGATAGCATATCAATGCGGTTATTCGGACCAGTCACATTTTATCCGTGAATTTAGAACGCTCAGTGGGTATACTCCCTTATCACTAAGAGAAATATGTGAGCCATATTCCGATTTGTTTACCACTCCATTATAATGTCTCTTTTATTCTATCCATAATCAAAGTCCCGTATTATTTTTGTGCCCTAATTTTAAAGGACACATAGAAATGAAAGAAATAAATCCCGCCTTAACAACACGTGCGTACGCATACGAAATGTGGATGCAGGCCCCTATGCCAATGGTCACATTTTTCAAGACGCTTGATGTGACTAATCTTGTAAGAATTAGTAAAAAGAAAGGGCTAAAACTAAACATGCTGATGTGTTGGTGTATCGGCAAGGCTGCTTCCGACATCAAGGAATTCTATATGCTTCCAGTTGGCGACAAGCTGATTCAATATGATACAATTGCCGTGAATACGATTGTTGCCAATAGATTAGGGGAAGTAAGTTCCTGTGATATTCCTTTTTCAGAAGATCTGAATCAATTTAATAGTGATTATATCCGGCTAACTGGTCAAGTTGCTGAAACATGTCAAAATCATGATTTGACTGAAAGTATGGTTATTGGGACCTCTGCTCTTGTAAATTATGAAATAGATGGTGCTGTTGGTATGTATAGCGGTATATTCAACAATCCATTCCTGATATGGGGAAGAATCAAAAACCGTTTCTTCAGGAAATACTTGACCGTTTCATTCCAGTTCCATCATACACAGATGGACGGAGCTCATGCAGCACAATTTTTGGAGGAACTTCAACCTGTTTTTGATTTTCAGCTATAATTTGTCTTTCCCGTCTATGTTTCACTATATAGCTCTTATTTACAGGGAACTACAATCTTGTGAAGGCGTGAAACTTTCACCCATATAGTTTGATATAGGTAGAATGGGAAAGGGAATTGCTTTCACAAATGTTTTAATTGCCTACATTAGCCTGCTAACTACCTACATTAGCCGCGTAACTATCTACTTTAGAAACGCCAAGTTTATGGTTATGTTGAGTAAATAGAAAAAGCCGAAACTCCTTTTCCTGATGTTAGGAAAAGAGGTTTCGGCTGAGGCTATGAAGGGTAAGCCCGCGGCTTATTGTTTCTCGTCGTTCTTGCGGATTTCGACGCGACGTATCTTGCCGCTGATGGTCTTGGGCAACTCGTCCACAAACTCGATGACACGCGGATACTTGTAGGGGGCGGTGACGCGCTTCACGTGGTTCTGAAGCTCCTTGATAAGGGCGTCGCCAGCCTTGTCCTTGTAGGCCTTGGAGAGGACAATGGTGGCCTTGACAACCTGGCCGCGGATTTCGTCGGGCACGCCGGTGATGGCACACTCTACGACGGCGGGATGGGTCATCAGCGCGCTTTCCACTTCGAACGGGCCGATGCGGTAGCCCGAGCTCTTGATGACGTCGTCCGCACGCCCCACGAACCACAGGTAGCCGTCTTCGTCTTTCCAGGCCACGTCGCCCGTGTAGTAGATGCCGTCGTGCCAGGCTTCACGGGTGCGCTCGGGGTCGCGGTAGTATTCCTTGAACAGGCCGAGGGGCTTGCCCTTGTCGGTGCGGATGACGATCTGTCCCTGCTCGCCGGCCTCGACGGAGCGGCCTTCGGAGTCGATGAGGTCCACGTCGTATTGCGGGTTGGGTAGGCCCATGCTGCCGGGCTTCGGCTCCATCCAGGGCATGGTGGCCACGGTCAGGGTGGTTTCGGTCTGTCCGAAGCCTTCCATCAGGCGGATGCCCGTGAGCTTCTTGAAGGTGTCGAACACGGCGGGGTTCAGCGCCTCGCCCGCGATGGTGCAGTACTCGAGGTGCGACAGGTCGTACTTGGTGAGGTCTTCGTGGATGAGGAAGCGGAAGATGGTGGGTGGTGCGCAGAGCGAGGTGACGTGGTAGTCCTGTATCTTCTGCAGGATGTCGGCGGGGGTGAACTTCTCGTGGTCGTAGACGAAGACGTTGGCGCCGGCTATCCACTGGCCGTAGAGCTTGCCCCACACGGCCTTGCCCCAGCCCGTGTCGGCGATGGTGAGGTGGAGGCTGTCGGGGCGCAGGTTGTGCCAGATATAACCCGTGACGATGTGTCCCAGCGGATAAGTGAAGTCGTGGGCCACCATCTTGGGCTCGCCCGTGGTGCCGCTGGTGAAGTACATCAGCGAGATGTCGTCGTTGGTGTTGGGGTGTTCGGGCTTGACGAAGGGGGCGGCGGCCTCGATGCCCTTGTGGAAGTCTTCGTAGCCTTCGGGTACCTCGGGGCCTACGCTGACCAGACGCTTCACGCTGGGCGACTCAGGCATGGCGGCGGTGATGTGGTCGGTGATGACCAATTCGCCCGCGCAGACTATCATCTTGATGTCCGCGGCGTTGCAGCGGTAGACGATATCTTTCTTCGTGAGCAGGTGGGTGGCGGGGATGACGACGGCGCCCAGCTTGTGGAGGGCCACGATGCTGAACCAGAACTCGTAGCGGCGTTTCAGGATGAGCATCACCATGTCGCCGCGGCCGATGCCGAGGCTCTGGAAGTAGCTGGCCGTCATGTCGGTATAGCGCTTCATGTCGCCGAAGGTGAACTGGCGGTGCTCGCCCTTGTCGTTGGTCCAGAGCAGGGCGGGTTTGTCGGGTTGTTCGGCGGCCCAGGCGTCCACGACGTCGTAGCCGAAGTTGAAGTTGTCGGGTACGTTTATCTTTAGATTATCTATAAAATCCTGTTGGGAAGTAAATGTGGTTTGTTGGAGAAATCTTTCTATCATAGTTGTGCTAATTTTACATGATGATTGCTAGGAAGCGCACGGTCTTGCCGTCGAGGGCTTTCATGCCGTGGGGCAGGCTGGAGTTGAAGTAGATGCTGTCGCCCGGGGTCAGGGTGAGTTCCTTGCCGCCGATGCTCAGGAGCAGAGTGCCTTCGATGACGAGGTTGAACTCCTGTCCGGCATGCGTGTTGTAGTGCATGGGACGGTCGTTGGGCTCTACGGTCACAATGAAGGGGTCGGCCTTGCGGTCCTTGAATCCGGCAGCCAGCGACTGGTACTTGTAGGCCTTGGTGCGCTCCACGCTGATGCCCTTGCCGGCACGCGTCAGGAAGTAGGTGCTCATCTTGGGTTCTTCGCCGAACATCAGCGCGTCGAGGGCAATGTTGTAGTGGCGTGCTATCTGCTGGAGCATGCTCACGGAGATGTCGTGTTCGCCCGACTCGGCGCGTTCGTATTCGTTCTTGTCGATGCCGCATTCGTTGGCAATGTCGTTGGGAGTCAGTTCCATGGCGTCGCGCAATCCGCGCAGGCGCTCGGCTATTTGTTTAATCTGTTCGTCCATACTGTTATTTAGTGATTAGAATGATAAATGGTTAAGTGGTACTTGCTTTTATTGCATTGATAATGGCCGATGTGAATCCGTCGTGCTCCAGGCTGTTGATACCTTTGATGGTGAGTCCGCCGGGGGTACACACTTTGTCTATTTCGAGGGCAGGGTGCGTATCGTTGTTGAGGATGAGCTCAGCGGCACCTTTGAGAGACTGGGCTACCATTTTCATGCCATCTGTGGGACGGATGCCCAGCTCCACACCGGCTTGCATGGCAGCCTGGATGTATTTCAGTGCATAGGCAATGCCGCAGGAAGTCATGGACGTGGCGGCGGCAAACTTCTCTTCGGGTAGGAGTATGGCAAGCCCCATTTCGTTGAAAATATCCAGTACCTGTTTGGCCTGTTCAGAGGTAGCGTAGGCGCTGGTAATGAGCGTCATGCTTTGCATCTCGCTGATACCGGTGTTGGGAATCACACGAAAAAGGGGAAGTGGCTGACAATTCAGCATGTTCCACAGTTCGCCCAAGTTGATGCCGGCGGCAATGGATATCAGCATTTGTGGAGCTTTCGGCTTTATTTCGCTAAGTACATCGTTTACCAGCCAGGGTTTTACGGCCAGAATGATGAGATCGGCTTCTTTTGCTGCCTTCCGGTTGCTTGAGGTTACCTGTATGTCGGGAATTTCGGCTTTCAGAACGTCGAGTTTGTCTTGCGTGGGGTTCGAAACGATAATCTCTGAGGCAGGGATAATGGTGCCTTTTGCCAGTCCGCGGGCGATGGCTCCGCCCATGTTTCCTGCTCCGATGATGGCTGTTCTCATAAGCGTTTGTTTTAGATAAAGATTGATTTCTGGCAAAGTTAATAAGTTTTGGAAAGAAATTTGTACACCTTGCCAGAAAAATGCAATGGGAACCTTGCTTTTTGTTGTCGACAGAAAAATTAGACCGGTATGAAAAGACTTCGGCGTGGAGAACATAAGTGTCCGAAGATGCTTATGCCATTCACGCCGAAAGGGAAGAGAGATAAAAAGGTATCAGCCTAGCACTTTCTTGAACCGCTCGAGGAAGAGGCTGGCCTCGTCCATGGACAGGCAGAGGGGCGGCAGGAGGCGGATGACGTTGGTGCCGCTCACGCCCGTAAAGACGTGCTGCTCCTTGAGCAGGCGCAGGCGCAGGTCTTTGATGGGTTCGTCGAACTCGAGGCCGATCATCAGGCCGCGGCCGCGTACGTCCTTGATTTGGGGCAATTTCTTCAGCTCATCCAGCAGGTAGGTACCTACACGGGCGGCATTCTCCACCAGGTGTTCCTGCTCCATGACATCGAGCACGGCCAGGGCGGCGGAGCAGGCCAGGTGGTTGCCTCCGAAGGTGGTGCCCAGCTGGCCGTAGACGGGTGTGAACATGGGGCTGATGAGCACGCCGGCCATGGGGAAGCCGTTGCCGATGCCCTTGGCCACGGTGATGATGTCGGGACGGATGCCCTGGTGCTGGTGGGCGAAGAACTTGCCGCTACGTCCGTAGCCGCTCTGTATCTCGTCGAGGATTAGCACGGTGCCCGTCTCCGTACAGGCCTGACGGAGGGCGTGCATGAACTCGTCGGTGGGCAGCTGGATGCCGCCTACGCCCTGGATGCCTTCGATGATGACGGCGCAGACATCACCCTTGGCCAGTTCGGCCTGCATGGCGGCCGTGTCGTTGAGCGGCAGGTAGGTGACGTGGCCGCAATCGTTGATGGGGGCGATGATTTTAGGGTTGTTGGTCACCTCGACGGCCAGCGACGTACGGCCGTGGAAGGCCTTGGCGAAGGACACCACCCGTGTACGTCCGTTGTGGAAGGAGGCCAGCTTCAGGGCGTTCTCGTTGGCTTCGGCACCGCTGTTGATGAGGAAGAGCGAGTAGTCTTCGTAGCCGCTGGCCTTGCCCAGGCGTTCGGCCACCTGCTGCTGGAGCTTGTTGATGACGGAGTTGGAGTAGAAGCCCAGGGTGGCTACCTGGTGGCTGATCATCTCCACGTAGTGCGGATGGGCGTGGCCGATGGAGATGACGGCATGGCCGCCGTAGAGGTCGAGGTACTCCGTACCGTTCTCGTCCCACACGTGGCAGCCTTTCCCTTTGACGATGTTGATGTCGAACAAAGGATATACATCGAATAAGTTCATATTTTAAATGAAGAATTAAGAATTAAGAATTTCAGAGTTTATTCCTCACTCTTTTTCTGGTTATTTTTTACTGTTCGGATGGAGGAAATGAGTAGGGCGATGAGTTCGCCACAATCGTTTTCCATGCTTTCGAACGAATTGTCGTTTATGTATTGCGAATCGTGAAGCAGATTGAGCCAATAATCCGTCTCGTTTGCTTCTTTCAACGCTACGCTCAGTTTGTTAATGAAGTCGGCTTGGCTTTGGGCAAACTCCGATTCACGGACCAGTGCGCCGATGGCCGTACCCGAACGAAGAACTTGCTTACTCAGCACGAATTCTTGTTCCTGCTCTCTCAAGTACCTGTTCATGCCGATTACCCTCAATGCAAAAGCGTAACTCTTGGCATGCAGTAACGAATCCTTCCTGTTGCGTGAATTCTTCATTCTTCGTTCTTCATTCTTCATTAAAAAGCACTCGGCTTCAGCCTCAGTCCTACCGTCTCTTCGAGGTTGAACATCAGGTTCATGTTGTGGACGGCCTGGCCACTGGCACCCTTCAGCAGGTTGTCGATGCACGAGATGATGAGCAGCTTGTCGCCGTGCTTCTCCAAGTGGATGAGGCACTTGTTGGTGTTGACTACCTGCTTCAGGTCGATGTTTTTGTCGACGATGTGCGTGAAGGAATCCTTGGCATAGTATTCTTCGTACATGCGGCGGATTTCCTCGAGAGCTACCTTGGTCTTTACGACAATGGTGGCGAAGATGCCGCGGGCGAAGTCACCACGATAGGGGATGAAGTCGATTTCGGAGTTGAAGCTGTTCTGGAGCTGACGGAGCGACTGCTTGATTTCGGGCACGTGCTGGTGTTCGAAAGCCTTGTAGACACTCAGGTTGTTGTTGCGCCAGCTGAAGTGGCTCGTGGCACCCGGCTTGACGCCTGCGCCCGTGCTGCCCGTGATGGCGTTCACCATGATGTCGTCGTTCAGCATTAGGTTCTTGGCCAGGGGGAGCAGGCCCAGCTGGATGCAGGTGGCGAAGCAGCCGGGATTGGCTACGTGCTTGGCCGTGCAGGTGGCGCGACGGTTCAGCTCGGGAAGGCCGTAGATGAAGTCGTGGTCGTCGCTCTTGAGGCGGTAGTCCATCGAGAGGTCGATGATTTTCAGGTCTTCGGGTACGTTGTGGCTCTCCAGGAACTTGCGCGTGTCGCCATGGGCGGTGCAGAAGAAGAGCACGTCGATATCGTCCAGCGGGAGCTGGTCGGTGAAGGTCAGGTCGGTTTCGCCGTAGAGACCTTCGTGCACGTCGGTTATCTTGTTGCCGGCGTTGCTCGAGCTGTTGACGAAGACGATTTCCGCCTCCGGATGGTTCAGCAACAGGCGGATGAGTTCGCCTGCCGTGTAGCCGGCTCCGCCGATAATTCCTACTTTAATCATAATATGTAATATCTGTCTGTTTTAATCTTGAAAGTAACGGTTTTCCTCTTCGGGGATAATCAGCATCAGCAGAAAGTAGATGATGACACCCGAGAAGGCGGTGAATACGGTCGCGAGCGTGTAGACAACGCGGATGACGGTGGGGTCGAGTGCAAAGTAGTTTGCGATGCCGGCGCATACACCGGCCAGCATGCGGCCGGTGCGCGGGCGTCTGAGTTTCTTTTCTGCTTCCATGGCGGAAAAATCAGATGTTGTTCAGTTCATCCTTGTGCGTGGCGTAGTAGGCACGGAGCGGAGTGGACGAAACTTTGATGAAGCCCTTGGCGTCTTCGGCCGTCCAGCCCTTCTGCATCTCGCCATATTCGCCGAACTTGTTCTTTACCAGGTCGTCGGCGCTCTCCACGCCTACGGTGTGGAAGCCCAGCGGACGGAGTTCGAGGATGGCGGTACCATTCACGTTGCGCTGGCTCTCGGTCAGCATGGCTTCGATGTCGCGCATCACGGGCTCCAGGTACTGGCTTTCGTGGAGGAACATGCCATACCAGTTGGCCACCTGGTCCTTCCAGTACTGCTGCCATTTGCTCAGGGTGTATTTCTCGAGGAAGCGGTGTGCGCCGATAATCAGCATGGGGGCGGCGGCTTCGAAGCCCACGCGGCCCTTGATGCCGATGATGGTGTCGCCCACGTGCATGTCGCGTCCGATGCCATAGGCCGCACCGATTTCTTCAACCTTCTGGATGGCCTTGATGGGGTCGTCGAAGCGTTCGCCGTTCACGGCCTTCAGTTCACCCTTCTCGAAGGTGAGGCGCAGCTGCTCGGAGCCTTCCTTGGTGCAATGCTTCAGGTAGGCACTCTCTGGCAGACCCTGTGCCGAGTCGAGGATTTCGCCTCCGCAAATGCTCGTGCCCCAGATACCTACGTTATAGGAATATTTCAGTTTGGCAAAGTCGGCGGCAAAGCCGTGCTTGTTCAGGTAGTCGATTTCTTCCTGGCGGCTCAGGGCCATGTCGCGGGTCAGGGTGATGATTTCCACACCCGGAGCCATGACGAGGAAGGTCATGTCGAAGCGCACCTGGTCGTTGCCGGCACCCGTAGAGCCGTGGGCAATGGCATCGGCGCCTATCTCGTTGGCGTAGCGGGCGATGGCCAGTGCCTGGAAGATACGTTCGGAGCTGACGGAGATGGGGTAGGTACCGTTGCGCAACACGTTGCCATAGACCATGTATTTCAAGCTCTTTTCGTAGTATTCCTGCGTTACGTCGAGGGTGACATACTTCACGGCACCCAGCTTGTAGGCATTCTCTTCGTTGGTTTTCAGCTGCTCGGCGCTGAATCCGCCCGTGTTGGCACAGGCTGCATATACTTCATAACCTTTCTCCTTGGCCAGATACATCACGGTGAACGAGGTATCCAATCCGCCGCTGAAAGCGACCACTACTTTTTTCTTCTTTGCTTCCATTGTTCAATATGTGTTTATTTATTCATTTCTTCTTAGATTTTATCCTCCTCGTGCAGGGCAGGGTCATAGAGCATGGCCGTGCAGATACAGAACTTGCGGTTCTTGGCCACCAGGATGTCGTGGTTGATGCAACCTTCACATCCTTTCCAGAAAGCCTCGTCGTCGGTCAGCTCGTTGAAGGTGACGGGTACATAACCCAGTTCGGTGTTCATCTTCATGACGGCCGCGCCGCTGGTAAGGCTGAATATCTTGGCCCACGGCCAGCGGAGGCGTGCCAGGCGGAAGGAGGCCTGTTTGATACGCTTGGCCAGTCCGATACCCTGATATTTGGGGTGTACTATCAGACCGGAAGTGGCTACGTACTGCTTGTTGCCCCAGCTTTCGATGTAGGTGAAGCCTGCAAACTCATTGCCACAGAGGGCGATGATGGCTTTCCCCTCTTTCATTTTGGTGGCTACATATTCGTGTGTGCGCTCGGCAATTCCTGTGCCGCGTTTCTTGGCGGCTTCCCTTATGGTGTCGAGAATTGTATCCACATAAACTTCATGTGAGGCGTCTGCCACCATCACATCAATTTGTTTAGAATCCATTTCTATCTTATTGTTTTGTTTAAATATTCGGTATGATTTCGGAGAGGAAAGTGCGCACGTCGTTATGTGAGGTTTCTTCGGCCAGTACTAGCATGATGGTGTCGTCGCCGGCGATGGTTCCGAGGATGTGGGGGCATTCGCGGTTATCAATATCGTAAGCGATGCTGCTGGCATAGCCGGGGCGGGTACGGATGACAGCAATGTTATGCGAGAATTGCAACGACACGAAGCCGTTAGACATAAGCATTTCGCTTGCGCTTTGGTGGTTGTGGCGCTTATACATGATGTCATTGGGGAGTACGTATACATATTTCCCATTTGTATTGGCCGCTTTGGCTACCTTTAGCTGCTTCAAGTCGCGCGAAAGGGTGGCTTGCGTCAGTTCGAATCCTTCCTGCCCCAGGGCTTGGAGCAGCTCTTCCTGCGAACCGATTTCCTTACTCGAAATAATCATCTTGATGGCGTCTAACCGATTGGCTTTCTTCTTCATCTTTTTGCATGTTTATTCTAACTGGGTGCAAAATTAGAGAATATATTTGAAAGAATATGCAAAAATGAGCATTTTTTTAGGGTTTAATTCTTCATATATATACTTTAAAAGATAACTTGGCATTGCTAAGTGGCAAAATCAATAAGATTACAACCAAAATAAAGAGAGGAGTTTTGGAGAAAGTTGTGTATTTTTGTCATATGGAAAAATGAATCTGATTTATTTACCAATACAAAACCTGTGAATATTATGAATAAACGATTGATGACTTGTGTACTGGCTTTGGGCGCATGCGGATTGTTGAGCGCCCAAGATATCGCATGGCCGGAAATGTTGGTTGAGGCTAAGCCGGGCGCTCGTTGGTGGTGGATGGGAAGCGCCGTTGATAAGGCGAATCTTACCCGCAATTTGGAAGAATATGCTGCCGCTGGTATGGGTACAATGGAAATAACTCCCATTTATGGTGTTAAAGGAAACGAGGCACGTGATATTTCATTTCTTTCTCCTCAGTGGATGGAAATGTTGGGACATGCAGAAAGTGAAGCTGCTAGGTTGGGTATGCAGATGGATATGAATACGGGTACAGGTTGGCCGTTTGGAGGACCAGAAGTGACTATTGAGGATGCCGCCTGTCGTCTACTTATCGAAGAATATCAGTTGAAGAAAGGGGAGCGCCTGAAGCAGAAGGTGGAGACTACGGATAGCAAACAGAAACCTTATGCAGTACTGGAGAGACTGATGGCCTTTTCTGAGGATGGAAAATGTTTGGATTTGACCGATAAGGTGCACGAAGGCCAGTTGGACTGGAAGGCTCCAAAAGGAAACTGGCGACTGATTGCCGCATTTTGTGGTAAAACATTCCAAAAGGTGAAGCGGGCTGCTCCTGGCGGGGAAGGATATGTGATGAATCACTTTTCGCATGAGGCTGTTGAACGTTATTTAGGCCGTTTTGATAAGGCTTTTGGAGGCATGCAGGGGAATATTCCTTACCCTCATAACTTCTTTAATGATTCTTATGAAGTTTATGGAGCTGATTGGACGAAAGGACTATTCGACGAGTTTTTGTCGCGGCGTGGGTATAAATTGGAAGAATATCTGCCTGAGTTCCTGTCGGAGGAGGGGCGGACGGATGTGGCACGTCGCATTGTATCCGACTATCGTGAAACATTGGCTGAAATGCTCCAGGAAAATTTTACGCGCCAATGGACGGAGTGGGCTCATCGACATGGAGCAAAGACGCGTAACCAGGCACATGGTTCTCCTGGCAACTTGATTGATCTGTATGCGACGGTTGATATTCCTGAGTGTGAAGGATTCGGCCTTTCTGATTTTGGTATTAAGGGTCTGCGTAAGGACTCGTTGACTCGTCCGAATGACTCAGATCTATCCATGCTGAAATATGCTTCCTCGGCGGCACATATTGCGGGAAAACCTTATACTTCTTCTGAAACATTTACGTGGCTGACGGAACATTTTCGTACCTCCTTATCTCAGTGTAAGCCAGATATCGACCTGATGTTTGTTTCGGGTGTCAACCATGCTTATTTTCATGGTACTACTTATTCTCCTGCCGATGCAGCCTGGCCGGGATGGAAATTCTATGCGACGGTCGACATGAGTCCGACGAATAGTATCTGGCGTGACGCACCAGCTTTCTTTCAGTACATTACTCGTTGCCAAAGTTTCTTGCAGATGGGCAAGTCGGACAACGATTTCTTAGTATATTTGCCCGTGTACGACATGTGGCAGGAACAAAATGGACGCCTTTTAATGTTTGATATTCATAAAATGGCCGAAAGAGCTCCCCGATTTATCGAGGCAGTACATCGTATCAATGATGCCGGCTATGACATGGATTATATATCAGATGCATTTGTACGTACCTTGTGCTTCCGCGATGGTAAGCTAGAAACTTCGGGGGGCGCTAAATACAAGGCTTTAGTGGTGCCTGGGGTTCGTCTGATGCCGGCAGATGTGCTTGAAAAGCTTTGCCAGCTGGCTAACGAGGGGGCTACTATTGTTTTCTTGGATCAGTATCCTGAGGATGTGCCTGGATTGGGGGATTTGGAGAGTCGTAGAAGCGCTTTTAAAGCCGTTTGGAGAAAAATGCAATCTATGAAGCAAGCGGGTGGCGCACATATCTTGTTTGGCAAAGATTATGCACAGACTTTGGCGCAAACCTCTGCTGTTCCTGAGGTGATGAAAACTCAATATGGATTGAGTTGTATTCGCAGGAGCCATGCCGAAGGTTATCATTATTTTATAGCTGCTTTGACAGATAGGGATACAGAAGCCTGGATACCCTTAGCAGTAGAGGCTCGGTCGGCGATTTTTTATAATCCGATGGATGGTACTTCGGGAAAGGCTCGCCTGCGTCAAAAGGGTGGAAGAACGGAAGTATTTATGCAGATGCGGTCGGGTGAATCGTTGATATTAAAAACGTTTACGAAAGATGATGTACAAGTACAGGCATGGACGTATGCTATTCCGATGCAAGATCAAATCCGTTTGGATGGTGAATGGAAATTTCGTTTTGTACAGAGTATGCCGACGGTAAGTGATGTACCTGAGGTGGTTGCGTTAGGTTCTTGGGCTGATTTAGATTTTGAAGGTGCGCGTACGACGATGGGTACTGCTTGTTATACTAAGAGCTTTAAGCTGGATGCACCTGAGAATGCTTCTGGATGGATACTTTCGTTGGGAGATGTCCGCGAGAGTGCACGTGTTCGTATCAATGGTGTCGAAGTAGCTACATTATGGGCTGTCCCCTATCGTTGCGAGGTGGGCAAATACCTGCGTGCGGGTGAGAATGTACTGGAAATTGAAGTGACGAACTTGCCTGCTAACCGTATAGCTGATATGGATAAACGTGGAATTGAATGGCGTATTTTTAAGGATATCAATATTGCGGCATTGGGCTATAAAGAAGGGAATTATGCAGGTTGGGATCCTATGCCGAGTGGCTTGTTGGGGCCTGTCTCGCTGATACCGATGAAGAATTTGGAAGAATGAATTTAACTGGTGATCTGTTTATCCTTGTTTATTTTGAAAAAAGGTGATTGTCAAATATAACAGATTTAGTATCAAAATAGACATCACTTGTTGAAGTATAAACGGTTACTTTTGTATCATCAATAAAAATATATAACTAATGACCATGAAACAATGTTTTTTCGCGGTTGATTTGGGAGCAACCAGCGGTCGTACTATTTTGGGAAGTTTTACTTCGAATGGTTTGGAAATGGAAGAAGTCAATCGTTTCCCTAACCATCTGATTGAAGTAAACGGACATTTCTATTGGGATATTTATGAACTCTATCGCAATATCATTGAAGGTCTGAAATTGGCCTCTCGCAAGGAAAATGTAGAAATCGTTTCTATTGGTATTGATACGTGGGGGGTGGATTTCGTATGCGTAGGTAAGGACGGGCATCTCTTGCGCCAGCCTTATTCTTATCGCGACCCACATACAGAAGGTGCACCAGAAGTTTTCTTCTCGCGCATACCTCGGAAGCATGTCTATGAATTGACGGGTATTCAGGTGATGAATTTTAATTCTCTTTTCCAGCTGGATGCGATGCGACGTGCGGATGATAGTGCGTTGGCCGCCGCTGAGAAAATACTTTTTACCCCCGATGCCTTGAGCTATTTGTTGACGGGCGAGATGGTGACCGAATATACCATTGCGACTACAGCTCAACTGGTCAATGCCTCAACACGCAAATTGGAAAGTGAATTATTGCAGGCTGTAGGTCTTACGGAGTCCCATTTTGGACGTTTTGTCTATCCAGGCGAGAAGGTGGGTGAACTTTCGGCTGAAGTGCAGCGCATGACTGGTTTGGGTGCCATACCAGTGATTGCCGTAGCCGGACATGACACGGCTTCTGCCGTTGCCGCCGTTCCTGCCCAGAGTAGCCATTTTGCTTACCTGAGTAGCGGTACATGGTCGTTGATGGGTATAGAGGCGGATGCGCCTATCATAACTCCTGAGACTGAAGCATTGAATTACACCAATGAGGGTGGTGTGGAAGGCACCATCCGTTTCCTGAAGAATATTTGTGGCATGTGGCTGCTCGAGCGTTGCCGTCTGCAATGGGGCGAGACTTCCTATCCCGAGCTGATAGCTGAAGCGAATGCTTGCGAAGCTTTCCGTAGCTTGATTTATCCAGATGATGCTTCGTTTGCCAATCCGTCGGATATGGAGCAGGCTATCAAAGACTATTGCAAGTCTACCGGCCAGCCACTACCTGAAACTCGTGGTCAGATTGTACGTTGTATTTTCGAGAGCCTTTCATTGCGTTATCGTCAGGTTCTCGATGATTTGCGTGCCTTGTTCTCCCGACCGATAGATACATTGCATGTGATAGGTGGAGGAAGCCGTAACGATTTGTTGAACCAATGGACGGCCAATGCCGTGGGTATCCCCGTAGTAGCAGGCCCGTCAGAGGCTACCGCCATCGGAAACATCATGTTGCAGGCCATTTCGGCAGGCAAGGCTCAGGACGTTCCTTCCATGCGTAAGCTGGTAGCGGCATCCATTCCTTTGAAGACTTTCCAGCCTCAAGATGATGCCGTGTGGAGTGAAGCTTATGCTCAATTCAAACGTATTGTACGATAATTATAACCATAATAAATAAGATAAAACCATGAAAGAAGAACTGATTGTAAAGGCTTATGAAGTGGCCAAAGAACGTTATGCGGCCATCGGTATGGATACAGACAAGGCGATGGATGCCTTGCAGAAGGTACAACTCTCCCTGCATTGCTGGCAGGCTGATGATGTGACTGGCTTTGAGTCGGCTGGCGAATTGACAGGTGGCATTCAGGCTACCGGTAACTATCCCGGCAAAGCGCGCAACATTGAAGAACTTCGTCAGGATGTGCTGAAGGCTGCCAGCTATATTCCTGGTAACCATCGTTTGAATTTGCATGAAATCTATGGCGATTTTGGCGGCCAGTTTGTAGATCGTGATCAGGTAGAACCCAAGCATTTTGAAAGCTGGATGCAATGGGCAGCCGAGCATAATATGAAGCTCGACTTCAATTCTACTTCCTTCTCACATCCGAAAAGTGGTAGCTTGTCTCTCTCCAATCCTGACAAGTCTATTCGTGACTTCTGGATTGAGCACACCAAGCGTTGTCGTGCCATTGCCGAAGAAATGGGTAAGCGCCAGGGCGATCCTTGTATCATGAACCTGTGGATACACGATGGTAGCAAAGACATCACCGTCAATCGCATGAAGTATCGTGAAATCCTGAAGAACTCGTTGGATGAAATTTTTGCCACTGAGTACAAGAATATGAAGGATTGTGTAGAATCTAAAGTATTTGGTATTGGACTGGAAAGCTATACTGTGGGTTCAAGCGATTTCTATACTGCTTATGGTGCAAGCCACAACAAGATTGTGACATTGGATACCGGTCATTTCCATCCGACTGAAAGCGTAGCCGACAAGTTGTCTTCTTTGCTTCTCTTTATCCCCGAAGTGATGCTTCACGTTAGCCGTCCTGTACGTTGGGATAGCGACCACGTAACCATCATGAATGATGATACACTGGATTTGTGCAAGGAAATCGTACGTTGCGATGCGTTGGATCGTGTACACATCGGTTTGGATTACTTTGATGCGAGCATCAACCGCATTGGTGCTTATGTCATCGGTAGCCGTGCTACACAGAAATGTATGCTCCAAGCCCTGTTGGAACCGTTGGATACGTTGCGTAAGTATGAAGCTAACGACCAGGGATTTGAACGTCTGGCTCTGTTGGAAGAAGCCAAGTCGTTGCCTTGGAATGCCGTTTGGGATATGTTCTGCTTGAAGAACAATGTGCCTGTGGGCGAGGAGTTCATCGCAGAAGTTGAGAAATATGAAGCGGAGGTTACTTCCAAACGTAATTAATATACATCGTAGGACGGGACAAGTGTCGGGAGGCGCTTGTCCCTTTCTGCTGTATGCAAAAGAATAAATAGCATGAATACACTGATAGGATTGTTGATTATAGCGATTGGCAGCTTCGGACAGAGCAGTTCGTATGTGCCCATCAATAAAGTGAAGGAGTGGTCTTGGGAGAGCTTTTGGTTGGTTCAGGGCGTTTTTGCCTGGTTGGTTTTCCCTTTGTTGGGGGCTTTCCTAGGCATACCTGACGGAGGAAACTTGCTCGACCTGTGGAGCTCGGGTGGTGCACTTCCTGCCATTGTCTATGGAATACTTTGGGGCGTAGGTGGATTGACGTTTGGGTTGAGCATGCGATATTTGGGGGTCGCTTTGGGACAAAGCATTTCTTTGGGTACTTGTGCGGCTTTTGGTACATTGTTCCCTGCTTTGTTTGCAGGTAAAGACCTCCTGCATGGTGATGGCCTGATGTTGCTTATTGGAGTGTGCATCACGTTGGCGGGTATTGCCACGATCGGCTATGCAGGTAGTCTTCGTTCGAAAAACATGACGGAAGAAGAGAAGAAGGCTGCGGTTAAGGACTTTGCGTTGACCAAAGGTCTGCTGGTAGCCTTGCTGGCTGGTGTGATGAGCGCTTGTTTTGCCTTGGGCCTCGATGCTGGTACGCCTATCAAAGAAGCGGCTTTGGCTGGTGGAGTAGAGCCTTTGTATGCAGGCCTGCCCGTCATTTTTCTGGTGACTTTGGGAGGCTTTTGCACCAATGCTGCTTATTGTATTCAACAAAATATAAAGAACAAGACTGGCAAGGACTATTTTTCAGTGAAAAGTAGTATCTTTGTAAACAACCTGTTGTTCTGCGCCTTGGCAGGCGTTTTGTGGTATTCGCAATTCTTCGGCCTAGAGATGGGAAAAAGTTTTCTGACCGAAAGTCCTGTCCTGCTCGCTTTCTCGTGGAGTATCCTGATGTCGTTGAACGTCACGTTCAGTAACGTATGGGGTATCTTGTTGAAAGAATGGAAAGGATGTGGGGCACGTACCATCTCAGTGCTCGTCATAGGCTTGGTTGTATTGGTCGCTTCTATCGTAGTAGTGGCCATGGCGCAGTCTTGAATTATTGTAAATTTGTAGTTTAGAAAGAGTATTTATGGAATCAATTTTGAACAATCGTCCGGCTCTGGCAGCCGAAGTAGAAAAGGTAGCCGAAGTGGCTGGCTATTTGTGGCAAAAAGGTTGGGCCGAACGCAATGGCGGTAACATTACAGTAAATGTGACCGAATATGTGGACGACGCCATCAAGGCGATGCCTGCCATTAGCGAAGTGAAACCGATAGGAGCCGTGCTCCCTCATCTGAAAGGATGCTATTTCTATTGCAAGGGCACCCAGAAGCGTATGCGCGACTTGGCACGCCGTCCGATGGAGAATGGCTCTATTATCCGCATTCTCGATGATTGCGCCAGCTATGTGATCATTGCAGACAGCCCTGTAATGCCCACTTCCGAGCTTCCTTCTCACTTGAGTGTACACAATTATTTGATTTCAAAAGGCCTTCCCTATAAGGCATCTGTTCATACACATCCTATCGAGTTGGTGGCCATGTCGCACAACAAGAAATTCTTGGAAAAAGACGTTGCCAGCAATTTGTTGTGGAGCATGATCCCTGAGACAAAAGCTTTCTGTCCGCGTGGTTTGGGTATCATTCCTTATAAATTGCCCAGCTCAGTAGAATTGGCCGAAGCTACTATTCGCGAACTCGACGACTATGACGTCGTTATGTGGGAAAAGCATGGCGTGTTTGCGGTCGATGTTGATGTCATGGCTGCTTTCGACCAGATCGATGTACTGAACAAGTCCGCCTTGATCTACATCGCCGCTAAGAACATGGGCTTCGAGCCCGACGGCATGAGCCAGGAGCAGATGAAGGAGATGTCTGTAGCGTTTAACTTACCTAAATAAAGCAAGTATTATGTATAGAATGATATTGAACGAGACATCCTATTTCGGTGCAGGATGTCGTGAAAACATTGCCGTTGAGGCTGCCCGCAGAGGTTTCAAGAAAGCCTTCTTCGTAACCGATAAAGACCTGATTCGTTTCCATGTAGCCGACAAGGTAATCGAAGTTTTCGAAAAGAATAATATCCCTTACGAACTGTTCAGCGACGTAAAGGCCAATCCGACCATTGTCAACGTACAACATGGTGTAGAGGCCTTCAAGGCATCGGGTGCCGATTTCATCGTGGCTTTGGGAGGCGGTTCTTCCATCGACACGGCTAAGGGTATCGGTATCGTAGTGAACAATCCCGATTTTGCCGATGTGAAGTCGTTGGAGGGCGTGGCCAACACCCGTCAGAAGGCAGTGCCTACTTTTGCCTTGCCTACCACTGCTGGTACGGCGGCCGAGGTGACCATCAACTACGTTATCATCGACGAGGATGCCAAGAAGAAGATGGTTTGTGTCGATCCGAACGACATTCCCTCGGTAGCCATCGTTGACCCCGAACTGATGTACTCCATGCCGAAAGGGCTGACTGCCGCTACGGGTATGGATGCTTTGACCCACGCTATTGAAAGCTTCATCACGCCTGGTGCTTGGGTTATGTCCGATATGTTCGAACTGAAAGCTATCGAAATGATTGCTGCCAACTTGAAGGCAGCCGTAGACAATGGTAACGATACTGTTGCGCGCGAAGCTATGTCGCAAGCTCAATACATCGCTGGTATGGGCTTCAGCAACGTAGGCTTGGGCATCGTACACTCGATGGCTCATCCGTTGGGTGCCCACTATGATACGCCGCATGGCGTGGCCAATGCCCTCCTGCTTCCCTATGTCATGGAGTATAATGCCAATTCTCCAGCTGCTCCCAAGTATCTTCAGATAGCCAAGGCTATGGGTGTCAATACGGAAGGCATGAGCGAGGCTGAAGGTGTGCGTGCGGCCGTTGATGCTGTTCGTCAGTTGTCATTGAGCATCGGTATTCCTCAGAAGCTGCACGAGATTGGTGTTCGCGAGGAAGACCTGCATCAGTTGGCTATCGACGCCTTCAACGATGTTTGTACGGGTGGTAATCCTCGTCCTACTTCCATTGAAGATATTGAAGCTCTTTATCGTCAGGCTTATTGATAATTTGCATGTTGTGTTGCCTCCATTTTAGGGTTATGGAGCGATGCGAAGGCTGTACTTCCTTTTCGGGCAATTTTGTATGGATAGGGAGTGCGGCCTTTCCTTTTTAGGAAAAGGGTGTTTTCTTGTCCGTATCTCTATGTTTTAGGAGTGCTAGAAGTATCATTTGTTATTTAGATTTGTATTGGATACCATGAAAAAGTTTTTTTATTCGATTCTGATATGCACCTTGGCGGCTTGCGGTGTCGAAAGGCAGGAGCCTATTGATCGCGAGGCGTTGGTGGCGCGAAACAATCCGCAGGTTTCTGCGTTCGATTCATTGGCTTCATTGTCTGTGGGTAATGGGGAGTTTGCCTTTACGGTAGATGTGACGGGTTTGCAGACTTTCCCTGAACGCTATTCCAAAGGTGTGCCTTTGGGAACACAGAGCCAGTGGGGGTGGCATAGTTTCCCAAATCCTCAAAACTTTCAGCCGGAAGATGCGTTGAAAGAGTTTGATTTCGGCCGTGGGCACAAGGAACTTTATGCTTGCCAGTTCAAAGAGGCAGGGCGTCAGCAAGATGCTTCCAACTGGTTGCGGATGAATCCACATCGTCTGCATTTGGGTGTCGTTGGTTTGGAATTGGGAGATAGTGTGGAGGTAGAAGACTTGACTGATGTGCATCAAAGCCTTGATATGTGGAAGGGAATAGTAAGTAGCAATTTTACACTGAACGGTGTTGACTATGAGGTGCAGACGGTGTGCCATCCCACTTTAGATATGATTTCGGCAAAGGTTGTGGATGAGGCCCGTTCGGGCATTAATCTTCGTTTCCCTTATCCTACCGGCCAACATTCAGACGATGCTTGCGATTGGAAGGCTAATGATAAGCATGCAACGGAAGTGGTGCGTCAGGATGCTCAATGTGCGGTCTTGAAGCGTACATTGGATGAAACATCTTACTACGTGACCCTCTCTTGGGAAGGAAAAGCCCATCTGTTGGAGAAAGAAAGGAACTATTACATTCTGGAACCTGAAGCGGAAACATTGGCTTTCTCTTGTCGTTTTACCTCCGAACTTCTTAAGGAAACGTCCGATGCGTCTGTAGTTGAAACGCTACCGACTTTTGAAGAAACTTCCGTCGAGAGTGCTGCCCATTGGAAAGAGTTTTGGACAAATGGTGCTGCCGTTGATTTTTCTCATTGCACCGATCCTAGAGCTAAGGAGTTGGAGCGTCGCGTGGTATTGTCTCAATACCTTCTGGCTATTCAATCTGCTGGTAGTTTTCCGCCACAGGAAACAGGTTTGACATATAATTCTTGGTTTGGAAAATTTCATCTGGAGATGATTTGGTGGCATCAGTCCTGGCTTGCTTTGTGGGGACATGAGAATTTGTTGGAGCGTACGTTGGGGTGGTATGAGACGGTTGAACCCGTTGCTCGTGAGATAGCTCGTCGTCAAGGTTTTGAAGGCGTACGTTGGATGAAAATGACAGATCCCAGCGGAATGGAAGCTCCTTCGAATGTGGGTTCTTTCCTGATATGGCAACAGCCTCATTTCATTTATTTGGCCGAATTGGTTTATCGTGCCCATCCTTCAGAAGAAATTATCCGTCGTTATAATCGATTAGTGCAGGAGACGGCAGCTTTCATGTATTCCTTTGCTACGTATGACGAAATGGGGGCACGTTTCCTCTTGAAAGGATGCATTCCTGCTCAGGAAACTCTTTGTGCTGCTACCACTATCAATCCTCCTTTCGAACTTTCCTATTGGCACTATGCCATGCAAGTGGCTCAGAAGTGGCGTGAACGGGCAGGCATGGAGCGCAACTTGGCATGGGATGAACTGATAGACAAACTCTCCCCTCTGGCTTATAATGAGGAAGGATTGTATTTGGCTTCAGAAGATGCTACGGATACATATAAGGATATACGCTTCACGAGCGATCATATGGCTGTATTGGGGACCGTAGGAATCCTGCCGATGAATTCTTTGATTCGAGAAGATTATATGAAAAATACGCTCCATTGGGTGTGGGACAATTGGAATTGGGGAAAGACCTGGGGATGGGACTATCCGATGACCGCCATGAATGCCGCCCGTATGGGTGAACCTGAGAAGGCCGTAGGTGCCTTGTTGATGGAGAAACGCACTAATACATACTTACTGAACGGGCATAATTATCAGGATGGGCGTCTACGTTGTTATCTGCCTGGTAATGGTGGCCTTTTGACGGCTATTGCCATGATGTGTGCCGGATGGGATGGATGTGAGGTGGATAATCCTGGTTTTCCGAAAGATGGTACATGGGATGTGCGTTGGGAAGGACTGAAGTCCATGCCTTGATGGGGATGATGTAAAAAATACGGCGGATGAAAAATCATCTGCCGTATTTCTGTCGGAATGAGGCGACTCGAACGCCCGACCCCTACGTCCCGAACGTAGTGCGCTACCAACTGCGCTACATTCCGATAATTTATGTGGAAAAAGTGGTGTCACCAGGAATCGAACCGGGGACACAAGGATTTTCAGTCCTTTGCTCTACCAACTGAGCTATGACACCATTTGCTTTTGCTTGATTGCGGGTGCAAAGGTAAATCTTTTTTTTGATACTACAAACCTTTTCTTGGAAAAAAGTATAAAAAAGGTGCCTCTCGTGTGGGAGGCACCTTGAAAAATGGGGAATATCAATCGATGTTCGGGTTGATGCTGTGCCAATCTTTGATGGCAGGCAGAACGCCCATTTCGATAACTTCGTCACGCAGGGTGCAGAGATGCTTGTAGCTTTCCTGCAACTTGGCTTCTTCTTCGGGCGTACCGTTCAGCTCTTTGTAGTGAACGCCGTCCTTAGTGATTTCTGTTTCCATAGCCATCATGATGTGGTCGAAGCCGTGGCTATATACATAGGTACCTGCAGGCCAACGGAACGGTTTTCCCCCCATAGCGGCAGCAATCATTTCGATGGAAACGTATGCAGGGCTCTGGAAAGAAGAGCGGCCACGCAGAGCGATGATGTTGGCACCGCCTTTAGTTACCTTTGTCTGGATTTCAGCCCATTGTTCCTTGGTCAGTTCGGGTGTGCCGATGATGTCGAGCAACGGTTTTCCATCAACCTTGGCAGTAGAAGCATAAACGGCCATCTGCTCGCCATGACCACCATAAGTACGGCAATTTTCGATCTTGTCTGGAGACATGTTGAAGTGTTTTGCCAGTTCGCTACGCAGACGGGTGCTATCCAATGCGGCCAGTGTAGTAACCTGAGAAGGTTTCAAACCAGAATACAACAGGGTGATCAGACCAGTGATGTCGGCAGGGTTGAAGATAACAACTACATGTTTTACGTCGGGGCAATATGCCTTTACGTTCTTACCGAATTCTTCGGCGATGGCGGCGTTTCCTTTCAGCAAGTCTTCACGAGTCATACCAGCTTTGCGGGCAGCTCCACCTGAAGATACTACATATTTAGCTCCTGTCAGAGCTTCTTTGATGTCAGAAGTAAAGGTCAGGTTCAGTCCTTCGAAACCGCAATGGAACATTTCTTCTGCTACACCTTCCAAGCCGGGAGCATACGGATCGTACAGACAGATGTTCGGAGTGAGACGCATCATGATGGCTGTCTGGGCCATGTTAGAACCAATCATACCGGCTGCGCCGACGATTGTCAATTTCTCATTTGTAAGGAATTCCATAATTTTGTTATTTAAAGGTGAATAAATAAGTTCTCTTTTTAATTCCTGTTGCAAATATAACGCTTTTCTCATAGAGTTGTTCATATAAAAAAGTTATCTTTTAGATTGAAATGTTATAGCTTATCCTTACCTTTGTCGCAAAAGGCATTTTATGGAAATTAATTTAGGAAAATACAATACGTTGCGCGTAGTGAAAGAAGTGGATTTTGGCATGTACCTTGATGGAGGCATCGAGGGCGAAATTCTTCTTCCTAAGCGTTATGTTCCTCAAGGTTGCAAGCCTGGCGACGATTTGGAAGTTTTCATTTATTTGGACCAGGACGAGCGGTTGGTGGCGACTACTCAGAAACCTTATGCGCAGGTAGGCGATTTCGCATGTCTGGAGGTGTCGTGGGTCAATCAATATGGCGCTTTTCTCAACTGGGGATTGATGAAGGACTTGTTTGTACCCTTCCGCGAGCAGAAAATGAAGATGGAGGTGGGCAAAAAGTACATCGTTCATGTGCATCTGGACGATGAAAGCTTCCGTATTGTGGCTTCGGCCAAGGTGGATCGATACTTGTCGAAGGAGAAGGCGGACTATAAGTGTGGCCAGGAAGTAGAGGTGCTGGTGTGGCAGAAGACCGACCTGGGTTTCAAGGCCATTATCGATAATAAGTATAGCGGCCTGCTCTATGAGAGTGAAATCTTCCAACCCTTGCATGTGGGGATGAAGCTGAAGGCTTATGTGAAGCAGGTGCGCGAGGATGGCAAGATCGATCTTGCTTTGCAAAAGATGGGCCAGGCGGGTGTAGAAGATTTTGCTTCCATCTTGCTGGAGCACATTCGTAGTAACGGCGGGTATACGACGCTCAATGACAAGAGTCCGGCTGAAGAAATCTATGCCCTCTTTGGCGTAAGCAAGAAAGTGTTCAAGAAGGCCGTAGGCGATCTGTATAAGAAGCGTTTGGTGGTGCTGGACGAAAAGGGCATCACCCTGGTTCGGTAAAGCGATGGCTTTCCGAGGAGGAAGGCTTTGGCTTCGAAAGTGCGAATGACTCTTTGGCGGGGCCACGAAGCACCACGTTGGCTATGTCCACCCCTTCGGCCTGCGCTTCATTGATGATGCCCTTCGCGGCCAGTCGTTGGGCTATAAGGCGGAAATATCCCTTCTGGCTATCTTTCAATCGTCCGTCAGGGGTAAAGGAGTTCTTGAAATGTTTGGGCTTGGGGATGATAGAAGCCAGGTAGATGGATTCTTCCAGCGTCAGCTCGGATGGGCGTTTGGCAAAGTAGAAGTCGGCTGCTTCGTGGATGCCATAGACGAGCGGTCCCCATTCGGCGATGTTCAGGTAAACTTCGTACATGCGTTCTTTCGATGTGAGCCGTTGGTGCTCGATGAGCCACACGATAAGTGCTTCTTCCAACTTGCGGGCGATGTTTTTGTTGCGGTTCAGAAAGACGTTTTTCACCAGTTGCATAGAAATGGTGCTTCCTCCGCGGGCAAAGCGATGGACTTTGAGGTCTTGTATCAGAGCCTCGCGTAGGGCGTCGGGCAGGAAGCCCTGATGATAGAAGAAAGCTCCGTCCTCGCTTTGTAGGACGGCCATCTGAAGGATGGCTGGTATTTGGTTCAATGGAGTGAAATGTTCCCATGAAGGTCCTACGGCAAAGGTACGTACGGGCCGATCGTCTTCGTAGGCGGTATATTCAAACTCTTCTGCCATTTTGCTCAGGTTCGTGTGGCCATAACTTTCGATGTGTACATCCTTTCCTTTCAATTCAGATTCCAACTTAAGGCTGTCCAAGTGGGCAAAGTCTATGTCGAGCAAGAAATGGTAGGCCAGCTGACCTTTGATGCGGATGTCGTCCAGGTTGTCGAATAGGCCACGGGGTAATGACGTGAAAAGGTCTTCGGCTGGGAACCAAGGCTTGTCCGTAGCAGAGGTCAGATGCCAGTATCCGTTCTTCTGTTCTACCTTCAGGTAGGGATGGAAGTCCAGACGGTTGAAGCGTACAAGGCTGGTACTATCCAGTTCGATGGAGGTAGGAGCGATGTTCAGATGAAACTCCAGCCGGCCATGGTCGAGGTTGACCAGTTCAGGTGAGAGGCGTCGGTGGTAGACTTTCAATCCATTGACTTCTGTTTGTCCAATAAGGCGAGTCAGCTCTCGTCCAAGGCGTTGTTGTTCGAAACGGCACGTCAGACTATCGAAGCTGACTTCGGCACCCAGACGTCGTTTAAGGTAGGGCAGGGTGATGTGGGGTGCGTGCAGAGTAGCGCTTAGCCGACGGTCGGAGGGATTGATTTCGCCCTCGGCCTGCCAGCGTTGCACGTAGTGGTCTTCGTCGGCTACGATGTCCGTTCGGAAGCGATGGTCTTGGATGTTGAATTGGGGGATATGGAGGTTGACGTAGTTGTTGTCTTTTTGTTCGGTGATGTTCAGGTGAGTTAGTGTGCCATTTCCCGGCAGGAAACCAAAGACGAGGTCGAGCAGCTTGTTGATGCGGAGGGTATAGTCTTCTTCACTTCGTGGCGTGGTGGAAGGAGCGGATGCATCAGCCTCCGACGTGGGTCGGAAAAGAAAATCATAATTGGCTTCGGAACCATGCTTGACAAAACGCACGGCCAAGCTATCTAACTGAAGGTGGCGTATTTGTACATTGCCTTGGAGAAGTTCCCATAGGCTGAGTCGTGCTTGAAGCGAACCGAGGGTTAGGAGAGTATCTCGTTCATGTGGAACGATGCTCAGTCCTTCGAGCAACATGGTGTTGATGCTTTTGAGGGTGAGGTGTCGGTAGCGGATGTCGAGTTCGTGGCGTTTGCCTACGGAGGCCAGCCGTTGCTCGACCATGTGGTTCAGAAGGACGTTGCGGAGAATGTAACCTCCCGCCGTCAGGAGGAGCAACAGGCCGATGAGGCCTGTTGCTATGCGGAGAATGCACTGCTTTTTCATCTGTAAACCTATGCTTTAGCAGGTGCAAAGATATCATTTATTTTTCTTATTCGATAGGTACCCCCTTGTAGAAGTCCAATATCTTGGTGCGGAACAGGTAGTCGTACTTGGCTTGGAGCTCGTCGCTTTGTGCCTTCATCAGGTTTTGTTTGGCTTCGTTGAACTCCACGGCGTTGGCTTTGCCATTCTCGAACTTCTGTGTCATCAGGCGGAAAGACTCCTCGCTGGCCAGGGCGGCCGCATGGCTACTGGTATATTTGCTTTCGGCGGCGGTGGCGTTGTACCAGGCCTGCTGGATTTCCTTGTAGAGCGTCTTCTTGGCGTTGTCCAGCTGGAGGGCGTAGTTCTCCTGCTGGAGGCGGGCGGTGCGAACACGGTTGCGCGTGGCCAGGCGGTTGAAGAGGGGTATGCTGAGGCTCACGCCCAGGTACTTGCTGAAGTTGTCGCCCATCTGCTGGCGGAAGGTGCGGTTGATGGTGGAGTAGTAGCTCGTACCCAGACTTCCGTTGAGGCTCAGTTGCGGATAATAGCCGCTTTGGGCGATGCGGACACTACGTTTGCTTCCCTCCAGACGGTATTGGGCGGCTTGGATGGAAGCCTTGCCAGTGAGGGCTGTCTGATAGATATCGTCGGGCGGGGTGATGGGCGACGGTGCGATGGCCGTAGAGGGTGATTCGAGCACGAAGCCTTCGGGCGACTCAAGTTCGATGAGCTGGCTCAGGGTGAGCAGGGCGAGGCGGTAGTCGTTTTCGGTTTGCACGGCCGTCATGCGATCTTGCGCCACGCGGGCCTTGGCGTCGGCCACTTCGGCACTCGAAGCCTTGCCCACGCCTGCCAGTCCTTCGATGCGCTTGCATTGTTGGAGGCTCAGTTCTACTTGCCCGAGGGCCACTTCGTGGAGCTCCTGGTTGAAGAGCACCTGCAGATAGGCCGAAGCGATGTTGATGGAGATGTCTTCCTTGGCCTTCTCGAGGTCGGCGGTGGCGGCCTTCAGGTTCAGCTTGGCCAGGGCATACTGGTTGGGCAGCTCGAGGCCGGTGAAGAGGGGAATGCTAGTAGAAAGTTGCATGTTGGTGCCGTTGCTGGCCGTGTTGACGTAGACGGTGGAGTAGTCGCCAGTCGTCTCGTCGGGCACGGCGGTCTGCGTACGTCCCCAGTTCCAGCTCTGGTTGGCTCCTCCGCTCAGGTTGGGCAGGCGGGCCCACTTGGCGGTGTTCACTTCGACGGCGCTCTGCTCGGCCATGTTGGCGGCCTGGCGGATGTCGATGTTGTGTTCGATGGCATGGTCGATGCATCGGCGCAACGACCACGTCTCTTGTGCCTGAAGGCCTGTGGCGAGGCAGGCCAGTGCGGCTATGGCGGATATTTTGTTCATATCTGTATAAGTAAGGTTTAGGGGTTAGTCTTCTTTTTCCTGATTCTTGGTGTTGTTGCGTATCAGGTCCTTGTCGGTGATGCCACTCTTGACGGCTATCTGGATGCCGTCGCTCATGCCCACTTCGATGGGTTGACGGCGGAATACCTGCTGGGGCACGCTATCGGTCAGTACATAGACAAAGGTGCTGTCGTCCTTGAACTCCACGCATCCTTCAGGGATGGCGAGGGCCTGGCTGGCACGTTCGAGCACGATTTCGCCGTTGGCGGAGTAGCCCGAGCGAATGACCACCGTATCGGGAACACTAACGGCCGCTTTGATCTCGAATTGGTTGGCACCATTGTCTTCGGTCGATTTGGGCGCGATGTACTCCAGCTGGGCCTGGAAGGTGAGGTCCTGCAGGGCGCCGATGGTGATCTTGACGGGCATGCCCTCGCGGACACGTCCCACTTCGGTTTCGTCGATGTTGCCGCGGAAGATGAGGTCGTTCATGTCGGCCACGGTAGCGATGGTCGTACCGTCGTTGAAGGTGTTGCTCATGATGACCGAGTTACCCACCTTGACAGGCACGTCGAGGATGAGGCCCTCGATGGTGGAGCGTATCAGGGTGCTCGAGAAGGAGGCGCTACTTTGCGTGATTCCTTCCTTCACGATCTGCAGGTTGTCCTTGGCGGCCTGAAGCTCCTCGCGGGCCTGCTTCACGGTCACTTCCCCTTTCTCGTACTCCTCGGAGCTGATGAGCTTGTCGGCGTAGAGCTTCTCGAGGCGGGCAAAGTCGGTTTCGGCCTGGCGCCCGTTGATTTCGGCCAGGCGTACGCGGCTCTCGGCGGCGTTGAGCGTACCCAGTTCGGGAATGACTTTCACCTTGGCTATCACTTCGCCCTTCTTCACCTTCTGGCCGGCTTCCTTGTAGACTTCTTCGATGATGCCCGATATCTGAGGCTTGATGAGGACTTCGTCTCTCGGCTCTATCTTGCCGGTGACGACGGTGGTCTTTTCCAGGTCGGCCACGGCGGGGCGGACGGTGTCGTAGAGGGTGACTTCGGGTTGGGACTTCTGGTACAGGAACACGAAGGTCCAGATGAAGATGCCGGCCACGATGACCAGCAACGCGATTTTCAGAATCTTTCTTGTTTTCATGTCGGATATGTTTTTTTGTTTTTATTTCTATAATAGGATGGAGTAAATCGGAGGTGGAACAACTATTCGTCGCGTATCGCCTCTATCGGCTTGATGGCCATGGCACGATAGGCCGGCGCGAGGCCCGCCAGCACGCCGAGGGCAATGAGCAGCACGCAGGTACCCACGGCCATGCCGAAGCTGACCTGATAGTGCGTCTCGACGACACCCTGCGGATTGGCCGCCGCCTCGAGCACCTGGAGCACCAGCACGGCCAGCGAAATACCCGCCATGCCTGCCACGGTAGTCAGCACCATGCTCTCGGAGAGTATCTGCTGGAGAATGTCGCGCGGACGGGCTCCGATGGCACGTCGGATGCCTATCTCGGTGGTGCGTTCGCGCACGGTGACCATCATGATGTTCGACACGCCGATGGCTCCCGCAAAGAGCGTGCCCAGCCCCACCATCCAGATGAGGATGTGTACGCCCGTCATCAGGGCATCCATCATGGAGAACATGGCTTCCACGTTGAGCATCATCACCGCCTGCTGGTCGTCTGGCGAGATGTAGTGGGCGGCCTTGATGGTTTGCTTCACCTGCTCTTCCACGTCGGCCACCTTCACTCCAGGCTTCATGGTGAAGCACACGAGCTCGACGGTGTTGCCCAGGTTGTACATCTTCTGCATCGTGGTGTAGGGCAGGGTGACGGCTTCGGAAGCCTGTCCCTGTATGTTGACGTTGCCCTCGGACGAGCACATGCCCACCACGCGATAGTAGATGCTGTCCACCTGCACGTACTTGCCGCAGGGGTCGCCTCCCTTGGGGAAGAGGCTCTCGTAGACACGCTTGCCGATGACGCACACCTTGCGTGCTTCGCGGATGTCCACGTCGTTGATGAAGCGTCCGTAGGCCATTTCCTGATGCTCTATCTGTTCGTAGTCGGGGTAGAGCCCTTTGATGCTACAATCGTATTTGTTGCCCTCGTAGATGGCCGTTTTGCCCCATTGGGCTACCGAGGGAGTGGAAATCTCTATGGGGGCCAGTTTGCCGATGCGCTCCACGTCGGCCATTTCGAGGTCCCAGCTTCGTCCTTTGCGGAAGCCTTTGTAGGCCTCGCCCGTCTTTTGGGCGAAGATGAAGCCCGAGTTGGTGGCAAAACCTTCGAATTCTTTACGCAACTCCTGCTCCATGCCCTGGCCGCCTCCCATGAGGGCCACGAGCATGAAGATGCCCCAGAATACGCCGAAGGCCGTGAGCAGGCTTCGCGTCTTGTTGCGGGTGATGGTGACGAGGATTTCCTCGCAGGTATCTTTGTCTATTTTCATAATGCCTAATTTTCAATTATCCATTAATCCGCCCTCAATGCCTCGATGGGCTTGATTTTTGTGGCCTTACGGGCAGGGAAGAACCCGGCCAGCGTGCCGGCTACGATGAGCGTCACTGTAGCCTGTATGGCGATGCGAAGGTCTACCGTCGGGTCGCTGAACATCTTGGCCTGGAACATGCTGGCATCCATCGTTTGGTTGCCGAAGGTGTTGTCCATCCACTCCGTCACGCCGATGCCCGCCACCATGCCGATGTAGCCGAAGAGGGTGGTGATGACGACACTCTCCACGATGATGAGCCACAGGATGGAGGCCGGCTTGGCGCCCAGTGCCTTGCGGATGCCGAACTCGTGGGTGCGCTCGCGCACGGTGATGAGCATGATGTTCGACACGCCCACGATGCCGCTCAGCAACGTAAAGATGCCGATGACCCAGATGGCCGTGCGCAGGATGCCCATGGCGTTCATGGTGCGCAGGTAGTCGGTAAAGCGGTTCCATATCCAGATGGCGCCCGTGTCGTCGGGCGAGAAGCGGTGGTTGGCGCCGATGACGCGGCGGTATTCCGCTTCGAAGGCTTCGTTGCTCTCGAGGGAGGTCAGGCCGTCGGTGGTCAGGAGGATGTTGTTCAGCTTGTTGCCCTTGTTGTAGATGGTCTGCAGGGTGCTGAAGGGGATGTAGGCTTCGCTCGGTTCGCTGTTGCCCTGGTCGTTGTAGATGCCCACCACCTGATAGGCCACGCCCCCGGCGTTGACAAACTGGCCGATGGGCTCGGTGTGGGTCTTGCCGAAGAGGATGTCGGCCGACTTCTGGTGGAGGACGATGACCTTGCGCCGCTCCTTCAGGTCGATGTCGTTGATGAAGCGCCCCTCGGCGGTCTTTACGGCCTCGATTTCCGTGTAGTTGGGGTGTACGCCCAGCAGGGAGAGGTTGACGTACTCCTTGCCGAAGCTGATGTTGAGGCCGCTCTGGCGCACGGTGGCGCCCACGCTGGTCACGTTGTCGGGGAATTGCGTTTCGGTGTCCGTCAGGTCGCGGTTGTCCAGCTCGATGCGCCGCCCTTCCTTCAGGCCGTCGTACGACTGGGTGGTCCAGCCGGGGAAGATGCGGATGGAGTTGAGCGCCCGCTCGGACGAGTTTTGCTCGAAAGCATGGATGAGGCCGTTGCCCGCGCCCAGCAGCACGATGAGCATGAAGATGCCCCACGCCACGGCAAAGCCCGTCAGGAAGGTGCGTAGCTTGTTGCGCCGCAGGGTGCCGTATATTTCTTGCCAAAGGTCAATCATGGGAATTGAGAATTGAAAATTGATAATTGTGATAATTGTGATTTGTGATTTGAGAATGGGGGGATTTTTCCATTCTCCATTTTCCATTAAACAATTATTTCATGAACCCGTCGCGGCCGAAAGGCGAAGCGTCGTGGTTCAGGTTCTCTTCGATGGTGCCTATCACGCCGTCCTTGATGTGGATAATCTTGTCCGTCTGGTTGGCCACACCGCTTTCGTGGGTCACGACGACGATGGTCATGCCCGTCTGGTGGAGGTCCTTCAGGATCTGCATCACTTCGACCGAGGTCTTGCTATCGAGGGCTCCCGTTGGCTCGTCGGCCAGGATGATTTGCGGACGGGTGATGAGGGCGCGGGCGATGGCCACGCGTTGCTTCTGTCCGCCGCTCATCTCGTTGGGCATGTGGTGGGCCCAGTCCTTCAGGCCCAGGCGGTCGAGGTACTCCATCGCCAGGGTGTTGCGTTTCTTGCGGCTCACGCCCTGGTAGAACAGGGGCAGGGCCACGTTCTCCACCGCGTTCTTGAACGAGATGAGGTTGAACGACTGGAAGATGAAGCCTATCATGCGGTTGCGGTATTCGGCGGCGCGTGTCTCGCTCAGGTTCTTGATGAGCGTGCCGTTCAGGTAGTATTCGCCCGTGTCGTAGTTGTCCAGTATGCCCAATATATTAAGTAAGGTGGACTTTCCCGACCCCGATGCACCCATGATGGATACGAACTCTCCCTTTGCGATATCCAGATTGATGCCCTTCAGAACGTGGAGCGGCGCTCCGTTGTAGTAGGTCTTGTTGATGTCTTTTAGCTGTATCACGACTTTCTTCGATTTTATGCTTGTTTTCGCTATTAGACGCACGTATGTGATAAAAAGTTGCAAAAGATACGGACTTTTTTCTTTTTTTCTGCTAACGTGTGCGTGTCGGGTATCTTTTTTTTAGGGAAAAGATTTTGTTGTTTCGTTTTTCTTTGTCAAATTTGTAACCAACATTAATATTAACCCTTTTAACAAAAGAGAATATCATGAATACGAACATGGAGAAACCCTATGTGGTGGGTATCGACATAGGCGGTACGAATACTGTATTCGGCATTGTAGATGCGCGTGGAACGGTGATTGCAAGCAGCTCTATCAAGACGGGCGCTTATACGGAAGTGGAAACATACGTGGACGAAGTTTGCAAGAACCTGCTTCCCCTGCTCGAAGCCAATGGCGGAAAAGATAAAATCAAGGGTATCGGCGTGGGTGCCCCCAACGGCAACTATTATACGGGTACCATCGAGTTTGCTCCCAACCTTCCGTGGAAGGGTGTCATTCCCCTGGCTGCCTTGTTCGAAGAGCGCCTGGGCATACCGACGGCTCTGACCAACGACGCCAACGCGGCCGCCATCGGCGAAATGACCTACGGCGCGGCCCGTGGTATGAAGGACTTCATCATGATCACGCTGGGTACGGGCGTAGGTAGCGGCATCGTCATCAACGGCCAGCTGGTTTATGGTCACGACGGATTTGCCGGCGAGCTGGGCCATGTCATCGTGCGCCGCGAGAATGGACGTGTCTGCGGTTGCGGTCGCAAGGGATGCCTCGAGACCTATTGTTCGGCTACGGGCGTGGCACGCACGGCCCGCGAGTTCCTGACGGCCCGCACAGAGCCTAGTCTGCTCCGCTCCATCCCGGCCGAGAACATCACGTCGAAAGATGTGTACGACGCTGCCGTGAAGGGCGACAAGCTGGCTCAGGACATCTTCAACTTTACGGGTACAATCTTGGGTGAAGCGCTGGCCGATGCTATCGCCTTCTCGAGCCCCGAAGCCATCGTGCTCTTCGGCGGTCTGGCCAAGTCGGGCGACTACATCTTCAAGCCCATCCAGGAGTCCATCGACAAGAACGTGCTCAACATCTACAAGGGCAAGACCAAGTTGCTGATGTCCGAGCTGAAGGATGCCGATGCGGCCGTGCTGGGTGCCAGTGCGCTGGGCTGGGAGCTGAAGTAACCGCTTTTGTAAGAAATTGAAAGAACTGGCACAACGGGTGCGGAAAATGATCGTCGCCCGTCTGTGTCAGTTATTTTTATGCTGTAATGCAAGGCCTGTCGTCGCTTTGGAAGGAGGTGCAGACTTGCGTCCGCTTGTGAATTTCTTCGATGGAAACGGCAATTTTTGCATCTGTGCCTGTCTTCGGAAGTCTCATTTTGGGCGGATTTTGCTGGAGTGGGGTGGACGATAGCCTTCGCTTTTTGTTATAAAAAAGGGAAGCCTCCGTATCTGGAAGCTTCCCTCTTTTATTTTGTTCTGGCCAGACAGCCTTGGCCTTAGGCGTTGGCTCTTTTCTCTTTGATACGAGCTTTCTTGCCGGTGAGGTTGCGCAGGTAGTACAACTTGGCGCGACGAACTTTACCGATCTTGTTCACCTCGATGCTGTCGATAGCCGGTGATTCGATGGGGAAGATACGTTCTACACCTACAGTACCCGACATCTTGCGAACGGTGAAACGCTTCTTTTCACCATGGCCGGAAATTTTGATAACAACGCCGCGATACAGCTGAACGCGTTCCTTGTTACCTTCTACGATACGGTATGCTACGGTTACGGTGTCACCTGCCTTGAAGCTGGGGTGCTGCTTGCCGGTAGCAAATGCTTCTTCTGCAATTTTAATTAAATCCATTGTTCTAATTGGTTAAATTGTTATCGTTACTACGCAACATACCAGGCTTCTCTCTGTTTTTCCTGACAGCGATTGCGCGAAAGCGGATGCAAAGGTGCGAATTATTTGTCGGATACACAAATGTTTGGCGCTTTTTTTGTGCTTTTGCGAGGAAAAGCCGGCCGTTCGTCTTTGTTGAAGGACTGGTTTCTCGTGGTGAATGGTTGGGTGCGGGTGCTGGTGTGGTGGAAGCGTTTGTCTCTTTTTCTCTTTGCTTGTTTAGATGTAAGGTGTTGAATATTTTCTTAGCCTGTTTCTTCTTCCTCTGATCACGATTATCACAAATCACAAATCACAATTAGCCGAAACGATTTTTACCTGTTGTACTGAAAGAGAAGTGTTAAATAATTTAATATTATATATA
>ERZ779874.220-NODE-220-length-68636-cov-48.894227_pt1 | contig 68636 bp, 60 predicted proteins | sample MGYA00511031_ERZ779874 | MGnify/ENA primary metagenome ERZ779874 (study PRJEB29588, sample SAMEA2156850) | human gut metagenome | biome: human gut; feature: human-associated habitat; material: faeces | place: Denmark | collected 2008/2010 ...
CGGAAAAACCCAGAACTGCGGCGCGGAGTAATAAAATAGTAATATAGGCGTAACCTACGGGTAAGGATTATTTTTCGCCGCCGGAAAGTTTTGCCGTTACTTTGCAGCGGGTTCCAGCCGGATAAGCATTGTCGGAGGCTCGGATGATGCCAATCCTGCAGGATTCGTGCTGTCGGAGGCTCGGACGATGCCAATCCTGTAGGATAAGTGTTGCCGACTGCGGACGGAATGATAAATCTTAACGAAAACAAAACATACGATGATGAAAAGAATGATTTTTACAGCGATGTTGCTGCACTGCGTCTGTGCAGGCATCGGGGCGGACAGCCTGACGGGAAAAGTGACGGATGAGGCGCATCGGGGAGTGGCGTACGCCAATGTGGTGCTGCTCGCGCTGCCCGATTCGGTTTTTGTGGCTGGCACGGTGAGCGATGCCGACGGATGTTTCATGCTGGAGGCTTCGGCTCTGGGCGAAGGCTTGCTGCGGTTCTCGTGCTTGGGCTACCACTCGTGCACGGTTCCGGCAAGCGGCTTTACGGGTGAAGTGACGCTGCGCGAAGAGAGCGTTCGGCTGCAGGGCGTGGAGGTGGTGGCGGAACGTCCCGTTCATCAGCAGAAAGACGGCGCGCTGCTGACCCGCGTGGAGGGTACGGCGTTGAGTCAATACCACCGCATCAACGATATGCTGGCGGTGTTGCCGGGGATGACGTTCACCGTGTCGGGCGAGGTGGAAGTGTTCGGCTTGGGCACTCCGGTGATTTACATCAACAACCGCAAGGCGCGTGCCGACGAGCTGCAGCAGCTCACGCCGCAAGACATCCGTTCGGTGGAGCTGATTACCAATCCGGGCGCACGCTACGACGCCGAGGGGAAAGCGGTGCTGAAGGTCTATACCTTGCGCCGTGACGACGGGCATGCCTTGCTGGCGGAGCACGTGTCGGAGCAGGGCAGGCGGTATTCCGACTACGAGACGCTGCGCTACGACTACTGGAACCGGAAGCTCCACGTGTCGGCGTATTACCAGTATGCCGATTACCGTTCGGTGGTGAACCAGCCGCAATCGCACGAGCTGGCGTTGGGCGACAGCCTGTATCTGTACCGGAATCCCGACCAGGGCGACCGCCGCGACACGAAGCAACATACGTGGTACGCTAATGCAGATTATGAGCTTACCGCCCGTCACGTGATAGGGGCGAAGGTGGAAGGCACACATACACGTGACTATACGTTCCGTACCGGGAACTTGGCATACGGGTGGAGCCATGCACCCTTGGCGGAAAAAAACATCGACAACGATTACCTGAACCGCACCGACGTGTATCACGCCAACCTGTTCCATAACGCCGACTGGAGCGACCGGCTTTCGTCCGCCCTCAACCTCGACTTTGTGTACAACCGGAACCGCTACCGGCAGGCGACGGCGGAAACAACCCCGGGCGATCGGCTGGAAACAGAAAGCCGTGGGAAGGGGAATTTGTCGATTGCCTCGGGGCAGTTGGCGTTCGATTACCGCCCTGCCTCCGGTGTGCAGGTAGGCTTTGGAAGCGACGTGAGTCGGGTGCATACGCACAACGAACTGCAGAGCACGGCAGACAATGTGGCGGCTTCGCTTTACGATGAAGACGAGGTGCGTGCGGCGGCGTTTGCGGACGTGTCGGCAGAGGCGGGCAGCTTCTCTTTCCGGGCAGGTGTGCGTTACGAATATATGCAGATGAAGTTCCGCGACCGGCTGGACGCTTCGGGCAACCTGACCCACCGCTTTCACAACGTCTATCCTTCGGCAAGCGTCAGCTACAAGCGTAACGGCTGGAGCCAGACGCTGTCTTTCTCGTCGCGCACCACACGTCCTTCGTTCCGCCAGCTGAGCAACGCCGTCTATTATAGCAACGAGTTTATGTACCAGCGGGGCAATCCGCTGCTGCTGCCTGCCACGGCGTACAAGCTGGAGTGGAGCATCAGCCACAAACCCTTTTATTTCAGCGCGAGCTATACGTACGAGAAGAACCACCTGTCCACCTGCCATGAGGAAGAAGCGGGAAACCGCATCATCAGCACCTTTTGCAATTACCGCCGCATTCAGTACCTGAAGGCGACGCTGAACATTCAGAAGACGTTCGGCATCTGGCATCCTTCCCTTACGTTGGGCATCAGCCAGCCCTTTTTCAAGGTGATGTACCGTGGAGAACCGCTTGCCTACCATTCGCCCAACTGTACCGCTGCGCTCAACCAGCAGTTCACATTCCCGAAAGACTATCTGCTAAGTGTGTATTACGCCTTCTATTCCGGCGGCGATTTGGGGAGCGTATCCATTCGTCCTTACCAAATGCTGAATCTGGAATTGCAGAAAGATTTCTTCGAGAAACGTTTCAGTGTCAGCCTGAAGGCTTACGACCTGCTGCGCACCATGAAGTTCCGCGAAGAGCAGCGTGAGGGAAACCTCCGTTTCACCCAGACCGAAGACTACCAGCTATGGAATTTCTCCGTCAGCCTGGTCTTCCGTTTCAATCAGTTGAAGAACACGTACCGCGGCAAGAACTCTTCGGCAAGCGATATGGAGCGGATGTGACGGTTTCTTAACGCTTTCTTGGCTTAACGCTTTCTTGCGGATATGCACAGGATTGGATAAAATTCTATCAGTGGAAATCCATAATTTTTCGTATCTTTGCGAAAACACATGATTATGAAAACACAAAAGAAATCTATCTGTCAATTGGTTTGGATGGTGGGAGCATGGTTTGCTTGTACCTCCGTTTTTGCCGATACACAACGTATGGGCAATACTTTTATACCTGCCGATGATGCGCATATCGTTTATATGGGGCGTATCAGCCACCGCATTCCGAAAGCGGTGACATTTACGTATCCGGGGGTAAGCATCTTCGCCAACTTCGAGGGTACTTCGCTTCGGATGAAAGCGAAACCGGGGAGCGGCGACTTCATGGTGGAGATAGACAATCAGCTGCCTTACCGCATCGGCTTTACAAAAAACGATTCGGTATTGACGCTTGCCGAAGGATTGCCTGAAGGTGTGCATCGAGCGCGTATCATGTATATATTGGAAGGGGTCGAAATGAAACCTGTATTCGAAGGCTTCTATGTAGATAAAGGATGTGAGTTGGCTGAGGCTCCCATATTGCCGGAACGCCGCATTGAGTTTATTGGCAATTCCATTACTTGCGGTTATGGAGTCGAATCTGATAACCAAAACGAGCATTTCACTTACGATACTGAAAATCATTTTTATACGTATGCGGCATTAACGGCACGCGCATTGAAGGCACAACATCTGGTTGTGGCACGTTCGGGGATTGGTATTTACCGGAATGTGGGTGAACCGGTATCAGGAAGTGAAAATTGTCTGCCGGCAATGTATGGACAGGTCATGTTTACCGACCCTACGGAACTATGGGACCATAGTTTATATACCCCCGATGTGGTCTGCATCAATTTAGGGACAAATGATGCAGGAGACGGAAAGTCGGATTTCCGTTTGTTGACCGATGGGTATCGGAAATTTGTCAGCCATTTGCGTGATATATATCCGAAAGCCAAAATTGTTTTACTGAGCGGTTCCATGTTGAACGGTAAACCGCTGGAAGATGTAAAACGGGCGATGGATACGGTAGTGGCAGAACGCAAACAGGAGGGCGATACCGAAGTGTATCGTTTCGATATGTCTCCTCAAACGGGTTCGTTGGGATACGGGGCGGACTGGCATCCCTCTATGCGTCAGCAACAGAAAATGGCAAATGAACTTACGGCATATCTGAAAACATTGATGGATTGGTAAAGTTTATATTGATAATTTGTTAGGTTTAAAAAAACAATTTGTTATGAGAAAAAGTATTGTAATGGCTTGTCTATTAGCAGCGATGCAGACAGGTGTATGGGCAAAAGTTGTCTTGCCCGACATATTAAGTGATAACATGGTACTTCAACAACAGACGGAGGTAAAGTTGTGGGGAAAGGCAAACCCGAACTCGCAAGTAAACATCCGTGTATCGTGGAGCGGACAAACTTATACTGTGCAGAGTGATGCTTCGGGTAAATGGTTGGCAAAGGTACAAACCCCAGCCGCCACTTATGAAGCGCAAACCATCACCTTCTCTGACGGGGAGGAAACGAAGCTGGGCAATATCCTTATCGGTGAGGTGTGGTTTTGTTCCGGTCAGTCGAATATGGAAATGCCGTTGAACGGATTTTGGAATTGCCCGATAGAAGGAGCGAATGAAACCATCGCTACGGCTTCGCAATGGAAAGGCATCCGTGTGGCTACGGTTGAAAAGAACGGACAATTGAAACCCGTAGAAACTTGTAAGGGCAAATGGAAGGTGAGCAATCCCGAAAATGCGCCGGCATTCAGTGCTACCGCATTCAACTTTGCCATGATGATGAATAAGGTACTTGACGTACCTATCGGTATCATCAATTGCAGTTGGGGAGGTACGACGGTAGAAGGCTGGCTCCCGGAAAGTATTGTAAAGAACTATCCTGACATTGACCTGAAGCGGGATATCCGTAAGGAAGAACCGCATGACTGGTGGCATTACATGAGTCCGGTAATTATGTATAACGGTATGTTGAAGCCTTTGCAGAACTATACGATTAAGGGCTTCTTGTGGTATCAGGGCGAATCGAATGTCGGCCATCCCGATTATGCCGAACGTCTGAAGACAATGGTAGATTTGTGGCGCAGCGAATGGGGGCTGGGCGAACTTCCTTTCTATTTCGTAGAAATCGCTCCTTTCGGTTCGTATGAAGGCACGGGCAGCGCTTTGCTTCGCGAACAGCAGTTCAAGGCACAGTCGATTATCCCGAACAGTGCGTTGATATCGACCAATGACCTGGTGGAGCCATACGAGGCGAAGAATATTCATCCGAAGAACAAGACGGATGTAGGCAAGCGTCTGGCTTATCTGGCTTTGTCTAAAACGTATGGGGTAAAAGGCATTGTGGCGACAGGTCCTTCGTATAAGTCAATGGAGGTGAAGGACGGCAGTGTGATTCTTTCGTTCAATGATATGCCCGATGGTTTCAATCGCTTGAGCGGTATGGAAGGATTTGAGGTTGCCGGGAGCGACAAGGTATTTTATCCGGCTAAAGCGGAAGTGTATAACAACCTTCAGATAAAAGTGACGTGCGATAAAGTGCCCAATCCCGTAGCGGTACGTTATTGTTTCCGCGATTTCCAGCCGGGCAATGTGGCAGGTACGCGTGAATTGCCTTTATTCCCGTTCCGCACAGACAACTGGTGATTCGTTGATTGATATTTATAGCAGAGGGCACAAAGTATCACTGAGGAATCTTAATTTAAGAATTCGGTGATACATTGTGCCCTCTATGGTGAGAGAGAAAGCATTAAGCTTCTTTCAGTTTTTCATCGATAGCGGCGATTTTCTTCAAGATTAATTCCATATCTCCTTTCAGGCGTTCAATCTTGCGGGTGACTTCGGCTACCAGCGTATTTCCTTTCTTCGAGGATGAATTGAGGAAGCCCAAATTGTTTTCGTATGTCTGAATATCACTTTTCAGGTTTTCGTAGGTGCGTACCAGTTTTTCACGGTCACGGTAAAGGCTGTCTCCTTTACCTAAACCCGATTTGAAGTCACTCAGTTTCCGTTCCGAAGCAGAGAGGTTCAGCTTGTCGAACATCTTGTCAACCAGTTTGTGGAATTCGTTGTACAAGCGGTCTTTTTCTTTGAAAGGCACATGTCCGATGGAATTCCATTCTTTAATCAGGTTGCGGGTTTGTTCGGTTGTGCTGTTGTCTGTTGTTCCGGAAGCGTCGAGTGCGGCTAATTTCTTGATGACTTCTTCTTTCTTCGCCATGTTTTCTATTTCTTTCGAACGCTGCGAAGAAGTAGCGTTGTTTTTCTGTTCAAAGAAATAGTCGCATGCACCGATGAATCGTTTCCATACGGTATCCGAATGTTTCTTGGCAACCGGTCCAATGGTTTTCCATTCTTTTTGCAATTGGGTTAGGATTTCGGCGGTTTGCTTCCAGTCGGTACTGTCTTTCAGTGCTTCCGCTTTTTCGCATAACGCTTTTTTCTTCTCTAAGTTTTCCGCCATGTTTTCCTTGATTTGCTTGAAGAAAGCAGCTTTCCGTTTGAAGAATTCGTCGCATGCCGCACGGAAACGTTCGAATATTTTTACGTTCATCTTTTGAGGCGCATAACCAATGGTTTTCCATTTAGCTTGCAGGGCAAGGATTTCTTGCGTTTTGTTTTCCCAGTCGGCAAACGTTTTCAGGTTGTCGTAGTCCGTTGATTCGGCTATCTCACAGATGACAGTCTTTTGGTCGAGGTTGGTCTGCTCTTTTTCTTTCAGCATTTCAAAGTGCTGCTGATGGCGGCGGTTGATAACCGTTGAGGCAGCCTTGAAACGAGCCCAGATGCTTTCACGCAAATCTTTGGCTACGGGGCCGATGTTCCTGAATTCCTGATGCAGTTTCTGTAGCTGGTGGAATGCGGACACGACATCGGGTTCTTCCGCTAATTTTTCTGCGGCTTCGCACAAGCGGGTCTTTTGTTCTAAGTTCTTCTTGAAATCGTATTCGCGGAATTCGTTGTTCAGCTTTACCATGTCGTAGAATTTTTCGGTATAGAGCTGATATGTTTTCCACAGTTCGTTTACTTTTCCTACGGGCACTTGCTTGATGTCATTCCATTCCTGCTGGAGTTGCTTGAACTCGTTGTAAATCTTGCTTGTGTCATCCGTTGTTTCGGCAAGTTCTTTCATCTTGTCGAGGATGGCAAGTTTTTTCTGCAAGTTCTGCTCTTTTTCCTGTTCCAGTTCGGCTGCCATCACACTTCGCTTTTCTTTGATGGAGTTCATGATTTCCTTGAATCTTACTTCCCAAGGGTCGGGAGCAGGGACGAAATCATCCGGATTACCGCCTTCATCAATAAAGGCTTTACGCGCTGCGTCTTGTTCCGATTTGTGCAGTTTGTAAAAGGTTTGTTTTAAAAAATCGATTTCTTGTTTGTCTGCGTTGCAGGCGTCTTTGTTGATTTCTGTCAGTCGTTCCACAACTTCTTCCTGGGTTTGCTTGGGGACATACACCGGTTTCTCAGTTGCTTCAACAGATTCAACAGTAGGAACCGAAGTTTCAGGCGTATTGTCTGCCTGAACTTCAGTTAGTGGGCGGTTTGTTTCGTTTACTTCCATCGTATGTAGATTTTAAAGAATTTGTTTTCGTTTATCACTAATTACAAATTAAAAGAATAAAATCGGTTTTTCATATTTTTTTTGCTCATTATTTTTCAAAACCATCGCATTTTTCTTTCTTATCATGCCAAAAGTACCGTAATACCCATGTACATCAGCATACCGATGATGTCGTTTGTAATGGATATAAACGGGCCGGTAGCGATAGCCGGGTCTATTTTCAGCTTCTCAAGGGTCATGGGGACAAGGGTCCCGAAGATAGAGGCGAACATCACGACGGCAAACAGGCTGATGGATACGGAATAACTGACCGTAGCATCGGCACCAAAACGGATGAAGTTGTAGATATACACTAACATGGAAATGATGGTGGCGTTGATAAGGGCTACTACCGATTCCTTGATCACTTGCCTGAACGTGTTGCCTGCATCCAGCGAACTGTTGGCAAGGCCTTGTACGACCAAAGCAGACGATTGTGTCCCGACATTTCCTCCTGTTCCACCGATAAGCGGGATATAGAGCGCCATTTCGGGATGTGCGGCAAAAGTCGTATCGAAGTTGCCTAAAATCATGGAGTTGCCGATACCTCCCAGCATACCGATTAAGAGCCAGGGCAAGCGTGCGGTAGTCTGGCGGAAAACGTTATCGTGTGATTCTACGTCTTGCGACAAACCGGATGCCAACTGGTAATCGCGTTCCGCTTGTTCGCGTACTTCGTCCATGACGTCGTCGACCGTGATACGTCCTACCAGTCTTCCGATGCTGTCTACTACGGGAAGTGCCACCAAGTCGTATTTCTCGATGACTTGTACGACTTCGTCCAGTGGCGTGTCTACATGCACCGATATGGGATCTTTCTTCATGACGTGTTTCACTTTCGATACCGAGGGGCTGGTAATCATTTTCTTCAACGGGAAGACACCACGGAGGCGCTCGTCATCGTCTACTACATATACGTAATAGATTTCATCCATATCTTCTGCCTGGATGCGCATTTCGCGCAGGCATTCGGGCATACTGAGGTTTTCGTTGACAATAACCATTTCAGTACCCATCAACCCGCCGGCGGTATCTTCATCGTATTTCAGCAAGTCTACGATGTCGCCTGCTTGCTCAATGTCTTCTATGTGTGAGAGGACTTCTTCTTGTTTGTCTTCGTCCATGTCGCGGATGATGTCTACGGCATCGTCCGAGTCCATGTAATCGACAAACCGTTTGGCGATGGTTTCCGAAGGCAGAAGGTCGAGGAAACGTTTACGGGCATCCTCGTCCATCTCTATCAATACGTCGGCAGCCTTTTCGTTGTCTAATAACAGGTATATGGAACGGGCTTCTTCCACATCCAGCTCGTTGCATAGTTCAGCGATGTCGGCAGGATGCAGGTCGTTTAAGATTTCTTTCAGCTTGTCCGAATCTTTGTTTTCTATCAATTCGGATACTTTCTTTATTTCTTCGTTTTCCATACCTTATTTTAATATAAGAAATGAATGGAGATAAGATGATTATGCATTTTTTGTTTCGGCAAGAGCTTCTTCCACCCGGTTGGTCAGGCCGATGAAGTCGTTTACCGAGAGCTGTTCGGGCCGCTTGTTGAATACCGCATCGGCACAGAGCGGATGGTTCTTATCCAAGATGGCTGCGATGGAATTGCGCAAAGTCTTTCTTCGTTGGTTGAAAGTTGTCTTTACGATTTGTTTAAACAGCTTTTCGTTGCAGCCCAAGTCGGTGGTTTCGTTTCGGGTCATGCGGATGACCGCACTTTTCACTTTGGGCGGCGGGTTGAATACATGCTCGTGTACAGTGAACAGGTATTCTACTTTGTACCATGCCTGGATAAGCACGCTCAGTATGCCATACGTCTTGTTGCCTGTTGTTGCGGCGATGCGTTCTGCCACTTCTTTTTGTATCATGCCTGTACAGCAGGGGATGAGGTCTTTGTAATCCAGCATTTTGAAAAAAATCTGGCTGGATATGTTATACGGGTAATTGCCGGTCAGGACGAAAGGCTTACCGTCGAACAGGTTTGCCAAATCCATTTGCAGGAAGTCTTGTTCGATGATATTGTTGCCTAAGGAAGCGAAGTTCTCGCGCAGATAGGCGACTGATTCGAAATCCAGTTCCACTACTTTTAGCGGGCGTCCTTTAGGAATGAGGAATTGGGTGAGTACTCCCATACCCGGGCCTACTTCTAAAATCGGCAAGTCCGGGCAAGCGTCTACCGTGTCGGCAATGGCTTGCGCTACCTGCAAATCCTTTAAAAAATGCTGTCCTAAGAACTTTTTCGGCTTGACTGGTTTCATTTTACGTGTATTTTCTTTGTAAATAACCTTTTTTATTCGTGCAAGATATTATCTTTGCACATTGCAAAGTTAAGCATTAATCTTAAATACAACGTGGATTTTGGAACGAACTGATATAAAAAAATGGATTAATAAGATCTTTCAGATAACCTTGCCTTTGGTTTTAGGCGCGGTTATTTTGGTTTGGACGTATCATGGATTCGATTTTAGGCAGGTATGTCATGTCCTGGCTGGCGAGATGGATTATGGCTGGATGCTGTTTTCCCTGGCATTCGGGGTATTGGCGCATATCTTTCGGGGATGGAGATGGAATCTTGCATTGTATCCGTTAGGTGAATATCCCAAGACATCGAATAGTGTATATGCCATCTTCGTGTCGTATGCGGCCAATCTGGTGATTCCACGTATCGGTGAGGTATCGCGATGTGGCATTTTGTCGAAATTTGATAAGGTTTCTTTCTCTAAGTCTTTAGGTACGGTGGTATCCGAGCGGTTGATTGATTCGGTGTGTGTGTTGCTGATTACGGGAGTGACGCTGGTGTTGCAGTCTGGCATCTTTGCCCGTTTCTTCCAGATTACGGGTACTGACGGAGCATTTTTCCTTCACCTGTTTACTTCTACTAATTTTTATATATCACTGGTATGTATCATCGCGGCATTGGTATTTGTCGTATGGATGATACGTAACTTGGCGGTCTTCGCACGTGTGAAAGGGTTGATAAGAAATATATGGCAGGGGTGTATGTCGATACGTGAGGTACGCCATCCGTGGCTTTACGTGGTCTACACCGTTGCTATTTGGGCATGTTATTTCCTGCATTTTTATTTGACGTTTTATAGCTTCAGTTTTTCCGCCCAATTGGGTTGGATGGCAGGGCTGGTGCTGTTTGTTGTAGGGAGTATTGCTGTGGTGGTACCTACGCCCAACGGGGCGGGGCCTTGGCATTTCGCGGTCATTACGATGATGATGATGTATGGCGTAAGCAAGGAAGATGCCGGAATATTTGCCCTTTTGGTACACGGTATTCAAACCTTTTTATTAATTTTGTTAGGCATATATGGATTAGTGGCATTGCCGCTTACAAACAAACATAAAAATTAAATCGTATGAATGACATTCTTTCGCTTGCTCCACAGAATGTGTGGAAGCATTTTTATTCGTTGACACAAGTTCCGCGTCCTTCGGGTCATCTGGAAAAAGTTCAGGCATTCTTGTTGGAGTTTGGCAAGAGTGTGGGTGTGGAAGCTTTCCAGGATGAGGCTGGAAACATCATTTACCGCAAACCGGCCGCTCCGGGTATGGAGAACCGCAAGACGGTTATTCTGCAGGCGCACATGGATATGGTGCCTCAAAAGGACAAAGAGGTAGAACATGATTTCGAGACCGACCCTATCCGTCCGGTTGTGGATGGCGGATGGGTACGCGCGCAAGGCACGACATTGGGAGCCGATGATGGTATGGGTGTAGCAGCCATCATGGCGGTTATGGAAGACAAGACCTTGAAGCACGGCCCGCTGGTCGCATTGATTACGGCGGACGAAGAGACAGGCATGTATGGGGCATTCGGCTTGAAGCCCGGGACGATTGAAGGCGATATTCTCCTGAACTTGGATTCGGAAGAAGAAGGCGAACTGTATATCGGATGCGCCGGAGGTGAAGACCTGACCGCTACATTGGAATACAAAGAAGAAGAAACCGACCCGGCGGACGTTGCTTTGAAAGTTACATTGAAAGGGTTGCGCGGAGGACATTCGGGCATTCAGATAGGTTGGGGGCATGCCAATGCCAACAAGCTGATGGCGCGTTTCCTGAATCAAGTGATTGCTTACGATGAGGCTTGCCTCGTTTCATGGGAAGGCGGAAACATGCGTAATGCTATTCCGCGCGAGTGTGAAGCGGTTATTACGGTGCCCGAAGAAGAAGTAGACGATGTGCTGGCATACGTGGGCGAGTGCGAACAGGTATGGCGCGAAGAATACGAAACCATCGAAGAAGGCTTGAGTTTCAAGGCTGAACGTGTAGAGTTGCCTAAATACATGGTGCCCGAAGAAATCCGCGACAATCTGGTAGACGCTATTTATGCTTGCCCCAACGGTGTAGAGCGTTACATCCCGGCCATTCCCGATACGGTAGAGACTTCTTCGAATCTGGCTATTGTGGATATCAAAGGCGGAAAAGCGTCTGTCAAGATACTGACCCGCAGTGCCCGCGAATCGATGAAAGATTATCGCAACACGGCACTCGAAAGCTGCTTCTCCATGGCGGGCATGCATGTAGAGCGTTCGGGAAGCTATTCGGGCTGGGAACCGAATGTACATTCGCCTATCCTCCATGCCATGAAGGAAGCTTATCAGGCACAATTCGGCGAAGCTCCCGAAGTGAAAGTGATTCATGCCGGACTGGAATGTGGCATCATCGGTGCGGTGATGCCGGGTTTGGACATGATTTCCTTCGGTCCCACACTGGTAGGTCCGCATACCCCCGATGAGAAGTGCGAAATAGCTTCCGTGGCTAAGTTCTACGACTTCCTGACAGCTACGCTTGCCAATACGCCGGAAAAGTGATGACTGGTTAACAATGGAAAGGTGCCTTAAAATGAGAGTCAGGTCTCTTTTTAAGGCACCTGTTTTTTTTATGCGCTGGTTAACGTTGGTCTGGCTGTGAAAGACACAAGTGTGAGAAACTGTATGTTTCCTTTTTCGGAATGTATGGCTTCCTGTATATGGACGCCTTCTTTTTATGTCCTCCATACCGGGGATGTACGTCCTCCAGTCGGGGGATATACATCCTTACTGCCGGGGATGTACGTCCCCGCATCGGAGGACATAAAAAGTATATTGCTTCACAGAGGTTGTAAATGAAAAAAAACATGTCATCCTATTTCCTTTTCTGATGTGCCGTTATAGTTTTTTATACGCGAGATGCTGCGCATCTGAGCAAAATATTGTATTTTTGCGCCCAAACAAAATGCTTTATGGAAAAAAACAAGAAATTAGTCGGAGCAGTCATCATATTGATTATCATTGTAGCAGGAGTATCTTTCCTTGCCGTAAACGAATGTCGGAAGAACAAGGAAATGACCGAAGTGTTTGCCGTAGAAAAACAGGAAATGGAAAACGAATACAGCACGTTTGCCGCACAATACGATGAACTCCAGATACAAATCAACAACGATTCACTCCGGGAAAAGTTGGAAAGTGAAAAGCTGAAGACCCAACGCCTGCTGGAAGAATTGCGCCAAGTGAAAACCACCAACGCAGCCGAAATCTTACGGTTGAAGAAAGAATTGAAGACCGTACGTGCCGTGTTGCGCACCTATGTCATCCAAATAGACTCGCTCAACCGTTTAAACGCGGCTTTAATGGAAGAAAACAAAGAGGTAAAAAGCAAATATTCTGCGGCTACGGCGCAAATCAGCACGCTGGCGGAAGAAAAGAAAAGCTTGAATGAAAAAGTTACGCTCGCCTCACAATTGGATGCTACCAGTATTTCAGTCTTGCCAATGAACAAGCGCGGAAGGAAAGCACGGAAAGTGAAAGATGTGAAAAAGATAGCAATCTCGTTCACCATCGTGAAGAACATTACCGCCGAAACGGGGAATAAGACGCTTTATGTGCGTATCGCCAAACCCGACAATGAAATCTTATCGAAAGGCAATACCACTTTCGCTTACGAAGACAAGGAGATTACTTACTCCATCAAGAAATACATCGAATATACAGGAGAAGAACAAAGCGTTACGGTCTACTGGAATGTAGAAGAATTCCTGCCTTCGGGAACCTATAACGTATATATCTTTGCCGACGGTAACATGATTGGCCAAAATTCATTCACCCTAAAATAAACCGTCGCCATGAAGAAATACGTTTACTGCATAGGCTTTGTATGGTTGGGTATCTTCTCCCTTCTTTGCTGTTCGTGCGGGCAAGACCGTTCGGGAGAGTATTATGCACTTATCGGGGCTAAGACATGGATGTACGATGTGATGCAGCAACACTATCTGTATTACGAGGATTTACCTGCCGAAGAAGAATTGAACTTTTTCGACAAGCCTGAAACCTTCCTGCAATCTGTCGTGTCCGACAAAGACCAGAAAAGCGGAAGTGTATTCTCGCACATCGATTCGGTAAACGTATCACGCGTCATGAGCGCATACCCCACTTTCGGTATAGAAGGTGCATTGATACGTAACGCTAACGGCGACTATGTCGTACATATATTATATGTATATCCCGATTCTCCCGCTGCCGAAGTGGGGCTGAAACGTAATGATTGGGTGGTGAGCGTAGACGACCGTGCATTGAATTCCACCAACTTTGTAGAATATTTCCAGCGTCCTGCAGGTTCATACCGCTACCGTGTAGCTACCGTTACCGACGGACAACCCGATACCACCTATATCGATATGCCAGCTCCACGCATTATCGAACAGCCCAGCGTATTTACCTGCAAAATGATAACGGCTGGAAGCAGACGGGCTTTTTATGTCCTTTACAACGGTTTTGAAATCGAAGACGAAGAAACGCTGAAAGCCGCGTTCAACGAAGCTGTTGCCCAATCGTCTTCCGACATCATTCTTGATTTACGTTATAATCCAGGTGGCTATGTATCGACCGCCCAACTGCTTGGCACCATTCTTGCGCCTCAAAACGCTATGGGGCAACCGTGGCTGAACATGATATTCAACGACAAGACCGAACCGCAAACCCAGACGTACACATTCGACAACAGTCTGTTGCAAGGCGTAAGCAATGTAACATACGATCATTTGTACGTTATTACGACCAACAATACAGCTTCGGCGGCAGAGATTATCATCAATACATTGCGTCCCTACTTGGGCGATAAGCTGATACAGGTGGGAACTGCTACTTTCGGCAAAAACGTAGCACAGAGCTTGTTTACCGATGAAGCTTATCCTCAATTGGAATTCTGGCTTACGACATCCTATGTCAGCAACTCGGAAGGTTTCTATGACTATTACACCGACGGACTTCAACCCGATTACACTGCGACGGAAGACCTGAGTGCCGATTTAGGTGAATTTGCCACAGAAGCAGACAGCCTGATGGCACCTGTACTTTATCACTTGGAGCATGGGACATTCCCCAATACAGGAGCAGGGGAAGAAACGCGCCTGATAAGACAAAATCAAGCTAAAATCGTTTACGACCCTATTGCCCAAAAGCCCAAACGCTCCCAAATAAGTCCTATCAACCACTAAAAAGGAAATACTCTAAGACTTTTTTAAAACAATTCCTTTGCCAGTTTGTTTTATTGTCTGTACATTTGCTATGCTTGAAAAGCAAACAAACACATAAACCGAGTTGGCAATGAAAAAGATTCTGAGCTTCATCCTTGCAGGAACATTTGCGATGGGGGCATACGCCCAACGCATACTTACTTTAGACAGTTGTCGAAATCTTGCCCTGTCGAACAACAAAGAACTTCGTATGGCACAAGAAAAGATTAAAGCTGCCCATTATCAGCAGAAGGCGGCTTTTACAAACTTTTTGCCCAAAATCGATGTCACAGGCACATATATGCGTACACAAAAAGAAATATCCCTGCTTAGTGATGACCAAAAGAATGCCATCGGGAATATGGGTACATCGGTAGGTATGGAACTTCAGCAATTCGGGCAGCAAATGCAACAGATAGCCGCCGCCCATCCCGAATTGTTGCCGCTGCTTACTCCCTTGTCGGGAGTCATGGGGCAAATACCCGGTGCTTTAAATGGGGTAGGGCAAAGCTTGGTGGATGCTTTCCGTACCGACACGCGTAATCTTTATGCGGGAGCTGCCACGTTGACCCAGCCTCTTTTCATGGGAGGGAAAATCATTGCCTATAATAAAATCACTAAATATGCCGAACAATTGGCGGCTTCACAACACGCCACAGGTATGCAGGACGTTATCCTCAGCACCGACCAAGCTTATTGGCAAGTTATCTCTTTGGTAAACAAGAAACAACTTGCCGAGAGTTTCCTGAAATTGGTACAGAAATTGGATTCGGACGTAAACAAAATGGTGGAACAAGGAGTTGCCACTACTGCCGACGCACTCAGCGTACGCGTAAAAGTCAACGAGGCGGAAATGACCTTAACCCAGGTGGAAGACGGGTTGAATCTTTCCAAAATGGTGCTTTGCCAATTATGCGGTATCCCGCTCAATACCGAAATCCGATTGGCAGACGAAGACATGAAAGACTTAACTTTGCCCAATACCTATACCGAAAGCAATGTAAGCACAGCACTTGCTAACCGGGAAGAACTGAAAAGTTTAGAGTTGGCTACAAAAATTTACCAGCAAAAAGTCAACGTAGCACGTGCCGAGTACCTGCCTTCCATCGGATTGACAGCCAATTACCTGTTTACCAACCCTTCTCTTGTCAATGGGTTCGAGAACCGCTTCCGGGGAATGTGGGGGGTAGGTGTAGTAGTCAGCATTCCTGTATTCCATTGGGGCGAAGGCATTTACAAAGTACGTGCAGCCAAAGCTGAAGCCAATATCGCCCGCTACCGGCTGGATGACGCTCGCGAGAAAATAGAACTGCAGGTCACTCAAAGCTCCTATAAAGTGAACGAAGCTACTAAGAAACTGGCAATGGCGGAAAAAAACATGGAGAAAGCCGAAGAGAATCTCCGCTATGCCAACTTAGGTTTCAAGGAAGGAGTCATCCCTACCAGCAATGTATTGGAAGCGCAGACAGCCTGGCTCTCGGCACAATCGGGCAAGATTGACGCACAAATCGACCTGAAAATGAGTGAAATCTATCTGAACAAATCAATGGGAACATTAAAATAAGGAAAGATATGGCAGAAAAAACACAACGCAGCAACATCATGCTGGCATTTATCACCCTCGTAGGAGTGGTACTGATTGTAAGTATCATCGGCTTCATTGCCTTCCGTAAAGGAAGTGAAATTATTCAAGGACAAGCGGAAGCCACTGAATATCGTGTATCAAGCAAGGTGCCCGGACGTATCTTGAAATTCTTCGTCAGCGAAGGAGACCAAGTAAAAGCAGGCGATACGCTTGCTATCCTTGAAGCCCCCGACGTGATGGCAAAACTTTCGCAAGCGGAAGCCCTGGAGCAAGCCGCGCAAGCATTAAGTGAAAAAGCAGAAAGAGGTACACGCGCCGAACAACTTCAGGCTGCATACGAAATGTGGCAAAAAACCAAAGCCGGGTTGGAAATTGCTGAAAAATCATACCAACGTGTCAACCGCCTATATGAAGAAGGAGTGATGTCTGCCCAGAAACGCGATGAAGCCAAGGCGCAATACGATGCCATGGCAGCCACCGAACGTGCTGCCAAAGCCCAATATACAATGGCTAAGAATGGCGCACAACGGGAAGACAGACTAATGGCTGCCGCTAAAGTACGTCAAGCCGAAGGTGCCGTGGCAGAGGTTAATTCTTATATCAACGAAACGTTTCTCACAGCATCTGCCGATGGTGAAGTGACCGAAATATTCCCTAAGGTAGGCGAGCTGGTAGGAACAGGGGCACCCATTATGAACGTAGCCCAATTAAATGATATGTGGATTACTTTCAATGTGCGTGAAGACTATCTGAAAGATTTCCACGTAGGAGGTGAAATATCAGCTTTTATCCCCGCTTTAGAGAAAGACGCTACATTCAAAGTGACCTACATGAAAGATTTAGGAACGTATGCGGCTTGGAAAGCTACTAAAACTACGGGTGGCTTCGATTTGAAGACTTTCGAAGTGAAAGCTAAACCTGTGCAGCCTGTAGAGAATCTCCGACCGGGTATGTCAGCGATTGTAAAAGGAATAGAGTGACTTACAATCACCACAGGTTAAAGCAATTATATCCTTTTCTTATTTAAATCCGTTTAATCTGTGGTGAATAAAGATAAAAAGAATTATGCCGACAACGATTCATAAACGCCTGTATCGGATAGCCGTGCGCGAGTTGCGTCATATCATAGCCCGTCCGATTTACCTTTTCTGTATGGTGATAGCACCGATTTTCTGCTACGTGTTCTTCACCACACTGATGGCAAACGGTCTGCCTACCAATATGCCCGCAGGTGTTGTGGATTTGGACAATACTTCTACTACCCGAAATATTATCCGCAATCTCGATGCTTTTCAGCAAATACAGATTGTCGCTCATTATGCCAGTTTCCACGAAGCACGCAAAGCGGTGCAGCGAGGAGAAATCTACTCCTTTTATTATATACCTGAAGGAACAACCGAAGAAGCTATTGCCGGACGCCAGCCACGGGTTTCATTTTATACCAATTATGCTTACCTCATTGCAGGTTCACTGTTGTATAGGGACCAACGCACCATGTCGGAACTTGCCAATGGAGCCATCGGACAAAGCACACTGCTTGCTAAAGGAGCCACCGAAGACCAAGCCATGGCATTTTTACAACCCATTGCTATCGATACACACGCATTGAACAATCCATGGCTGAACTATTCAGTATACCTCTGCAATACTTTGTTGCCCGGCATCTTGATGTTGCTTATTTTTTTGACAACCGCCTATACACTGGGTACTGAATTGAAAGAGAATACCGCTCAAACCTTGATGCGCTTGTCCGACAATTCGATTGTCACGGCATTGGTGGGGAAACTCCTGCCGCATACAGTCATTTTCTTTATCGTCACCGTATTCTATAATGCCTATCTTTACGGCTTCTTGCATTATCCTTGCAACAGTGGCATCTGGCCCATGCTACTTGCTGGATTGTTGCTCGTATTAGCTTCGCAAGCGGTAGGTATCTTCTTCTTTGGAATGTTTGGTACGCTTCGCCTTGCCCTGAGTGCAGCATCATTGTGGGGAGTCATTTCCTTTTCCATCTCGGGCTTCACCTATCCGGTCATGGCAATGCATCCTACTCTTCAAGCACTGACTGTATTGTTCCCTTTACGTCATTATTTCTTGATTTACGTCAATTTGGCCTTAAACGGTTATCCGCTTATCTATGCGTGGCAGTCCGTTGTTGCACTTTTGTTGTTCATGCTACTACCTTTCTTCGTCCTGAAAAAGCTGCGCAACGAAATGCTACATTACGTTTACATCCCTTAATCCGAAAGACTTATGAGCAAATATTCACTCCGACATACTATCAGACAAGGCCTTAACGGACTATTCCATATCTGCAAGGAAGAGTTGAAGATGGCTGTACGCGACCAAGGCGTATTGATTTTCTTCCTCCTCGTTCCTCTTGCTTATCCGTTGGTTTATGCATTTATCTATACCAATGAAGTTGTACGTGAAGTGCCCGCTGCTGTTGTCGATGACAACAAATCGGCGCAAAGCCGCGAATACTTACGCTGGGTAGACGGCAGTCCTGATATCCACATCGTTTCGTATTGTGCCGACATGGAAGAAGCCAAACTTTTGTTGAAACAACAAAAAATATATGGTATAATCCGTATTCCCGAAACTTTCAGCAGCGATTTGACCAGCGGTACGCAAACTCGCGTCAGCATCTATGCTGATATGAGCGGTATGCTTTACTACAAAGCACTGTTACTGGCTAACACCGAAGCCTCATTAAAGATGAACAAGGAGATACAGATACAACGGGCGGGAAATACCACCGGCCGGCAAGATGAAATTACGGTACAACCGCTCGATTACGAAGATGTGTCGTTATATAATCCACAAGACGGTTTTGCCAGCTTCCTGATTCCTGCCGTACTGGTATTGATTATCCAACAAACGCTTTTATTAGGTATCGGGCTTTCAGCCGGAACAGCCCGTGAGAATAATCGTTTCCGCGACCTTGTACCCATTGGCCGACATTACCAAGGGACACTGCGCATTGTATTGGGCAAATCGTCTGCCTATTTATTAATCTATATGGCAGTAGCTGCTTATATCCTCTGTCTCGTACCCAAAATGTTCCGGTTGGTACAACTTGCCCAGCCCGATACACTACTGGCATTTGTCATTCCGTTTTTGCTGGCGTGCATTTTCTTTGCAATGGCTTGCTCTTGCCTCATCCGCCGTCGGGAAGACTGTATGATGATATTCGTATTCACTTCCCTGCCATTGTTGTTCATTTCGGGAATTTCATGGCCCGGCAGTGCCATTCCTCCGTTTTGGAAAATCTTTTCATGGCTGTTTCCATCGACTTTTGGCATCAATGGTTATATCCGCATCCAAACAATGGGAGCTTCACTCAGTGATGTTTTGACCGAATATCGTGCGTTATGGTTACAGGCTGGAATTTATTTCCTATTGACATGTTTCCTCTATCGCCGTCAGATTCTGTTGAGCCGCAAACATGCGTTGGCACGGTTGCAGGCATATCGGAAAAAACGCCAGGTGCCTGATTCTTTGATAAAAGCATGAAGGTGCGGGCAAGACAAACCAGAACATACAGTCGATGTTTTGCCAATTTCCACAATAACATTCACTGCCGTTCCAATGCCAGTAGAAACTTTTTCACTTCTATGCCTCCTCCGAATCCAGTCAGCGAACCATTACTTCCTATGACGCGATGGCAAGGGACAAAAAGAGAAATGGCATTTGCTCCATTGGCATTTGCTACAGCACGGACTGCTTTGGGTATGCCGAGCGACTGTGCCATATCGCCATAAGAAAGAGTCTCGCCATAAGGGATTTCCAATAAACGATTCCAAACTCGCTTCTGAAACTCCGTACCCACAAGCAACAACGGCATATCAAACGACTGACGCTCCCAACGGAAATATTCGTTTAATTGACGGATTGCTTCGCACGTAATATCAGACTGCGCATTTTCATATTCCGCTTTCAATAAAGTCTGCAACCTGCGGTCTATTCTACCCGAATGCTTTTCTACTACCCAATTGCAAAGACACAATTTGTCTCCGAAAGAACCGAGCAATAAATCTCCACAAGGAGAATGATAACACTGTACTTGAATTTTAGCTTTCATGTCTACTTCGCTGTTTGCATTGAAATCTCCACAAGGAGAATGATAACACTGTACTTGAATTTTAGCTTTCATGTCTACTTCGCTGTTTGCATTGGCCGCACATCAGGCAAGAACACAGCTATAATGCCCAATAACGGTAGCCACGTGCTGACACGGAAAACAAACTCAATGCTCGTATGGTCTGCCAGCCAGCCGAAGAATGCCGAACCGATACCACCTAACCCAAACATCAAGCCGAAGAAAATCCCCGCTATCATTCCTACTTTGTCAGGCTTTAAATCGGTAGCATAAACCACGATAGCCGAAAATGCCGAAGCGATAATCAGTCCTGTAATGACTGCCATCGTGATAGTCCCTCCTAAACCGAGGTAAGGCATGGCCAATGTAAACGGTGCCGCTCCGAGGATGGAAAATAAGATTACGTACTTTCGCCCATAACGGTCGCCCAAGAAGCCGCCGAGTAAAGTTCCAATGGCAAAAGCTGCAAGGTAAGCAAACAAGCAATATTGCGACTGCTGTACCGTGAGGCTAAACTTCTCCATCAGATAAAACGTAAAATAACTTGTCATACAAGCATTGAAGAAATATTTCGAGAAAATCATCAGCACTAAGATGGCAAGTGCATGGTCGACCGTTTTCTTCGGAAGCGTACAAACACCCGTCACGGGTTTATGATGGAATGTCTTTATCTGTGTCAGTAATAATTTGTACCAATATCCTATGCGGGTCAGCAACATTGAAGCAAGCAATGCCGCCAAGGCAAACCATCCCACAGCGTGCTGTCCGTAAGGAATGACAATCAGTGCCGCCAATAACGGCCCGATAGCACTTCCTCCATTTCCGCCCACTTGAAAAATAGACTGGGCCAGACTTTTCTTCCCGCCCGAAGCCAACTGGGCCACCCGAGACGCTTCGGGATGAAATACCGATGAGCCACAACCAATCAAGGCTACTGACAATAAAATCGGTAAGAAATCGGGAGCAAAAGCCAATGCCACCAAGCCTATAAGCGTAAAACACATGCCGGCTGCCAACGAGTAAGGCTGCGGATGACGGTCGGCATAACGTCCTACAAAAGGCTGGAGCACAGAAGACGTCAACTGAAACACTAACGTAATAATACCTATCTGTGCAAACGTAAACCCGTATTTATCTTTCAATAAAGGATAAAGCGCAGGGATAACCGACTGTATCATGTCATTCAGCAAATGACATGTACCTATCGTACATAAAACGGCGTATGCGGTTCCTTCCGCTACGTGCGGATGTCCCTTGATTTTACTCAATACTTTGCTTATCATTGTTTTGTGTTTTATATCGTTTCTTATCTGTTAATCCTGGTGCAAACACTCAATGTATGTGTAAAGCTTCCGGTAAAAAGCGTGTCGCGTCAAGGTCGATGCGTCACCTAAGATAATCAGCTTCATGCGTGCACGGGTTATAGCAACATTCATCCGCCGCAAATCATTCAAAAAACCGATTTGTCCGTCTTCGTTTGCCCGTACCAAGCTGATAAGAATCACATCACGTTCCTGTCCTTGAAATCCGTCTACTGTATTAACCGTAATCAGCGGACGGAAAGGCTTGAAAAAGGTATCCCGTTTAATCAGTTGCCGCAAATATTGCACTTGCGCCTTGTAAGGAGAAATCACCCCCACGTCAATATGTTCGTCAAGAAAACGTTCCTTCCCGATGCGGGTGATATACGACTTTAACTGACTGATAGAAAGTTCGGCTTCCGGTTTGTTGATACGTCCATAACTTTCACCTACAAATTCTTCATTGCAATCCATCCCTTCGGTATTAACCCACTCTATCGGCGTATCAAAATCGAGGATACCGCGATATTTTACCTCGGGAGCTGATTGTAACATTCCGCCGTAAAACCATTCGGACGAAAAACGCATAATCTCATCGTTCATCCGATATTGCACTTTCAAAAGCGAAACGGTTTCAGGTTTTTGCTTCACTATACACTGCATCAGCGTATGGCCTAATCCACCCCGCACCGCTTCTATGCATTTCACCGTAGGAGGAAGCTGGCAATGGTCACCCGCAAAAACAACGCGGTCTGCCTTACGGATAGCAATCCAGCAAGCAGCTTCCAGTGCTTGGGCAGCCTCATCAATAAACAATGTACCAAATTTTTGTCCTATCAGCAGACGGTTCGCGCTGCCTGCCAGTGTACAGGCGATAACCCGTGATTCGGAGAACAATGCGGTATTGATGCGAATCTCTATTTCTGATGCGCGATCTTTTAACGAATTGATTTTCGTACGGATATTTTCTCGGTCGTTCGCTCTACGAAGTTTCGTGTACAAGTCGCGGATGGCACGGCGGATACCCCATAATTGCGGATAATCGGGATGCGACTCAAACCGGCGTTCGTAAGTAAATGAAAGCATTTTGTCGTTCACTCGGCTCGGATTCCCGATACGGAGCACATTTACACCTCTATCTACCAGTTTTTCGCTAATCCAATCGACTGCCATATTGCTTTGCGCGCATACCAGTACTTGATTCTCACGGTGCAAGGTTTCATATATAGCTTCTACCAGCGTTGTTGTCTTTCCTGTGCCCGGAGGTCCGTGCACAATGGCTACATCCTTGGCATGAAGTACCTTATTGACTGCTTCTTCCTGCGTACGGTTCAACCACGGAAAACGTTGCGGCTGGAAGGTAAATGTTGAAACAGGCTGTGTCCCGTGAAAAATGTCACGTAACTCTGCCAAACGGTTATTCTTGGCACCAATAACTTGCTTCAGCGCTTCAAACATCAGGCGATAACTGGTCTCATCAAAATAAAGCTGCACTCCCAGAACTTCCTTGCTCTGCAACGACAACAACGCATCGGCATTCGGCAAAACCACCACCATACGGTCTTCATCGACATAATTCACCGTTGCCACGAAAGGAAGATAAGTCAGTTTCCCTATCACGTCTTGCGTAAAGAAGCAGACCGGACGACCATATTCAAACAGATGTTCTATCTCTTTGTCTTCTCTTCGTTCTACCTCTACGACCAATTGGTTCAAGGCGTTGTAATAACTGCGCCCGATATCCAATGGGTACCAACACATCCCCCGTTTCACCTTTCTGCCGATTCCCATCAGTTCGGTCTGTTGCTTAAACAGCTCTTTTTCGTATTCATACTCCAGCTGCAACAAATCATACTGGTGTTGCAAATATAATATCGGTGAGCTTATCGAAGTCGTTTCTTTCATATATTTATTATTTCGCTGCACAAAGGTACAAGTTCTTTTAAAAAAAGAGCGATGAAAAAATTGATTAATTCCATTATTATCTGTATTTTTACGGAAATTAAAGGTAACAAGTCAACCCATTAATAACACAGTCATGAAAAAACAGGCAGACTATATCAAACGCATTGATATCAAAGGAATGTGGGGACGCAAGGATATTTCGTGGGTGCTGCGTCCCGATGTTAATATTCTGAGTGGCGTGAACGGTATCGGCAAAAGCACCATCTTGAACAATTCTGTCCGGAGCCTGACCGCATTGGAAGGAGGAGCTTTGACCAACGATTTTCACGAAGGCGTATCATTTGTCTTCTCTCCCGCGGATGCTACTTACATTAATTTTGATGTCATCCGGAGTTTTGACCGTCCGCTTATCAGTGCGGGATTGCTTGAAAAAATCGGCAATCAAAACGTAAAGACCGAACTCGACTGGCAGCTGTACCAATTGCAGCGCCGTTATCTTGACTATCAAGTGAACATCGGAAACCGTATTATCGAAATGCTGACCAGCGGTGACCCTGAGTTACAGGCGAAAGCACCCGAAATGTCAAAGCCCAAAACTTTATTCCAAAACCTGATAGACAACTTATTCAATGATACGGGTAAGAAAATCAACCGGAAAAGCAACGAAATCTTATTCGAACAAGAAGGGGACGAACTGACTCCTTACCAGCTTTCATCGGGTGAAAAGCAAATGCTGGTTATCCTACTGACTGTACTGGTGCAAGACAACCAACCTTACGCCCTGTTTATGGACGAACCGGAAATCTCGTTGCACGTGGAATGGCAACAACAGCTAATCTTGCTGATACGGCAATTGAACCCGAACGCACAAATTATCCTGACCACTCATTCGCCGGCAGTCATCATGAACGGATGGATAGATGCCGTAACCGAAGTGAGCGATATCACCCTTCATTAAAAAACATACGGCTATGGGAAAAAGACTTACCGAGAACTTGTCCTCGCTTTATTTAGGCGCAGCCAACAGTTTGAAACCTAAAAAAGCAAGAAAGAAAATCGTGGCTTATGTAGAGAGCTATGATGATGTATCTTTTTGGCGTTCCTTGTTAGCCGAATACGAAAACGAAAACCGTTATTTTGAAGTGATACTTCCCTCGCGCACTTCGTTAGCAAAAGGCAAAAAAAGCGTACTGATGAATCAATTGGGCAAGCAATTAGGCGAAAACATGATAGCTTGCGTAGACAGCGATTACGACTATTTGTTGCAAGGACGGACTCAAACCTCACGCTACATGATAGAATGCCCTTACGTACTCCAAACCTATGCCTATGCTATCGAAAACTATCATTGTTATGCTGAGGGATTGCACGAAGTATGCGTAATGGCTACCTTAAACGACCATGTCCTGATAGATTTTCCGGCCTATATGAAGCTTTATTCACAAATCGCTTACCCGCTTTTTGTATGGTCGGTATGGTTCTACCGCCAGCATAACCTATCAGAATTTTCATTACTCGATTTTTGCTCGTATGTCAAAATCGAACAAGTGGGTATCCGGCATCCTGAATACAGCTTGGGAGTCATGTCGAAAAAGGTAAACCGCAAACTGCGCGACTTGGAACATCATCACCCGGAAGGTATCCCCGAAGTAGAAGCGATGAAAGAAGAATTCAAGCGGTTAGGCGTTTATCCGGAAAACACTTACTTGTTTATACAAGGGCATCACTTGTTAGACAATGTTATCATGCGTCTGCTCGTTCCTGTATGTACTTACCTGCGGCGGGAACGGGAACAACAGATAAACGATCTCGCTTTGCACGAAACCCAACGGCGCAATGAACTGACCGCCTATCAGCGTAGCCAAGTAGACGTGACATTGGTTATCCATAAAAACACCAACTACAAAGACTCTCCCACTTATCAGATGATACGGCGTGACGTGGAGAATTTCTTGCGGATTATTAAGGCATGACTGCTTGACAATCCTATAGGGATAAAGGGAGGACTGGCATACATATAGTAAAAAAAATTGGTTTGCGAAAAAATCGAACGCAGAGACATAAAGACGCGGAGGAATAATTTAGAGAGAAGGCAAAGCACACAGAGCTAAATGCCACTCTCTGTGTGCTTTGCTCTCTCAAAAAAATAAACTTTGCGCTTCTGCGTCTCTGCGTTCTATTCCATTTTTCGCAATCCATTTCTGATTGACTATAAAATCTGTTGCAATCGTTTGCGTGAACAAGTGTCATGGCTGGCAATGGATGCAGGGGACATTTTCATCTCCTGCTTGCCAGTTCAAGAGTTGGAAGTCGTATGCTTTTTGGTTGTTGTCTACCCAGTCGTTCAGAGCGTCGAGGAGGGATTCTCCGGTTCCTGTTACAATAAAGTCGGGAGTGAACGTATGTATGTGATTGAGGTTTATAGCACCTTTATAAACAGGCTTAAAATTAGAATCTTCTGCATAATAGCATTGGTTGAGAGTCAAATTGCTTCCCGCAGTGTTTGTAAATGCTCCGAATTTAGTTGTTTTAGGAGGAGAGGTATGAAGGTAACAGTTGATGAGTTCACCGTTTCCTGATGAATTGTAGCATAAGCCGCCGGCCATGATATTGTTATCAAAATCACATTGGGTAGCATAACAGTTTACGATACTGTTTTTATTCTCATAACACAATCCGCCACTAATTTTACTGTTCCCTAAGAAATGGATGTCACTGACTGAACTGTTTAGGATGCAGCCTTCATTGATTGCTGCTATACCTCCGGCATATCCGGCATTATCATTCCCTATTGTACATGATTGGATGTGACAATTGATAATGTCTCCTCCTTCATTGTAGCCGGCTAAGACGCCTTCATAAAAATAATAATCTATAGAAGAAGGTTTGGCATAGACATAATCTTTGATGGTAAGGTTTTTTATAATGGCTGTAGACGCAATGTCGCTGAATAAACCATGATGTGAGATGTCTTGCGGTGTCATGATTTGGTGTAGGCCGGATAAACAATGTCCTTGTCCGTCGAATATGTTTTCGAAAGCTACGCTTTTTCCGGATTTCCTTGATTTGATACCTATCGGTTGTACTTTCATACTTTCCTCTTCATTAAATGTGATGTCATTGCGCAGGTAGTATGTCGTTATGCCGTTCTCCGAGGTTCCGAATTCGTCCAAACTTCTTTCATTGTATTTCATCCCGTTAATCAGGTGGGTAAAGGCGATAAAATCTTCGGCGGTATAGATGCCTTTTTCTTTTTCTTTGATAATGAAGTGGTAGTTGTATTGTCGTCCCGATTCAAAAGTTTGTGGTGAAGTGGTCAGTGTTTGCTCGCCTTGTTCTGTAGTAAGGACGATATGGACGGACGTGTTTTCGGCTGGCGGAATAAGGAAAGAGTAAATGCCATCGGGCTGGTTGGCGATTTGGAATGTTGAAGCCGGAGTATCCGTTAAAGTGATTTCTCCTGTAAACGGGTCGAGGCTTTCGATGCGTGCGGAAGGGGTAAAGGTGATATGTTTTATCTGCTGATTAAGGTTTTCTTCGGCCTCGAAAGTCACTTTGGAGAAAAGATGTCCGAATTGAAGCGTTATCCGTCTTCCGTATTCCACTTCCTGGTGGGTATATAAAATGTCCTTCAGTTGTCCGTTTTCATAAAAATCGGTGATAGCCGATGCTGCATAAGGATAATAGGCAGTCAGTATGGCAGTTTCTCCCGATTCATTCCATTTTAATATATTTTCGTGCTGCCATTCGCCGTTAGAATAAGTAAGTTGTACGTTGTTTGCTTCGATGCCTCCTTGGCTGAAGAAAGAGATTGGGTCGCCTTCTTCCAGCGTGTGTTTTTCTTCGCCGCTTCTTCCGGAGTCTTGTAATTGATTGCCTGTGATAACGACACGGTTTCCGATAGGAGTCAAACATTGTTCTTCTGTGCATCCTATCGTTGAACACAAGAGTATGAGGATGATTATCTTTTTCATAAATGGGTATTATAAGAAAAGTTTTTTTGTTGTATACAACGCAACTTTCTGATTTTGTTTACTTCTACTTTGTTACGATTTGAAATGAAAATCTGTTTTTTGTGTCTTGCCGTTTCTTGGGAGATGGTTTGATGTAAAACTTCAGAGGAAGGAAAATAATGCTTATATTCTGTGGCTTGATAGGTTGTTAAACTTTTGATGTGTGACAATGCGGGTTTTGGCGTATCTGTGTCTATTATACCGCAAGTAACAGGCTTGTCTGAAAAGGGAATAGAATTGTTGTAGTCAAAAAAACGCTGCCTACCTTCACAGGCGGACAGCGCATCTACAATACAAAATACAAATACAACTAAACGAGATATATTGTTAATCTCTTCTAATTTCATACGATGCCTTGGGCCATCATGGCGTGGGCTACTTTCATGAATCCGGCAATGTTCGCTCCTTTCACATAATTGATATAACCGTCAGGCTCTGTGCCGTATTTTACACATTGTTCGTGGATGTTGTGCATAATCTGATGCAGCTTTTCATCTACTTCTTGTGCCGTCCAACTGATGTGCATAGCGTTTTGGCTCATTTCCAGTCCTGATGTGGCTACACCGCCTGCATTTACGGCTTTACCCGGTGCATACATCACTTTATTGGCTATAAACGCATCAATCGCTTCTGGTGTACATCCCATGTTGGATATTTCGCCGACGCAAAGTACGTTATTTTTTATCAAATTACAAGCGTCTTCGCCATTTAATTCGTTTTGGGTGGCGCATGGAAGTGCAATATCTACCTTTACTTCCCACGGGCGGTGTCCCGGATAGAAGGTAGCGTTCGGGTATCTTTCGGCATACGGAGCTATTATGTCATTGCCCGAAGCACGAAGTTCGAGCATATAATCTATCTTTTCGCCACACACTCCGTCGGGGTCATAAACATATCCGTCCGGCCCGGATAAAGTTACAACTTTCGCACCTAATTGGTTGGCTTTTGTGACGGCACCCCATGCCACATTCCCGAAACCCGATACGGCAATGGTCTTGCCTTTGATATCGATGCCTTTTCTGTCGAGCATGTGCTTTACGAAATACAGTCCGCCAAATCCTGTCGCTTCAGGACGAATCAGCGAGCCGCCGTATTCCAAGCCTTTGCCCGTAAATGTTCCCGTAAACTCATGAGTCAGCTTTTTGTACATGCCGAACATATAGCCTACTTCGCGTCCGCCTACACCGATATCACCGGCCGGTACGTCCATGTCGGGACCTAAGTGATGGTATAGTTCCAGCATGAAGGCTTGGCAGAAACGCATGATTTCGGCTTCGCTCTTTCCACGAGGAGAGAAGTCTGAACCTCCTTTCGCGCCTCCCATCGGCAATGTAGTCAATGCATTCTTGAATGTCTGTTCGAATCCTAAGAATTTTAAGATGGAGAGATTGACCGACGCATGAAAACGGATACCTCCTTTATACGGGCCGATAGCATTGTTAAACTGTACCCGGTAGCCTAAGTTGACTTGCACTTTGCCTTTATCGTCTACCCAAGGCACACGGAACGTAATGATGCGGTCGGGTTCTACCAAACGCTCAATCAATGAAACCTTTTCAAATTCCGGATGTTGGTTATAAATGTCTTCAATAGAGAGCAGTACTTCTTTTACAGCTTGCAAATATTCGAGTTCACCCGGATGCTTGGCCTCCAGCGATGACATAATTTGATTGATGTTCATGACTACTTATATTTAAGGTCTGACAAAATGAAATGTTTTTGTACTACAAAGGTAGTGTTTTCGATGGATTGACAAAATGTTTTTGGGTAAATTTGTGCATTGAAAGTGATAAAAAGTTAAAGCGCGACGGACGCGTCAGGATAGCGAGGTAAAGTTTGTCGCAAGATAAGTTGCATAAATCAAGAGAAATGCCGTAATTTGTTAGATAAATAAAAGCGTAAATCCGAAAGCTATGCTCAATAAGTTAAAATTAAATCAACTTTATTTTAAAGACACCCAGTTCGTCAACCTGATGACGAAGCGCATATTCAATGTGTTGTTGGTGGCAAATCCGTATGATGCTTTCATGTTGGAAGACGATGGACGCATTGACGAGAAGATATTTATCGAGTATATGAACCTTAGCCTTCGCTATCCGCCCCGCTTCACGCAGGTTTCCACCGAAGAAGATGCCTGGAAGCAGTTAGAGAATACTCGCTTCGAACTGGTTATTTGTATGCCGGGTACGGATAACAGCGATACGTTCGATATCGCAAGGCAGATAAAAGAAAAGTATCCCCGTATCCCTTTGGTGGTGCTGACCCCTTTCTCGCACGGCATACGGGAACGGATGGAACACGAAGACTTGAGTATTTTTGAGTATGTGTTCTGCTGGCTGGGGAATACCGATTTGTTAGTGTCTATCATTAAATTGATAGAAGACAAGATGAATTTGGAGCACGACATTAAAGAAGTGGGAGTGCAGATGATTCTTTTGGTGGAAGATTCAGTCCGCTTTTATTCTTCTGTCTTGCCTAATCTGTATAAGTTTGTGTTGCGCCAAAGCCAGGAGTTCGCTACCGAGGCGTTAAATGAGCATCAGCGTACGTTGCGTATGCGTGGGCGTCCTAAAATTGTGTTGGCACGCAGTTACGAGGAGGCTGTCGATTTATATAATAGGTATAAGAATCATATTCTGGGAATTGTATCCGACGCGCGTTTCCCGAGTGGAGGAAAAATCGATCCGCAGGCGGGGATTCGTTTTCTTACCGAGGTGCGTAGCCAAAGTCCTTTTATTCCTTTGATATTGCAGTCTGCCGAAATCGCAAATCGGGAGTTTGCCGACCATATCCATGCCCAGTTCATCGACAAAAACTCGAAAAAGATGAGCCTTGAATTGCGCCAGGCGGTTTCCGAACATTTCGGCTTCGGCGATTTTGTGTTCCGCAATCCCAAGACAAAGGAAGAGGTGGCGCGGGTGCATAACCTGAAAGACCTGCAGAATGCCATCTTCACCATCCCTGCCGATTCGCTTCTGTACCACATTAGCCGGAACCATATGTCGCGTTGGCTCTATTCGCGTGCTATCTTCCCCGTTGCCGAGTTCTTGAAGCAAATCACGTGGGAATCCTTGCAAGACCTCGACGCGCACCGCCAGATTATTTTTGAAGCTATCGTAAAATACCGCAAGATGAAGAATCAGGGCGTGGTGGCTGTTTTTCAACGCGACCGCTTCGACCGTTATTCGCATTTTGCACGTATTGGCGATGGGTCGTTAGGAGGTAAGGGAAGAGGTCTGGCTTTTATCGACAATATGATTAAGCGTCATCCCGAGTTTGAGGAATTCGAGAATGCGGTCATTGAGATTCCGAAGACGGTAGTGCTTTGTACGGATGTTTTCGATGAGTTTATGGAAACCAATCAGTTGTATCAGATGGCGTTGAGTGATGCTGATGACGAGACAATCTTACGCGCTTTTCTGCGTGCCAAACTGCCCGACCGTTTGGTGGAAGACTTTTTCGCTTTCTTCGATGTGGTGAAGGCACCTATTGCCATTCGTTCGTCTAGCTTGTTGGAAGATTCACATTACCAGCCTTTTGCAGGAATCTATTCTACGTATATGATTCCTTATATGGATGATAAGTACGAACGGCTCCGGATGTTGAGCGACGCGATAAAAGGCGTTTATGCTTCGGTGTTCTACAAAGACAGCAAGGCGTATATGCAAGCCACCAGCAATGTGATAGACGAGGAAAAGATGGCGGTTATCTTGCAGGAGGTAGTCGGCACGCAATATGGCGACCGCTATTATCCTACCATATCCGGAGTGGCGCGCTCTGTCAACTATTATCCGATAAACGATGAGCTTGCCGAGGAAGGAACGGTCAGCCTGGCATTGGGGCTGGGTAAGTATATCGTAGATGGCGGGCTGACCTTGCGCGTTTGTCCCTACCATCCCGACAAAGTGCTTCAAACCAGTGAAATGGAAATGGCGTTGCGCGAGACCCAGACGCGTTTCTATGCGCTCGACTTGAAGAACTTGGGGCACGATTTCTCGCTGGATGATGGATTCAACCTGTTAAAGCTATCGGTAAAGGATGCCGAAGCAGACGGCTCGTTGAATTACATAGCATCCACATACGACCCTTACGATATGGTTATCCGTGACGGTATCTATCCAGGCGGGCGGAAAGTCATCACCTTTGCCAACATCCTCCAGCATGATGTGTTTCCTTTGCCGCGCATCCTTCAACTGGTGCAGAAATACGGGCAAGGAGAAATGCGCCGTCCGGTAGAAATCGAGTTTGCGGTCAACCTGAACGCAAAAGAAAAGAGCGGCATATTCTATCTCTTGCAAATCCGTCCGATGGTGGATATGAAAGCCGATTTGGAAGAAGACCTTGAGGCGATTCCCGAAGAACGTTTGCTGCTTAAAAGTGAAAACTCGTTGGGACAGGGTGTCATGGATGGCATTCAGGACGTGATTTACGTGAAGACCGAAGGCTATACCGCTTCGAACAACCAGTTGATAGCCTACGATATTGAGAAGTTGAACAAGCGTTTCCTTGACGAAGGGAAGCATTACGTGTTGGTAGGTCCGGGCAGATGGGGAAGTAGTGATACATGGTTGGGCGTTCCGGTAAAATGGCCCAATATTTCGGCTGCCCGTGTCATTGTTGAGGCTGGACTGACCAATTACCGGGTAGACCCCAGTCAAGGTACGCACTTCTTCCAGAACCTGACATCATTCGGTGTAGGCTATTTCACCATCAATACGTATTGTGATGACGGTATTTTCAACGAAGCTTTGCTCAACGGTATGCCTGCTGTGGAAGAAACGAAGTTTATCCGTTGGGTGCATTTCGACCGTCCGCTTACGGTTAAGATGAACGGAAAGAAAAAAGTGGGTGTAGTAGAATTGCCCGAATGATTATATTCATGAATTCCGCAATCGGTAGTGTATTAAAAAACGATACTACTGGCTTTGCCGGAGGAGTATATATATTCACAGGCGGATGCAATATAATTGCTTGACCGACACGATTACTAATCGTACAGTGTGACGATTACTAATCGTACAGCCTGACGATTACTAATCGTGTCGGCAATGCAGTTATGTAATGAAACGAATCATTTCCACTGGAAATATCCGCTGACCTCGTATTCTGCCAATGTCTTTCAACTATCTATAAAAAAAAGAGCGATGAAAGAATTGCTTCTTCCATCGCTCTGTCGGAATGAGGCGACTCGAACGCCCGACCCCTACGTCCCGAACGTAGTGCGCTACCAACTGCGCTACATTCCGATTCAGTATCGTTGTCTTTCGATAACGGGTGCAAAGGTAGTGCTTTTTTTGATATGTGCAAAATATTTCTCTATTTTTTTATTTGTTATATGGGCGTATTTAGTGTATAGTCTTCATAATCAGTGAATTTGTCGTGATTAAATATTTAAAAGAAAGGAAACAGGGGTTTGAGTGTTTGCAAGGTTGTTATTGTTGAATGAGAAATTGTGAAAGGAAATCAGTTTGATTATCGGTGATTCATAAAAATGAGAGGCACAAGATTTTCGCATTTGATGAAAATCCTGTGCCTCTCGTTTTTATTTGGGCGTAATTACAAAGAAGCTACTTCGCTCAATGTATTGAATACGCTGCTGCAAATACCTAACAGAACGATGCCCAACAGGCAGATGACCAGACAAGCGCGTGTCATGGCCGAACTGCGGAATGTAGGCAGCGGTTTGTCGTTCGGGGTAATGTACATGGCTTTCACGATAAGCAGGTAGTAGAACAGTGAGATGATGGTGTTCACCAATGCCAAGAATACTACCAGCCAGTGTCCGGCATGGAATGCCGAAGCGAATACGAAGAACTTCGAGAAGAAACCGGCAAACGGCGGGATACCTCCCAATGAGAAAAGTGCCAGTGTCATGATGAAGCTCAGGTGCGGGTTGGTTTGGTAGAAACCATTGTATGCTTCACGGTCTACACGTCCGCCGTTGTGCTGCTCTACGGTAGTGATGACACCGAATACGGCCAGGTTGGCTACGATGTAGACGATGACATAGTAAACCAACGATGCCATGCCTTGTCCGTCAGCTCCCAATACAGCCAGCATGATGTAGCCTGCCTGCGAGATACTACTGTAAGCCATGAACCGTTTCAGGTCGTGCTGCAGGATAGCAAAGATATTGGCGATGGTGATGGTCACTACGATGACTACCGACAGCAAGAAGCTCCAATTGTCAATCATCGGACCGAACACTTTCACCAAGATACTCATCAACGCAAAAGCAGCTGCACCTTTTGAGATGACAGACAAGTAAGCTGTGATGCTGGTAGGAGCACCTTGATACGTGTCGGGAGTCCACATGTGGAACGGTACCAGGCTCAACTTGAATCCTAAGCCAGCGAAGAAGAATACCATAGCCATGATTTGAAGCGGCGTGCCGGTCAGTAAGGCGGGCAGGTCGTCGAAATACATGGTTCCGCATGTGCCATAAACCAATGACAAGCCGTAAAGCATCAAGGCAGAAGAAAACATTGCGTTCAAGATGAACTTCGTTCCTGCTTCTGCGCTTTGGCGACGGTATTTATCGAAAGCTACCAGGCAAGCCAAGGGGATGCTGGCAAGTTCCAGACCTACGTAGAAGAGGAGGAAGCTGCCGGCACTTACCATATAATACATACCCAGCAGGGTAGAGAGCGTCAGTACGTAGAATTCGCCTGCCTTGTGGCGTGTGTCTTCACGGTTAATCCATGAATCGGCCTGCATGAAGACGAGTAGCGTACCTGCTGCCAATACGGTCTTGACGATGGAAGCCATCGGAGTGGTGCGATACATACCTCCGAAAGCCTCGCCCGTCACGGGGATGATGTTCAATGCGATTTGTACCACTAAAAGCCCGCAAGCCAAACCTTGCAACGCCTTGTGGTTAGGCTGTTTCAATATCAGGTCGGCAAGCAATACGATAATCAGTATGACTGCCAAGCTGATTTCTGCCTGCATGGCAGAGAATATTGCACTTATATCCATAGTGTGTCTTGATTAATGTATTAATTGTGAAATGATAGGTTCGACACTCGTGCTGATGACATCGCTTACCCACCACGGTGCGAGTCCCAGTCCGGCTACTGCTACGATAAGGCAGATGACGGCGAAGCGTTCGTCCCAAGTGGCATCGGTCAGTTTCAGGTGTTCCGGATTATGACAAGTGCCATATAAGATTTTTCCGACAACACGCAGGATGTACACAGCCGTGATAACGATACTGGTCGTTGCGATGACGGTACATGCGCGATGGAAGAAGTCGGTGTGTTGGAACGAGCCGACAAATACGGTCATTTCGGCAATGAATCCGCTCAAGCCCGGCAAACCGAGATTGGCAAGACCGGCGATAACATAACCTACTGCCAGGAAAGGCATGATTTTCATCAAGCCGCTTAACTGGCGGATGTCACGTGTGTGCGTACGTCCGTAAATCATACCGATGAGGGCGAAGAACAAGGCAGTCATCAAACCGTGGCTTAACATTTGCAGGATGGCGCCGGTAGAGCTGACACGTGTAGCCATCAGCAAGGCGAACAGAACCAGACCACAGTGGCTTACAGAAGAGTATGCATTGATGTATTTCAAGTCGGTTTGTACAACAGCGCTGAATGCTCCGTAAACTACTGAGATGGTAGTCAGTACCAGGAAGAAATCTCCCCAGTATGCCATGCCTGTAGGCATCAGGTACATGGCTACGCGGAAACATCCGTATCCTCCCAGCTTCATCAATACACCTGCGTGCAGCATAGATACGGCAGTAGGCGCCGAAGCATGACCGTCAGGACTCCAAGTATGGAACGGGAACAATGCTCCTAATACGCCGAATCCCAAGAATACCATCGGGAAGAACACTTTCTGGAATTCGGTCGGGATTTTCAAGTGGGCGATTTCGATTACGTTCATCGTTTCAGCTCCGGCACCGTAGAAGATACCCAGGATACCAATCAACAGGAATGCCGAGCCACCCATCAGCATCAGGGTCAGCTTCATGGCGGAATATTCTTTGCGGCCGCTTCCCCATACACCAATCAGCAGATACATCGGAATCAATGCTACCTCGTAGAACATAAACATGGTGAACAGGTCGGTAGAAATAAAGAAACCGAATACACCTGTACTCAACAAGGTGAACCACATGAAGTATTCTTTGGTAAGGGGTTTCAGTTTCCATGAAGCAAATGTTCCAGTGAAAACGATGATGGCACTCAGCAGCAACATCACTACTGAGATACCGTCTACACCTACAGAGTAGGCTATATGCAAGGGAGCATACCACGTAATGCTATCGGTAAAAAGCATTTCATCGGTCGCGCCCCCATTCCGGAGTCCTATATAGGAAACGGTAAGGTATGCGGCAAGAACCAGCAGCACGCTGGAGCCGGCTACCATCACTCCTCTTACCTGATTCAGGTTGCGGGCTATCCATAAGCCCAGTAACATCAGCAGAGGGACTAATACGAAAAGACTTAATATATTCATAATACTAATAACATGATGGTTAATACTATAACTCCACCCAAGAACCACATGGTATAGCTCTGGATTCTACCGTTCTGGATGGGTTGTGCAGCTTCGCCGGCAGCGTTGGTGCTCCATGCCATGAAGTTCATGAACTGGTCAATGACATGGCGGTCGAACCAAGCAAGCGGAGTAGAGATGCAGCGGAAGATGATTCGTTTCGTAACAAACAACCAAACTTCGTCCATGTAGAAGCGTTTGTAAGCTGCGCGGTGCAGTGTCGCAAAGCGTTTGGCCAGCATGTCGGCAACGGGTTGTTTGTCGCGTGCGTACATCCATGTAGCCAGTGCGATTGCAATCAGGGCTACCACGATGCTGGTAACAGCCACTTGGGTATTCAGATGGATGTCGTAAGCGTGTCCGTTAGCGGATACAAAGTGACCGAACGGAAGAATCCAACCACATACAATGGTAATAGCAGCCAATACCATCAATGGGAATGTCATTGACAACGGGCTTTCGTGCGGTGTGTGGTGTGCGTGCAATTCTTTGTTCTCTGTTCCCCAGAAGATACCGTAGTACAGACGGAACATATAGAATGCCGTCATGCCAGCGATGATGGTCATTATCCATCCCATTACCGGACTGAACTGGAAGCAGGCGGTCAGGATTTCATCTTTCGAGAAGAAGCCTGAGAATGGAGGTATACCCGCAATAGCCAGACAGGCGATAAGGAAAGTGATGTGGGTGATAGGCATGTATTTGCGCAGGCCACCCATGGTAGACATTTCGTTGCTATGAACGGCGTGGATGATACATCCGGCACCGAGGAACAACAACGCTTTGAACATGGCGTGTGTGAACAAGTGGAACATACCAGCCATATATCCCAGTCCGCCCTCGTGCGGGTCGGCAGTAGTGCAGACACCCAAAGCTACCATCATGAAACCAATTTGGGAAATGGTAGAGAAGGCAAGCACCCGCTTGATATCGCTCTGTGCGCAAGCTACAGATGCTGCATAGAAAGCGGTGAACGCACCTACATAGGCTACCAGATGCAGGGTTCCGGGAGCATAACCGATGAATAACGGGAACATGCGGGCTACCAAATATACACCGGCAACGACCATGGTTGCGGCATGGATGAGGGCACTGACAGGAGTAGGACCTTCCATAGCGTCGGGCAACCAAATGTGTAACGGGAACATGGCACTCTTACCGGCACCACCAATGAACATCAAGCCCAAAGCTAACGGCAACAGCATACCACATTTCATCAGTTGCTCTTGTTCGGGAGTGAAGGTGAAAGTTCCCATATAGAAACCGTAAATCAAAATACCGATGAGGAAGCCCAAATCGGCAAAACGAGTAACGATGAAGGCTTTCTTGCTGGCAGCAATGGCCTCGGGCTTTGTATAATAGAACCCGATGAGCAGATAAGAAGATACACCCACCAATTCCCAGAATACATACATCTGGAATATATTGGTAGCAAGTACCAGTCCCAGCATGGAGAAAGTAAAGAGCGACAGGAACGCATAGTAGCGTTGGAATCCGACTTCTCCCTTCATGTAGCCGAATGAGTAGATGTGCACCATTAAGCTGACGGTAGAGATGACTACCAGCATCATGACAGAAATCGGGTCAAGCAGGATTCCCATGTCGATGTGCAGCGAGGTGTTGAACGGCAGCCATTGGAAATTCCAAGGCATCAACGTTTCAAATACTCCTTCAGCCGTACGCGGGGCTGTGAAGTATTCGTAGGCAGTGAGGTAGCTTAAAAAGGTCACACCTGTCAGCGACAGAGTACCGATAAGCCCCGCCACGCGATGTTTCATGTACATACCCGTCAGCCCCAGTATCAGGAAGCTCAAGACAGGTAGCGCGAGTATCAGAATTGTATATTCCATAATCGATAATTTGTTTTAGTTATCCTTTCAGGTCGGTGATGTCATCGGTAAGGATTTGTTTCACATTGCGATACACATTAATAATGATGGCAATCGCTACGGCTGTTTCGGCTGCGGCGATGGCAATGCCGAACAGTGTGAAGAAGTGTCCTTCCAATTGTCCAGGGAAAAGATAACGGTTGAATACGGCAAAGTTAATATTCGTTGCGTTCAGCATGAGCTCAACGGAGATGAGCAGTGCCAGCAGGTTTTTGCGGGTAAAGAATCCGTAAATGCCACAAAACATCATGATGGTACTGATTACTAAATAATGTATTACATGTATTTCCATAAGTCGAGCCTCCTGTTATTTTTCTTCTCTGGCTATCAGGATACCGCCGATCATACATGCCAGCAGCAATACACTGACCACCTCGAAAGGTAATACAAATTGATATTTGTCTGTTCCTACAAGTGCTCTGCCTACTTCGACAGATGGCAGTTCCTCACCCAGCGGAATGGCGTTGAGGGCGAATCCGTTTGTAAAGAGCAGCAACAATACTAATGCGGCTCCCACAACGGTGGTTGCCAATACACTGAACAGCTTAACCCGGTTCATCTTGTATTTCATATCTTTGTCTGAACGGGTCAAGGCGATAGAGAACACATACAATACGATGATACCTCCGGCGTATACCATCAGCTGTACTGCACCTAAGAAGGTGTAGCCCAACATGAAGAATACCGCCGCGGTGCCAAAGAGCACGAACAGCAAGTAGGTAGCTGCACGCAGCAGTTTGCCTGTTGTTACGGCGAGCACCGAACAGATGGCAATGGCGAGTGCCACTACACCGAATACGATATTTTGAAATGAGAATATTTCCATGTCTATTGGTTATTTAGCGAGGGTTGAACCTTCGTGGTTAAGGGTCAGGACGAGTTTGTCTTTCTCGAATACTGCGTTCTCAAAATCGTTTGAGAATTTGATTGCATTGTGCGGGCAAGCATTTACGCACAGGTTGCAGAACATGCACGAGCCAAGATTATACTCATACTTCACCAATACTTTTTTCTTTTTCCCGTCGGCATCTTCACGTGTTTCGGTGGTGATTTTAATGGTGCCGTTCGGGCAATTCATCTGACACAGTCCGCACGCGATACAGTGGTGGTGGTTCTCTTCGTCGTGAATCATCGTCAACTGTGCACGGTGGCGTTCGGGAATGTGTAGCGTGGTATGACGGTTTTCAGGATATTGTTCGGTTACATTCGGTTCCAAGAATACTTTCATCGAAGTACGCAGACCTACAAGCAAGCTTTTCAATCCTGAAGCATACCCTTTTATATAGTCGCTGAAACTTTCCATTGTTATTCTATATTAAAAAACGAGTCCATAAACTTTGCAAACCGCCATAACCAGTAATATTACTAACGACAGCGGCATGATGTATTTCCATTCCAAGGTCAGTACCTGGTCGATACGCAGACGAGGATATGTCCAACGAATCCACATCAGCAGGAATACGACGAAGAAGGTCTTGCCTAAGAACCATACAGCTCCCGGAATGTAATCCATTACGGCATTGAATCCGTCGAGGCCTGCAATGTGCAGCGGCATCCAGCCTCCCAAGAAGAGGGTAGTAGCGATTCCGGCTGTGATAAACAGGTTAAGGTATTCTGCCAGATAGAAGAAACCGAAGTGCATACCTGAATATTCGGTATGGTATCCGGCGGTCAACTCTTGTTCGGCTTCAGCTAAGTCGAACGGGCCACGGTTGGCTTCGGCGTTACCTGCGATAAGATAGACAATGAAAGCTACGATAGCTACGATGTGTCCCTTAAAGATATTCCAGCCGTTAGCTTGTCCCATTACGATTTCGTGGATATCCATTGTCCCGCTCAGCATTACCATGGTTAAAACGGTGATACCAATGGATATTTCATAACTGATAAGCATTGCGCCGCTTCGTACTGCACCAATCAAGGTATATTTGCTGTTACTACTCCATCCGGCAAGCAGGATACCTAAGATGCCGATAGACGAAGCTGCCAGCACGAAGAGAATACCGATGTTCATGTGCAGGATTTCTGCGCCATTGTGCCAAGGCAGGCACGAGAACGTCAGAATAGAAGCAAGAATCACTAAGAACGGTGCCAGGGCGTATAAGAACTGGTCGGCTCTTTTCAGTTTGAAAACTTCCTTAATCAGTATCTTGATAACATCGGCAGGCACTTGCAGCAGTCCGCCTTTGCCACCTACGCGGTTCGGACCGATACGGCACTGGAAAGCCGCGCAGACCTTACGCTCCATGTAAATGAGGATGATGGCAAGCACGGCATACAATACCATAATGACGACACCTACAACGACACATTCCAAAAATATGGCAAGTCCTTCGGGCATCACGCTGCACAGGGCAGTGTGGATGGTTTCCCAAAGTGGTTGCAGGTTATAATAATCTAAAAATGCTTGGTTCATATTTGTAATGATTGATTTTGAACGTTGTTTCTTCTTCTCTTATCGGTCGATGTCGGGAATGACAAAGTCTGCCGAAGCGCCGATAGCAATCAGGTCAGCGAATTTCCATCCGCGGCACATCGTGTCCATCGCTTGTACCAGCGGCAGACCCGTAGAACGGAAGTGCATGCGGTAAGGAGTCTTGTCTCCGTGGCTTTCGATCATCACGCCAAACTCTCCACGGCTTGATTCTACCGCTGAAGTCCAGATGCCTTCGGGCAACTTGATGATGGGCTTTGTCTTTACACGGAATTCGCCTTCCGGGATGTTGTCAATCAGTTGTTCGATGATGCGGCACGATTCCATCAGTTCGTCCATACGCACCATGTAACGTGCGAATGTGTCACATTCTTTGTAAGTAATCTGACGGAAGTCTACTTTGTCATACAATCCATACGGATGGCGTTTGCGCACATCGTTTGCCCAGCCTGTTGCACGTCCGGTACCTCCTGTACATCCTAACGAAATAGCGTCTTCCTTCGAAAGGATACCTACACCTTTCATACGGGTGTCGGCAATGACGTTGTTGGTGAAAATGTCGTGGTAATCCTTAATGACGCTGCGCAGGTGCTTGATGAACTCTTTTACTTTCTGGCAGAAAGTAGGATGGATGTCATCCTGCACACCGCCGATGACGTTGTAATGTTGGATGAGGCGTCCGCCGGTAGTCTCTTCGAAAATGTTGAGTACCATCTCTCTTTCGCGGAATCCATAGAAGAAGGGGGTCATGGCACCCATATCCAATACTAAGCAAGAGTAGAACAGCAAGTGCGAGTCAATACGTTGCAACTCGTCCATGATGGTGCGGATGTATTTTGCGCGGTCGGAGATTTCGATGCCTGCCGCTTGTTCGATACACATACACAAAGCGTGGCGGCTTTGGTGTGCACTCAAGTAATCCAAACGGTCGGTCATGCCGAGGGTTTGCGGATAAGTCAGGCTTTCGTTCATTTTTTCGATGCCGCGGTGGATGTATCCCAATACAGGGTCTACTTTCTTGACTATTTCGCCGTCAAGAGCAATACGCATGCGTAAAGCACCGTGGGTGGATGGGTGTTGGGGACCCATGCTCACTACGAAATCATTCTCGTTGAAAACCTTGTTATCAAAGCCTTTCAGGGTACCGTCAGGCATTAAGCGGTATTCCTTTGTGATATCGGCATTGATTTCATTGTCCAGGCGTAATGGATTCGATTTCATATCGTAGTCCTTACGTAACGGCCAGCCTATCCAGTCTTCACGCAAGAAGAGGCGGCGCATATCGGGGTGTCCTTCGAAAAGGATGCCGAAGAAATCGTATACTTCGCGTTCTTTGATGAGGGCGGTTTTCCATAAATCGCTTACTGTAGGCAATACCGGTTGTTCACGGTCAGTGGTTGCGGTACGGACGGCTATTGTATCGCCGCTCACGGTCGACTCCATGAAGTAAACAGCTCCTAATCCTTCTTCGCCCCAGTCCATACCTACGATTTCTCGTAAGAAATCCATCGGGCTGTGCGGGTCGTTGCGCAGGCCTTCCATTACTTTACGGAACTCGCTGAGAGGCAGTTTGATTACGCCTGCGTTTCCTGCGCACACTTCAGCTCCTTGTATTTTCAGTACGTCGTCACGTTTCATTGTTCACCTCCTTTCGTCTTATCTTTTTCGTCTTCTGTCCCTTCATCGTGGGCATGACTGCGGTTTACGCCGCCTAAGTAGCGTTCTACTTTCATTTTGCGCTGCAACTGCATCAGTCCATAATAGAATGCTTCAGGACGAGGAGGACATCCTGGTATGTATACGTCGACAGGGATGATTTTGTCGATTCCGTTTACTACATTGTACGACTTGATGAACGGACCTCCGGAGATGGTACATCCACCTACGGCAACTACATACTTCGGCTCTGCCATTTGGTCGTACAGACGTTTCATGACGGGAGCCGTACGGTAGGTGATGGTACCCATAACTACCAGTACGTCTGCCTGGCGGGGAGAGTTACGCGTAACTTCGAAACCGAAACGCGCCATGTCATAACGGGCAGCACCTAAGGCCATGAATTCGATGGCACAGCAACTGGTACCCAGCAGCAAGCCCCATACAGAGTTGCTTCGTCCCCAGTTAATCAATTCGTCGAATGTGGTCAGGATAACGCCCGCACCATCTTGGTTTACTTGCTCGACAAGACGTTCCAGGTAATCGTTGTTCTTGAACTCGTTGTATTCCATCGAGCGGATTTTCGGCTTTTTCATTTCCATTCCAACGCTCCTTTCCGCCAAGCGTATGCCAGGCCTAAAATTAACACTAACAAGAAGAATGATACACACACTAATGCGTAGGCACCGATTTCATGCACAATATTCGCCCACGGGAAGAGAAATACGGTCTCGATGTCGAACATCAGGAACAGAATGGCAAACAGGTAATAACCTGCCTTGAACTGTACCCATGATTGTCCACGTGTCGGGATACCGCACTCGTAAGGTTCACCTTTTTGCGGGTTGAACGAGCGGGGCGATATGAGCCTTGAAATCGTCAGTGCCGCTACCACCAGCACAACGGCTGTCAGGATAGCTACAACTAAAAACGTGAAAAACATATATATAAATTGATATTTGATGATAATTCTTTTCTTTGTGTACGGTCACGGTCGGTTGGCAAAAAGGCGCATGCCGTTCCGCCTCTTATCGTAGGAGGGATAAGAGGTCCATAGCGTATTAGTGTAGGGCTTGCTTGTTTTTTCATTGTTGACCGGTCTGAAAACTGGAGGCAAAGATACGTATTTATTTTTAATTAACAGGAAGCGATTCCGCATAAAAAAGAGGGGAAAATAATTTTTATGCGCAACTTGGGTTGCCATCCTGTCGGGATGCCGATGGAAAAGTCTGTCAATTAAAGAATTTTTCCAGCTTCTTGATCATCATATTCAAGCAGAATACTACTACATGGTCGTTTTCCTGGATGGTGGTGTTACCTGTTACCAAGATACCTTCACCGTTGCGTATCAGTCCGCCTATCGTGGCTCCCTTAGGCAGTCCGGCGTCTTTTACTTGCGTGCGGGTGATGCGTGCGCCGGCTTTGACGGTGAATTCGGCAACATCGGCGTTGGCAAAGGTAAGGCATTTCACATTCGAAACGTCGGCGTCCAGCATCATTTGGTAGATGTGGCTGGCGGCAATGAACTTTTTGTTGATGACACAGCCGATGTCCATGCTTTCCGCCATACTGATGTAATCGATGTTTTCTACTTGCGCTACAGTTTTGCTTACTCCCATCCGTTTGGCCGCCAGGCAGGCTAAGATATTGGTTTCCGAGCTTCCCGTCAAGGCGACAAATGCTTCGGTATTGCGGATTCCTTCTTCTTCGAGTAAATCGAGGTCGCGCCCGTCGCCATTGATAATCATGACTTTGTCATCTACCAGTTCGGTCAGGCGGTTGCAACGCGCATAGTCGCTTTCTATGATTTTGGTACGCATATATTCAGGCATATACTGCACGGTACGTACGGCGATGCGGCTTCCTCCCATAATCATGACGTTGCGTACATCGGCGTAGTTCTCTTTGCCTGCTATCTTGCGGATATAAGGAATGTACTTTTTGGTGGTGGTAAAATAAACGATGTCATTCAGCAGGATAGAATCATCCCCTCGGGGAATGATGGTTTCATTGCCTCGTTTGATGGCTACGATGTGGAAGGGGATGTTTCGTCCGCCCAGTTCGTAGAGGGGGATGTTGAGGATTTCGGCGGTTTCACGCATCTTGGTTCCGATAAGTACCAGGGCACCTCCGGCGAATTCCCACCACTGGCGTATCCAACTCATCTTTACGGCATCCACAATGTCTTTTGCCGCCAGCATTTCTGGGTAGATAAGGGAGTGTACGCCGCGTTTGGCGAAAAACTCTTGGTATTTGGGCAGCAGGTATTCGTAATTGTCTATCCGGGCCACGGTCTTTTTGGCTCCTAATCCGGAAGCGAGCATACAGGCGGTCATGTTCTGGCTTTCGTTAGGGGTGACGGCGATAAACAAGTCGGCGTTGGCTGTCCCCGCTTCTTTCAGTCCGGAGATAGAGGTTGGCGAAATGTTGACCGTCATCAGGTCGAAATTGTTGCCTAATTTACCTAATCTGTCTTCGTCTTCATCCATCAGGATGATGTCTTGCTTTTCTCCTGCCAACAGTTTGGCGAGATGTGTGCCTACGGCACCTGCTCCTGCAATGATGATTTTCATATCTTCAGCATATCGATAAGTGTGTTATAAATACTTGTTTGGTCTATGCCGCAGATGGCGTGTAAAGCCTCTACGGGTCCGTGTTGGATAAAACGGTCGGGGATGCCGAGGCGTTTTACCGTTGGGGTATATCCGTTGTCGGATAAGAATTCGAGTATCGCGCTCCCCATACCTCCTTTCAGCACACCGTCTTCTACCGTTACGATGCGCTTGAAACGTTTCCCTATTTCGTGGAGCATGGTTTCGTCAAGGGGTTTCAGGAAGCGTAAGTCGTAGTGGGCGATGCTTTTATGGGTTTGCTTTTCGGCGTCGGCGATGGCGCGGGCGGCTGTGTTGCCGATAGGCCCCAGGGTAATGACCGCCAAGTCATCGCCTTCTTTTAATTTCCTTCCTTTACCGATTTCTACGGCTTCAAGCGGACATTGCCAGTCAACCAATGTCCCTCTGCCGCGTGGATAACGGATGGCGAAAGGCCCTTTCTCCGGAAGTTGCGCGGTATACATCAGGCGGCGCAGTTCGTGTTCGTTATAAGGAGAGGCGATGGTTAAGTTCGGGATAGGGCGGAGGTAAGCTAAATCAAACGCGCCATGATGGGTGGGGCCGTCTTCGCCTACCAGCCCGGCACGGTCGATGCATAACACTACGTTTAGCCCTTGGATGGCTACATCGTGGATGATGTTGTCGTAGGCGCGTTGCATGAATGATGAATAGATGTTGCAGAAGGGCAGCAATCCTTCTTTGGCCATACCTCCGGAAAAGGTGACGGCGTGTCCTTCGGCGATGCCTACATCGAAGGCGCGGTCGGGCATGGCTTTCATTAAGATGTTCATCGAGCATCCTGTAGGCATGGCGGGAGTCACTCCGATGATTTTGTCATTCTGCCGTGCTAATTCTAATAAGGTGTTGCCAAACACTTCTTGGTATAGAGGGGGCATCCCGGTCGTATCTTCTACGATGCGTTTCCCTGTGCCTTTGTCGAACCGTCCGGGCGCATGCCAAAGTGTCGCCTCTTCTTCGGCCGGCTTGTATCCTTTTCCTTTTACGGTATGGATATGCAGCAGCTTGGGGCCTTTCATGTCCTTGATTTCTTTCAACACTTTTGTGAGGGACAATACATCGTGCCCGTTTACGGGGCCGAAGTAACGGATATTCATCCCTTCGAAGATGTTCTGTTGCTGGGTAAGGACCGATTTCAGGCTGTTGTTGAAGCGTAGCAGGCTTTTCCTGCGTTCTTCAGTCAAGATGCCCCATTGCCGTAGTCGTTGCGAGATGGCATAGCGCAGCCGGTTGTATCCTTCCGAGGTTTGCAGGTTGAGCAGGTATTGCTTCATGCCTCCCACGCTGCGGTCGATGGCCATGTTGTTGTCATTGAGGATAATCAACAGGTTGTTGGGAGTAGACGAAGCATTGTTCAAACCCTCAAAAGCCAGTCCTCCGCTCATCGAGCCGTCTCCGATAACGGCTACCACGTGCCGGTTGTTCTCCCCTTTGTGGGCTGCCGCTACCGCCATGCCTAAAGCCGCCGAGATAGAGTTGGAGGCATGTCCGCAGGTGAAAGTATCATATTCGCTTTCGGCTGGCGATGGAAAAGGGCATAAGCCGTTCAGTTTCCGGTTGGTGCAGAAACGGTTGCGGCGTCCGGTCAGAATCTTGTGTCCGTACGCCTGGTGCCCTACGTCCCATACGATGCGGTCATAAGGTGTATTAAATATGTAGTGAAGGGCTACGGTCAGTTCTACGACTCCCAAATTAGACCCGAAATGCCCGGGCGTGCGGGAAAGTTCGTCGATAAGCATTTCCCTCAGCTCTTTGCATACTTCGGGCAACGCTTCTGGCGGAAGCTGGCGTAAGTCCTTCGGACTGTCTATTTTACTCAACAATTCGTAAGATGTAGTGTGTTCCATCTGGTTCTTTTCAACATTAATGGTACAAAAATACAATAAATATATATAAGGTGTTTACTTTTGGAGCGAAAATAACTGGTGGAGGTGATTTGTATGGAGTGTTGTTGGGGATTGGGATATTTTACGTAACTTTGCCAGTATAACTGCGAGTCCTGCACGATTACTAATCGTACGGCATGACGATTACTAATCGTACAGCATGACGATTACTAATCGTGTTAGCTATGCAGTGATAGGTGATAAGTAGGACAAGCTGTTTATTTCCACCAGGTTTTCGGGTTGTTCCTGTATATGTCCGTTTTTCAGGCTGGATTTCTGGTGGTGGATTGCGGAAGAATTTATAAGATACGATTTATGGAATTCAGAACAAAAGTAGATTTACCTGCGGGAGTGCCATTGATTGACCATTCGGACGTATTGATGATGTGGGGGTCTTGTTTTGCCGAAAACATGGGCAAACGGTTTACGGATTATAAGTTCCGGTGCGATGTGAATCCTTTCGGCGTATTGTATAATCCGTATTCGATAGCGGAGGCGGCAAGGCAGGTAGCGGAAGGTTATATATATAATAAGGTAGACTTGCGTGAAAAGGGGGGTGTGTGGTATAGCTTGATGCACCATAGCTCTTTTTCATCAAGGAGTGCCGATGCATGCCTGGAGAAAATCAATGCCCGCTTGCGCCTCGCGGAAGAATATTTGCGGAAAGCCAGGTGGATGATGTGTACGTGGGGTACAGCCTGGATTTATGAGTGGAAAGAGACGGGACGGATTGTGGGGAATTGTCACAAACTGCCCGAAGGCTGTTTTACGCGCCGTTTGTTGGAGGTGGATGAAATTGTAACCGTTTATGCCTCGTTGATGGAGAAACTGCATCAGATAAACCCGGAATTACGTTTCTTGTTTACGGTAAGCCCTATCCGCCATGTGAAAGACGGGATGCACGGCAATCAGGTAAGTAAGTCGACCTTGCTTTTGGCTGCTGATAAACTGACGAAGTCATATCCCCGGTCGTGTTTTTATTTCCCTTCTTACGAGATTGTGATGGATGAGTTGCGTGATTATCGTTTTTATGCCGATGATATGGTGCATCCGTCGCAGGTGGCGGTCGATTACTTGTGGGAATGTTTCGGCCAGACGTTTTTCACGGATGCTGCCTGTCGGTTTCTGCAAGCGTGGGAGAAAGTGAAAAAGGGATTGGAGCATCGTCCTTTTGACCCTGATTCGGAGGCATACCAGCGTTTTTTAAGTCAAATACTGTTAAACATAGACAAGTTAAAAGAAAAATTTCCGTACTTAGATGTCCAAAATGAAATAAGTCTATGTCAAGCTCGATTGAAGAAATAACCTCCGCTATCGGAGCGAACCGGATAGGGGAACGGACTGCGCGGATTGATTGGATCCTGACCGACAGTCGTTCGTTGTGCTTTCCCGAAGAAACCCTGTTCTTTGCGTTGAAGACAAAACGCAACGACGGTCATAAATACATCCGTGAATTGTATGCGCGCGGTGTATATAATTTTGTGGTAACCGAAGTGCCCGAAGCCATGAAAGGCTGCACGGATGTGAATTTTTTGCTGGTAAGTGACGTGCTGAAAGCGTTGCAGCGTCTGGTCGCGAAACACCGCGAGCGGTTCGACGTTCCGGTAGTGGGTATTACGGGAAGCAACGGAAAGACGGTGGTGAAGGAATGGCTTTACCAGTTGCTCAGCCCTGAACGGCGGATAACCCGTTCGCCGCGTAGCTTCAATTCACAGATAGGTGTGCCTCTTTCTGTATGGATGATGGATGAACATACCGAGTTGGGTGTTTTTGAAGCGGGTATTTCCGAGATGGGAGAGATGGAGGTCCTCCAACCGATTATTCGTCCTACTATCGGCGTGTTGACAAATATCGGAGGGGCGCATCAGGAGAATTTTGCTTCGTTGCAGGATAAGTGCATGGAGAAACTGCTCTTGTTCAAAGATTGCGACGTGATTATTTATAATGGCGATAACGAACTGATAAGCAATTGTGTCGCCAAATCGTTGTTTACCGCCCGTGAAATAGCATGGTCGATGAAAGATGTGGAACGCCCTTTGTTCATCGAGAAAATAGAGAAGGACGATACCGGCACAACCATCAAGTATCGCTATTTGGGCTTCTTTAAAGAATACCGTATACCTTATATAGATGATGCTTCTATCGAGAATTCGCTGAATTGCTTGGCGGTAGCTTTGTATCTGATGGTGCCGACTGAAACGATAGCCGCGCGGATGGCGAAGCTGGAACCTGTGGCGATGCGTTTGGAAGTAAAAGACGGCAAGAACGGGTGTGTGCTGATTAACGATAGCTATAATTCGGATTTTGCTTCGTTGGACATCGCGCTCGATTTTATGGCACGGCGTTCGGAAGGCAAAGCGTGTCGCCGCACGCTGATATTGTCGGATATCTTAGAGACCGGGCAATCCGGGAAGCAGTTGTATAGCCAGGTGGCAGAACTTGTGCATAGCCGAGGAGTGAACCGGTTGATTGGAGTGGGAGAGGGAATCTCGGCGGCTGCCGCACGTTTCGATTTGAAGGAAAAGCAGTTTTTCCGCACAACGGAAGAGCTGATGGTATCGGGCGTATTGGAGACGTTGCGGGGCGATATTGTGTTGATAAAGGGAGCGCGTCCTTTCCGTTTTGATGAAATATCCGATTACTTGGAACTGAAAGTGCACGAAACGATTTTGGAAATCAACTTGAGCGCTTTGATAGACAATCTGAATTATTACCGTAATAAGTTGAAGCCAGACACGAAACTGGTGTGCATGGTGAAGGCGTCGGCATACGGGGCAGGGCCTTTTGAAGTGGCGAAGACACTGGAAGAACACCGTGTGGATTACCTGGCTGTAGCTGTTGCCGATGAAGGAGCGGATTTGCGTAAGGCGGGCATTACCTGTCCGATTATTATCATGAATCCCGAAGTGACCGCTTTCAAGACGATGTTTGCTTACCGCCTTGAACCTAATATTTATGGTTTCCGCATCCTGGAAGATTTTGTGAAAGCCGCGGAACATGAGGGAGTGTCCAATTTCCCTATACATATTAAGATAGATACGGGAATGCACCGTTTGGGATTCGACCCGCATAAGGATATGCAGGCTTTGGTAGAACGGTTGCATCGCCAGTCGGCGGTCATACCCCGTTCTGTCTTTTCACACCTGGTGGGTAGCGATTCTTCCTGTTTCGATGCGTTTACATGTAGGCAGATAGAGGCTTTCGAGAGGGCTTCTGCCGAATTGCAAGCCGGGTTCGGCCATAAGATTTTACGCCATATCTGCAATACGGCGGGGATTGAACGCTATCCGGGCGCGCAATTCGATATGGTTCGTTTGGGCATTGGCCTGTATGGCATCGATCCTTATACCAATCATGTTTTGCATAATGTAAGTACGTTGAAGACCACCATCCTGCAGATTCATGACGTCCCGGCCGAAGAGACTGTGGGATATAGCCGGAAAGGTGTACTGCATCGTGATTCACGTATCGCTACCATTCCAATCGGGTATGCCGACGGCCTGAACCGCCATTTGGGGAATGGTAAAGCCTATTGTCTGGTTAATGGGCGGAAAGCACCTTATGTAGGGAATATTTGCATGGATGTTTGTATGATTGATGTGACTGGTATCGATTGCAAAGAAGGCGATAAGGTGACGGTTTTCGGTGACGGCCTTCCCGTTACCGTGCTTTCTGACATGCTTGACACGATACCTTACGAAATCCTGACAAGTGTATCCAATCGTGTAAAGCGTGTTTATTTTCAAGACTGAGGTGCCGGAACGGTTTGTGGCGTTACTCTGAAAAGAATGCGATAGGCTTTGTTTTGTTGTTGCTGGCAACTTGCTTTTGTGAGTGGCATCAGGACTCATAATAAAGAAAACGATTTACGCCAAGTAACCTATCGGATATAATAGGAACAGTATCTCATGACTATGTGTTTTAAAGCAGAAATATGGAAGGAAAATTTAGTAAGAGTGTAGCAATAGATGCGGATATTCAAATAAAATTTAAAAATAAGCTCAAAATAACCGCTTTTGATTTTGATATGTCATGAATTTCTCTTTTCTTTGTAGCTGTAAATGACGTGAGGGGCGGCGTGGCTATCTGGTACCTTTGTTAACGCAAACCATAGGGGAAGGAAGCAACGTAGGCCGCAGGTTGATAAATGGAAAACCGATATTCAATTAAATTTCTAATTAATATTAAAAAAGTAATTTTATGGAAACTACTAAAAAACAAAAAAAACAAGGATTTAAGGGAATTGAAGCTGCTGGTTTAGTAATTATCGCATGCTTTATTATCGCATTGTGTATCTACAAGCTCATCTTGGGTGACCCTGCGAACTTTATGAACAATGACCCGAACAACCATCCGCTGCCGGGTAACATGTTGGGTACTATCTACAAAGGTGGTATTGTCGTTCCGGTGATTCAGACATTGTTGCTGACTGTGTTGGCTTTGAGTGTTGAACGTTATTTCACTATCCGTGCCGCTTTCGGTCGTGGTAAATTGGTTAAATTCGTTGCCCAAATCAAAGACGCTTTGGCAAAGAATGACATGGAAGCTGCTCAAGCATTGTGCGACAAGCAACGTGGTTCTGTAGCAAACGTTGTAGGCGCTACTTTGCAGACTTACCGTGAAATGGAACAAAACAGCGAATTGGATAAAGACCAGAAAGTATTGGCTATCCAGAAGTCATTGGAAGAAGCTACCGCATTGGAAATGCCGATGTTGCAGCAGAACTTGCCGATTATCGGTACGATTACTACACTGGGTACATTGATGGGATTGCTCGGTACAGTTATCGGTATGATCCGTTCATTTGCCGCTTTGTCTGCTGGTGGTGGTACTGACTCAGTTGCGTTGTCAACCGGTATTTCTGAAGCCTTGATCAATACCGCATTCGGTATCTTGACTGGTGCATTGGCCGTTATCTCTTACAACTACTTTACTAATAAGATTGATAAACTGACTTACAGCCTTGACGAAGTAGGCTTCTCTATCGTACAGACTTTCAACGCTACCCATAAATAATCGAAGAGACTGAGGTAGTCTCTCGTGTAAACGAAACGTATAACTTTTTAAATAGTTAATTATGGGTAAAGTTAAAGTTAAAAAGAAATCCATGTTTATCGACATGACTGCCATGAGTGACGTGACCGTGTTGCTGCTTACTTTCTTTATGTTGACAGGTAACTTCATCAAGAAAGAGCCGGTACAGGTCGTTACTCCGGGTTCGGTTTCGGAAATCAAGATTCCGGAAACGAACATCCTGCAGATTCTTGTCGAGCCGAGTGGCAAGATTTTCATGAGTCTTGACAAGCAACAGGATATGGCAGCTACATTGGAAGCTGTAGGAAAGGAATATGGCTTGACATTCACTCCCGAGGAAGTTAAGAAGTTTTCCGTATTCCAGACTTTCGGCGTTCCGATGAAGAATATGAGATGGTTCCTCTCGCTTCCGGGCGAAGAACAGGATAAAGTATTGAAGGATTACGGAATTCCTTGTGACAGTGTGGACAACCAGTTCAAGGCGTGGATACGTAATGCGCGTGCTACAAACCGTGACTTGCGTATCGCCATCAAAGCTGACCAAAGCACTCCTTATTCTGTCATCAAGAACGTAATGAGTTCTCTTCAAGATTTGAAGGAAAACAGATACAATCTGATTACTTCATTGAAAAAAGTGTCTGACGAATAAAAAAGGAGTTTAAAATATGGCTGAAATACAAGATAATGGTGGAGGCAAAAAAGGAAAAGGTTCAAAGCAGAAAAAGATGGCCGTCCGCGTAGACTTTACGCCGATGGTGGACATGAACATGCTTTTGATTACCTTCTTCATGCTGTGTACCTCGTTGAGCAAGCCTCAAACAATGGAAATCAGTATGCCTACCAATGATGAGAATATTACCGAGGATCAGCAGAATAAGGTAAAGGCTTCTCAGGCTCTTACAATGTTGCTGGATGCGGATAATAAGCTTTATTATTACGAAGGAGAACCGAATTATGACGATTATACTTCTTTGAAAGAAACGAATTACACGGCTGACGGCATCCGTAAGGTTTTGCTCCGCAAGAACTACGATGCAGTGAAGAAAGTGGAAGAGTTGAAACAGAAGAAGGCTAATCTGGAAATTACGGAGGAAGAATACAAGAAACAAGTTTCTGAAGTGAAAGGTGCCAAGAATACACCGACCGTAATTATCAAGGCGACTGACAAAGCTACTTACAAGAACCTGATTGATGCATTGGACGAAATGCAGATTTGCAGTATCGGTAAGTATGTGATTGTTGAAATCACGGAAGGAGACCAGTTCTTGATTGACAACTATAATGCGAAAGGTCAGTTGAGTAGTAATGCTGTAAGTTGAAATGTGTAACACCTAAAAAAGAAAAATATGGCAAAAATAGATTTGATTTCTTTGGAATGGTGTGAACTCATTTTCAAAGATAAAAATAAAGCATACGGCGCTTATAAAATGCGTCGTGATTTCGGAAGACGGCAAATGGCTGCTATCATCATTGTGATTGTGGTTGCTGCTGTAGGCTTCTATCTTCCTCGCTTGATCCAGATGGCTATTCCTGAGAAGGAAGAGGAAATGTTGGAAGTAACCCAGCTCTCTCAATTGGAAGAACCGGAAGTGAAGCAAGAAGAACTGGTTAAGCCGGTTGAACAGATTGCTCCTCCTCCCCAGTTGAAGAGTACTATCAAGTTTACTGCTCCGGTCATCAAGAAAGATGAAGAAGTAGCAGATGAAGATGAATTGAAGAGTCAGGACGAGCTGACCGAATCGAAAGTACAGATTTCTATCGCCGACGTAAAAGGTAACAACGAACTGGAAGGTGCGGATATCGCCGACTTGCAGGAAGTGATTACCCAGGCTCCTGAAGAAAAAGAGGAACCTTACACGATGGTAGAACAGATGCCTCAATATCCGGGCGGCGTTCAGGAATTGATGAAATACATTTCCAAGAATTTGCGTTATCCGGCTATTGCTCAGGAAAACGGTATTCAAGGACGTGTAATCTTGAGATTCGTCGTTTCTGCTTCTGGTAAGGTTGAAGATGTCCAGGTATTGCGTTCTTTGGATCCGAACTGTGATAAGGAAGCAGTCCGTGTGGTACAGTCGATGCCGCAGTGGATTCCGGGTAAGCAGAATGGACGTAACGTGCCTGTATATTACACCTTGCCGGTTGTATTTAGATTGCAGTAATATATCTTAAGAATTGCGTGTATGAAAAGAAGTTTTTATGTAGGTGTTTGTCTGCTCTTGTTGTTGGTATCCTGTAACAACAAGCGTTCTGCCGGTGATGGCCAGACGTGGTACTCAGGTTCCATAACAATTGCGGTAGACGAATCACTGAAACCGATTATCGAAGAAGAGTTGCAAGTGTACCGGGCGTTGACTCCTGAAGCGGAGGTTACTCCTATTTATTGCAGTGAGGTAGACGCTATTAAATTGCTTTTGCAAGACAGTGTGCGCTTGGTTATCGCTAATCGTCGGTTAAGTGATGCCGAACTGGCTTCTTTTCATTCACGCAAATTTTTTCCAGAGTCTGTGCCGATGGCTGTCAGCGGAATCGCTTTAATCACGCATCCGGAAAATACGGATTCATTGATTACAGTGGGACAGTTCCGTAAAATATTGACAGGGCAGATAAAAACGTGGAAAGATTTGAATCCGAAGTCTCGTTTAGGAGACATGAATGTTGTGTTCGACAATCCTAATTCGGGAACTATTCATTATGCCATTGATTCAATTTGCAGAGGCGAGCCGTTGGCTTCTACGTTGACTGCATTGAAATCAAATGAGGAGGTTATCGAATATGTGTCTAAAACTCCCAATGCGCTGGGGGTTATCGGCGCTAACTGGGTAGGCAATGCAGCTGATACGACGCGCCTTTCTTTCAACGAATCGGTGCAGGTGATGGCTGTCAGCAATTCAGGATATGCGACGGTAGGAAACAGTTATAAGCCTTATCAGGCTTACCTTGCTTTGAGAGAATATCCATTGGTTCACGATGTCTTTATCTTAATAAACGATCCGCGTACGGCTTTGCCTACCGGTCTGATGCGATTCTTAACCGGTGACAGAGGACAACGTATAATTCTGAAATCGGGTATCGTACCGGCAACGCAACCTATTCGATTGGTGAATGTGAAAGATGAGTTTTAATAAGGAATTAATATATGATTATGAAAACTAAAGTTTTAAGTGCATTATGTTTTAGCTTCTTGTTGTCTGCTTCTTTGTATGCCCAAGAGCCGCTGTCTCAAGATATGGTGAAGCAGGTTGATAAGATTGCTGCGATGATTAAAGATAATCCAGATGCTGCTGAAGATGCTTTCGATGAACTTCTGAAAGGAAAAAACAAAAAGAACGTATCTTTGCTGGTTGCTATTGGTAGGGCTTATTTGAACAATGACAAAATAGATGCAGCGAAAGAATTTGCAGAGAAAGCTCGGAAGGCAGATTCGAAAAACGGCGAAAGCTATGTATTGCAAGGTGATATTGCCTTGTCGGTAAAAGATGTAGGTACTGCTTGCGGTTACTACGAGCAAGCTATCTTGTTTGATGAAGATTGTTTTGACGCTTATTATAAATATGCCAATGCGTATATTGGAGTGAACCCGCAGTTGTCTGTAAATATGTTGCTGAAACTGAAGGAAAAGTATCCTACAGAAATACGTGTCGACCGCGAATTGGCAAACGCTTACTACCAGATGGGTAGTTACGGTAAGGCAAAACAAGTATTCGATGAATATATGCAAAAGGGTCAGCCCGATGTGCAAGATTATTCGCGTTACTCCATGTTGCTTTACTTGAATAAAGACTATGCACAGTCATTGGAAATGGTAAACAAAGGTTTGGCAATGGAAGCTGATAACCATTTGCTGAAACGTTTGAAAATGTACGACTTGTATGAAACAAAAGCTTATACTGAAGGTATTCAGGCAAGTGATGTGTTCTTTGCCGACCCGAACAACCCCGACTTTGTATATATGGATTATTTGTATCGTGCGCGTTTGTATGCTGCCAATAATGAAATAGACAAAGCGATGGTTGAATTTGACAAAGCGATGAAGCTTGATGAAAAGGGTGAACATCCTGAAATCGCTAAGGAGGCATCAGAGGCTCAGCAAAAAGCGCAGAATTATCCGGAAGCTATTCGTCTTTATCAACAATATTTGGACGGTATGAAGGATAAGGCCGAAGTGACAGATTTGTTTATGTTCGGTCGTTTGTATTATATGGCGGCTGGAGCTTTGTCAACGCCTGTCGTTGCCGATTCGACTCAAACGGAAGCACCGATTGTTGCAACTGTAGATTCTATCCAGTTGAAAGCTTATTTGATAGAAGCCGATACGATTTTTGCTCAAGTGGCAGAACGTGTTCCTGATAATTATTTAGGTAATTTCTGGCGTGCTCGTACCAACGCTATGCTTGACCCGGAAACAACTCAAGGATTGGCTAAACCGTATTACGAAAAAGCACTTGCTATCTTGGAAGAGAATCCGAAAGCTTCGAAGAATGTGCTTATCGAATGTGAAAGTTATTTGGGATATTATTATTTCTTGAAAGAAGAATACGAACAATCAAAGGTTTATTGGGAAAAGATTCTTGCTATCGACCCTGAAAACGCGACAGCTAAACAGGCTTTGGAAGGTCTTCAACCTTGATGTTTAGTTGGGGTATCCTAATAGGAAACAGCTTTTTGGTTGAATAAATTTTTTTCGGAGGACACTATAAAGAGAGTTCATGTAAAAGTGGCTTGTTCTTTTCGGTGTCCTCCTTTTTTTAGATAATCTTGTAAATATTTTCCGTAGATGGATTTCATTATTGATTTTATCTTGCATATCGACCGATATATGGTTGACATTGTGCAGAATTATCATACGTGGACGTATGCAATTTTGTTTGTGGTTATTTTTTGTGAAACAGGACTGGTGGTGACTCCTTTCCTTCCGGGGGATTCCTTGTTGTTTGTTGCCGGAGCCATCACCGCTTTGCCTGATATGCCGTTAGAGATACATACGCTGGTATTGGTTGTCTTTGTAGCGGCCGTATTAGGTGATTCGTGCAATTATATGATAGGACACTATTTGGGGCAACGGTTGTTTAGTAATCCGAATTCAAAGATTTTCAAGCAAAGTTATCTGGATAAGACCCATGAGTTTTTCAAGAAATATGGGGGTAAGACTATTATCATCGCACGTTTTGTCCCTATCGTCCGTACGTTTGCCCCTTTTGTGGCGGGTATGGGTAAGATGCATTATTATTATTTCATGTGTTATAATTTGATAGGAGCAGCTTTATGGGTAGCTTTGTTCTGTTATGCAGGACATTTCTTCGGCGACCTTCCTTTTGTGCAGAAAAACCTGAAGTTGCTGTTGGTTGCCATTATTTTCATTTCACTGTTGCCTGCCATTGTGGAAGTGTTGCGGGCTAAATTGAAGAAATGATGAGGTATTCGGTAATTATTCCCGTATACAACCGTCCCGATGAAGTGGATGAATTGTTGGATAGTTTGACCAGGCAGCGGTTTCAGGATTTCGAAGTGCTGGTGGTAGAAGACGGTTCTTCAGTTTCTTGTAAATCGGTTGTCGACAAGTATGCGGAAACATTGACTATACATTATTTCTATAAAACCAATTCCGGACCGGGACAGACACGGAATTATGGAGCAGAACGCAGTCATGGTGAATATCTGGTTGTGTTGGATTCTGATTGTGTGCTGCCTCCGGGGTATTTGGAAGCGGTAGAAGTAGAATTACGGAAGGAGCCTGCCGATGCCTTCGGTGGACCCGACCGTGCACACGAATCGTTTACCTCGGTACAGAAAGCCATCAATTATGCGATGACTTCTTTCTTTACGACCGGCGGCATACGGGGCGGGAAGAAAAAGATGGATAAGTTTTATCCGCGCAGTTTCAATATGGGGATACGTCGGGAGGTATATCAGGCTTTGGGCGGATTCTCAAAGATGCGGTTTGGTGAAGATATCGATTTCAGTATTCGCATTTTCAAGGCAGGGTATCGATGCCGTTTGTTTCCCGAGGCATGGGTATGGCATAAGCGGCGTACCGATTGGCGGAAGTTCTTCAAGCAAGTTTATAATTCGGGCATTGCGCGAATCAACCTGTATAAGAAATATCCGGAATCGCTGAAATTAGTGCATACGTTGCCGGCTGTGTTTACATTAGGTGTATGTGGCATTTTGGTCTTGTCTTTTTTCTGCCCATGGCTCTTGTTGTTTTTAGCTATATTTGTATGGATTATCCTGACAGACGCTTCTTATCGAAATAAAAGTCTTTTCATTGGTGTACTTTCTGTAATTGCTGCGTTTATCCAATTGATAGGATATGGAACAGGCTTTCTTTCCGCATGGTGGAAACGTTGCGTGCGCAAGAAAGGAGAGTTTGCTGCTTTCGAGAAGAACTTTTATCAATAATGGATGAGAAACTAAACATTAATCAGTGGGCGAAAGAAGACCGTCCACGGGAGAAATTGATACAGCAAGGTGCTTTCGCATTGAGTAATGCGGAACTCCTTGCTATTTTAATAGGTTCGGGTAATACCGAGGAGTCGGCTGTCGGGTTGATGCGTAAGATACTCGACCGTTATCACAACAGTTTGAATGAATTGGGGAAAGCTAATATCGAAGATTTGTGCCGCTTTAAAGGTATTGGGCCTGCCAAGGCGGTGACTGTTCTTGCCGCATCGGAGTTGGGAAAACGGCGTATGGAAGAGGTGCCGAAGGAACGTAAGCAGATACGATGTTCGAAAGACATCTACGAATTGTTTTATCCGCTGATGTGCGATTTGCCAGTGGAAGAGTGTTGGGTGTTACTGTTAAACCAGTCTTCAAAGGTTATCGATCGTATTCGTATCAGCCAGGGAGGATTGGCTGCTACACAGGTGGATGTGCGCTGTATCTTGCGTGAAGCCTTACTGAAGCGTGCTGTATCTTTGGTCTTATGTCATAATCATCCTTCGGGCAACACACTTCCCAGTGGAGAGGATGACCGCTTGACGCAAGCTGTCCGGCAAGCGTCTGCTACGATGAATATCCGTTTACTCGATCATCTGATAGTAACCGATGGTGCATATTATAGCTATTCGGACGAGGGAAGGATTTGAAGCTGTTTTGAATTTCTCCAAAAAGCTTTTCTTGTCTTGATGCCTTCGTTTTCGTGTGTGCTTTGGGCGGTTTTTTGGTCCTTATCGTATCTGTTCTTCGTCAGATAGCCCGCTATCTTCCTCATCACAGCATCGGAAACGCCTCAAAAACTCATCCCAAATCAGCATACGATAAATTCAAAACGGTTTCTTAGAAATCCAAAGCGGTTTCTCAATGATTCTCTTATTCTTTACTATATAGAGTGTGCGCTTTTTTTTCTATATTTGCGCCATAATCTAAATAGTTTATAAGATATGGATAACGATGAAAAGCTGAAGATAGAAGAACGGATTGTAGCGATGTTGAAAACTGTTTACGACCCTGAGATTCCGGTTAATGTGTACGACTTGGGGTTGATTTACAAGATAGATTTGCAGGACGACGGGGATGTGTCAATAGATATGACTCTGACGGCTCCTAATTGTCCTGCCGCCGATTTTATCATGGAGGATATCCGTCAAAAGATAGAATCGGTAGAAGGAGTGAAGTCGGCACAAATCAATTTGGTGTTCGAGCCCGAATGGGACAAGGATATGATGAGTGAGGAAGCGAAATTAGAGTTAGGTTTTTTATAAATTGAAGGAAACGATGGATGCGATGAAGAATGTTTATTTCCTGTCGGACGCGCATTTGGGTTCGCGGGCTATTCCGCACGGGCGTACACAGGAGCGCCGCTTGGTCAATTTCCTGGATAGCGTCAAGGAGCGGGCTGCGGCTGTTTATCTCTTGGGCGATATGTTCGACTTTTGGTACGAGTTCAAATTGGTAGTGCCGAAAGGATATACCCGTTTTTTAGGAAAGCTTTCCGAATTGACCGATAGGGGAGTGGAAGTACATTTTTTCATCGGGAACCATGATATTTGGTGTGGTGATTATTTAGAGAAAGAGTGCGGGGTAATTTTGCACCGGGAGTCGTTGACGTGTGAGATTTATGGGAAAGAGTTCTTTTTATCTCACGGTGACGGGTTGGGAGATGATGACCGTAGTTTTCGTTTCCTGCGCACCGTTTTTCATAGCCATACCTTGCAACGTATGTTTTCTGCCTTACATCCCCGGTGGAGTATAGAATTAGGCTTGGAGTGGGCAAAGCATAGCCGTCTGAAACGGGAAGGGGGTAAGGAACCGCCTTACATGGGCGAAGACAAGGAGCCGTTGGTATTGTTTGCCAAAGATTATTTAAAAACGCATCCTACCATTAATTATTTCATGTTCGGTCACCGGCATATCATGCTCGACCTGATGCTGAGCCGCACTTCGCGTATGCTTATCCTGGGGGATTGGATTTCCGACTTCTCGTATGCCGTGTTCGATGGCGAGAACCTTTTCTTGGAACAGTTTATCGAAGGAGAAACGGAAGTGAGATAATTTTTTAGTTAATAGTGAATAGTTAATAGTGAATAGCATTGTGGCTTAAGCTATTCATTATTAACTATTCACTATTAACTAAAAATCATCGTGCTACTTCGCCAGTTTCTTGCTTGACGAGCAAGCCCTCTACTTCGGCTGTTTTTACCATGTTATAATCTCCGGCAATGGTGTTCTTCAGCACCGATGCGGCGGTAGAGAAGTCTACACGTTTCTGTTCGTCTTCGAAAGCGTGCTGGGCATAAAGCATGGCTCCACAGAATGCATCGCCTACGCCAACGCAGTCTACTACTTCATCGATATCGAACACGCGGGTATGTTTCATCGTGCCGTGCGAATACAGGATACCGGCAAACGTATGGTGTACGGAGCTGATGACATTGCGCAGGGCAATGTAGATGTACTTGCAATTAGGCACTTGCTCGCTGATACCTTTGCAGAAAGCTTCGTATGCTTCCAAGTCGTATGCTTCTCCGTTTCGGGTAGCTTTGAATCCCGGTGCTTTCAGTCCGGTGACTAAGGCATATTCACCTTCGCTTCCGAACATGATGTCGCTCGATGCCATCAACGGGCGCAGCACTTCTTGTGCCGTCTTTCCATAATTCCACAAATTTTTCCGGTAATTGATGTCATACGAAATGTGCAATCCCATTTCCTTGGCAATGTCGATGGCTTCTTTACATACATCGGCAAGTCCGGGCGTCAGTGCGGCGTCGATGCCCGACCAGTGGAAGATGGAAGCGTCTTTGAATGCGTCGTGCCAGTCTATCATGCCCGGTTTCAGCTCAGAGAAAGCCGAGTTGTCGCGGTCGTAGATGACTTTCGAGTTGCGCATGGCTGCCGCTTTTTCCATATAATAAGTTCCCAAGCGTTTTCCTCCTATCAGTACATGTTGGGTGCCGATGTTGTGCGAACGCAATTCTGCCAGACAAGTGTCGCCTAACGCATTTTCGGGCAAGCGGGTAATGAATTCCACTTCTCCTCCGAAATTAGCTACCGAGATGGCTACGTTGGCTTCGCTTCCGCCGTAGTTCACCAGGAAATCACGGCTTTGCTGAATGCGTAGGTTATCGGGGGTAGTGAGGCGCAGCATAATTTCGCCGAATGTTACGATTTTCTTTTTCATGATGCTATGTTTTAAGTTTTTGGGCTTTTGAGTTTTCAAGCTTATAAAAAAAGGACATCCTTATCTGTCGCTTTCTCTATCAAGCATCGCAAAGATAGTGAAAAGGACGTATAAGGATGTCCCTCGGTTGGTCTATTTAATGATTATTTATTATTGCGCTCATTCAGGATGTTCATCGTGTCGGTAGCGATAGTCAATTCTTCATCGGTAGGAATGACTACAACTTTCACTTTCGAATCGTCTGTAGAGATGATTGCTTCTTCGCCACGCACTTTGTTGCGTTCGTCGTCTATCTTGACGCCTAAGTATTCCAAGTTTTTGCAGACAGCCGCACGTGCGCTTGTCTGGTTTTCGCCTACACCGCCGGTAAACAAGATGATGTCTACCCCGTTCATGGCTGCGGCGTATGCGCCGATGTATTTAGTGATGCGGTAGAAATACATCTTTTCGGTCAGGATGGCACGTTCTTCTCCTTTTTGTGCGGCAGCTTCCAGTTCGCGCATGTCGCTTGATTTTTCAAACATACCCATCACGCCACTCTTCTTGTTCAGCAGGGTCGACATTTCATCAGGAGTCAGTCCTTCTTTCTTCATGATGTAAGTGATGGCTCCACCGTCGATGTCACCGCTGCGGGTACCCATCATCAAGCCTTCCAGCGGAGTCAGTCCCATGCTGGTATCGATACATTTGCCGTCTTTTACCGCTGCGATAGAGCCGCCGTTGCCGATGTGGCAAGTGATGATGCGGGTGCCTTCCTGCGGGATGCCCAGGAATTCGCATACACGTTTGGATACATAGCGGTGAGAGGTTCCATGGAAACCATAGCGGCGGATGCCGTATTGCTCAAAGTAGCGGTAAGGGATGGCATACAGGTAAGCATAGTCGGGCATGGTTTGGTGGAAAGCGGTGTCGAATACGGCCACTTGCGGTACTTCGGGCAGCAGTTTCTGTACGGCGTAGATACCTTTCAGGTTAGCCGGGTTATGAAGCGGGCCTAAGTCGCAGCACTCTTCTACGGCGGCGATGACAGCATCGTCTATCAGCACCGAGCCGCTGAATTTCGTTCCTCCGTGCAATACACGGTGGCCTACGGCATTGATTTCATGCAGGTCTTTTACGGCTCCATATTCCGTGCTGGTCAGTGTGTCGAAGATAAACTGTACGCCGGTAGTATGTTCGGGTACGTCTTTTTCGATGATTTTCTTTTCCCCGCTCGGCAAAGTCAGTTTCAGGAAAGAGCCGGGCAAGCCGATTTTTTCGATGCCTCCTTGTGCGAGGACTTGTTTGTTGGTCATTTCATACAGTTTGTACTTGATGGACGAGCTTCCGCAATTAAGTACCAATACTTTCATATATGTTTGTTTTATTGATTTTAAAAAGAATGATATTTTTCTTCATCAGAGAGGACACAGAATGCTACGGGGGAATTGAAAAACTCTGTGTGCCTCTGTGCCCTCTCTGATGAAACGGGATATACTTGACTTATTCTGCTTTGGCTGCAATAGCTTGGTTTGCAGTGATGGCAATCATCTTGTAAACGTCATCGATGCAACATCCGCGTGACAGGTCGTTTACCGGGCGTGCGATACCCTGGAGGATAGGACCTACGGCAGTGGCATGACCCAGACGTTCTACCAGTTTATAAGAGATGTTGCCTACTTCCAGGCATGGAACGACCAGTACATTGGCGCGTCCTGCGATTTCCGAACCCGGAGCTTTGCTTTGTCCGATTCTTGGAACCAGGGCGGCATCGGCTTGCATTTCGCCGTCGATTTTCAATGTCGGATCCATCTTTTGGGCGATGTGGAGTGCTTCTACTACTTTGTCTACCACTTCATGTTTGGCAGAACCTTTGGTAGAGAAGCTCAGCATGGCTACGCGTGGGTCAAGGCCGGCAACGGCTTTGGCGGTACGGGCGGTGCAGACAGCTATTTGAGCCAACTGGTCGGCATCAGGAACCGGTGTAACAGCCACGTCACCCATTACAATGACACCGTTGTCGCCGCATTCGGGAGCATGGGTCAGCAGCAGCATGGCACCCGATACGCACGTAATGCCCGGAGCGGTCTTGATGATTTGCAGTGCCGGACGCAGCACGTTGCCTGTCGTGTTGCGTGCGCCAGCCAACTGGCCGTCGGCGTCTCCCGACTTAATCATCAGGCAGCCGTAATACAGCGGGTCGTTCACCAGCTTGCGGGCTTCTTCGATGGTCATTCCTTTTTTCTTGCGCAGTTCGCACAACAGTTGTGCGTATTCTTCTTTTTTCGGACTGGTTTCGGGATTGATGATGGTAGCTTTGTGGATATTTCCCAAGCCCCATTCTTTTGCCAGATCCATGATTTCATTGGGGTTGCCCAGCAGAATCAGGTCGGCCACACCGTCTGTCAATATCTGATTGGCAGCTTTCAAAGTACGTTCTTCTGTTCCTTCCGGAAGCACGATGCGCTGTTTGTTTGCCTTAGCGCGTTCAACGATTTGACTAATTAAATCCATGACTTTATTTATTAGAATTGTGATTTGTCTTTGTTGTGTGCGATAACAACTGCTTGCTACCGCACTGCAAAAATACGCTTTTTTGTAATATCAAGTTTGCAAAGAGCCATTTTTTTTTCATGTCTTGCAAAGATTTTTTATATGTTTGACAGCAGGAAAAATAAAAAACTCTGTTTCGTGACAAGATAACGCCGGAATGTGTACCTTTGCAGCCGTTTTCAATAAGTAAATGTTTTTAGGATATGGTTCGTCAGTGTTCAATTTTGTTTGGATGCCTTGCGTTGGGTGAACTGGTGGTTTACCTGACCGGAGTCCACCTGCCTTCCAGCATCATCGGTATGCTGCTGCTTACGTTGTTTCTGCAGTTGGGGTGGATTAAATTAGAGTGGGTGCAAGGATTGAGCGACTTCCTGGTCGCCAATTTAGGTTTTTTCTTTGTGCCTTCGGGAGTGGCGTTAATGCTTTATTTCGACATTATCAAGGCGCAGTTCTGGCCCATTGTGGTTGCTACGTTGGTCAGCACGGTGCTGGTATTGGTTGTTACAGGTTGGGTTCATCAAATCGTCAGGAAACATGGATTTTTTCACAAATAAGTTCTTTCTGCTTGCCATCACTTTCGGCTTTTATTTTTTGTCGAAGGTGATTCAGAAGAAAACGGGATGGCTCGTGCTCAATCCCATCTTGTTGGCTATCGCCTTGCTTATCTGCTTTTTGCAGTGTACGGGCGTTTCTTATGAAACTTATTCCGAGGCAGGTTCGTTGGTCGAGTTCTGGCTGAAGCCTGCGGTAGTGGCGTTGGGGGTGCCGCTGTATTTGCAGTTGAAGATGATACGGAAGCAATTGTTGCCGATTCTCATCTCGCAGTTGGCTGGCTGCATTGTCGGGCTGGTGGCGGTTACGGTTATCGCAAAGCTGATGGGCGCGTCGCCCGAAGTCATCATGTCGTTGGCTCCCAAGTCGGTCACTACACCGATTGCCATGGAGGTTTCCGCTTCGGTGGGAGGGATTCCGTCGCTGACGGCAGCGGTAGTGATTGTAGTGGGCTTGTTCGGTGCCATCTGCGGGTTCAAGGTGTTGCAGGTGGGTCATGTGGGCAGTCCTATTGCGCAAGGTCTGTCTATGGGGACGGCTTCTCATGCGGTGGGCACTTCGCGGGCGATGGAAGTGAGCGGTAAATACGGTGCTTACGCCAGCCTCGGTCTGACGCTGAACGGCATCCTCACCGCTCTGCTTGCCCCTACCATCCTGCATCTGTTGGGGCTTTATTGACGCTTTCTGTTCTTGTGCACAAGTTATCAACAGTTATGAACAGCCTGTTGATAACTTGTGAATAGCTGTATGGAAAACCTGTTTTTCATGCAGTTGTCAACCAGTCTTTCCCTTCTTGGGCTTTTAGAGAGGCGGCCTTCCCGTCCGGTCGCGACAAGCGGCGTCATCTGCTTGGTTTATCTATACGCCGCAAGCAATATAACTGCATTGCCGACACGATTAGTAATCGTACAGCGTGACGATTACTAATCGTACGGCATGACGATTACTAATCGTGCAGGTATCGCAGTTATACTAAAATGAAAAAGCAGTCTTTCGTGCCTTTGTGTTTGCGATGATTGGTTTCTAAATCTGTGTGGTAAGATAGCCGTATAGTGAGCTTTTTTCTGGAAGTTCGATGTGTAGCCGTGTGCGCAGGCGTGCGGTCTTGGTCCGTACCGAAGTCGTGTTGATGCCAACCAGGGTGGCTTCGTCGTTTGTGTCGAAGCCGAACAGGTAGAGGCAGCAGTATGCCCATTCCGATTCGCTGAGGTCGGTACAGCGGTTGATTACGTAGCGTCGCAAGCCGGGGTATACCTCTTGTGCTTGCCGCTTGATTTGTTCCCATAGCTGAGGTGTGAGCAGCGACTTGTTGTTGCCGGGCTTCTTTTGTCGGGCCAGTTGTTGCAGTTTCTTATAGATAGCCGATGACTGTAGCATGTTTTGCCTCAGTGTGTGATAGTGTGCGGTCAGTTCTTTTTTCTCTTGTTGCAGCCGTTGCAACGCTTGCTGTTCGGCTTCCGAGCGTTCCAGCAAGGCGTTTTTCCGTTCTATCTCGATGGAAAGTTCCAGCATTTGGTTGCGTGTCTCGCGGATGTCCGCTTGTTGCAGCAAGAGCCTTTTTTCCGTCCGCTTGCGGTAGTTCCAATATATTCCGAGCAAGATGAGTACTCCGATTAAGCAAATGGCAATGATTAGCAGATAGTTTCTTTGCTGGATCCTTAGTTCGGCGTTTTCGGTCATCAGCTTCTGGTGCTTGTAGCGGTTTTCTATTTCGAACACTTTCGATTGGCTGGTAACGGCGGTTAAGGAATCGTTTAAATCTGCATAATCTTCTAAGTAATGAATGGCTTGCTTAAAATTACCTTCCAGCTTGGCTATTTCGTATAAATCCCAGTATACAATGTAACGGTTAATCCCTTCATTGATAGGGATCTTTTCTAGGATGTCTTTTGCTTTCTGTAACTGGTTGGTTTCTATATACAAATTGGCTAAAGCAAAATAATCGGGAACAGGATTTGCTTCCTTGTTCAGGGCTTGATAAAAATAGTTTTCAGCTAATTTATATTCTCCTTTCATTTGATAGATATTGCCATACGCATTGAGAATGGAGCGGTAAACATTTATATCGTCTAATGTTTGACAGAGAGAGTCAGCTTTTTGTAAATAGGTTAATGCCAACGATAAAGAATCAATATAAGCGTATTCGCGGCAAATGTCTCTTAGTGCACATACATAGCTTCTTTTTTTGCCGGCTTTTTTGAACCAGTAGGCTGCTGCTTTTTTCTTTTCGAGTGCTTGGGTTGTGTATTCATTGCGTGTATAGAGGTCTGCCATATACGAACAGGTATATCCCATTAATTGGTAGTTCTTCTTTTTCTCTGCGATTGCATATATACGTGCATAAATCTCCATGGCTTTGTCGCTTTCGCTTTCGTGGGCATACGCCATACCTACATAAAATTCGGCTTTCAGGCTTTCTTCTTCCGTGCCCTGTTTCTTGTACCAATCGAGAGTCGTTTCCATGTCTTCAATAGAAGGGACAGAGACATGGGAGGTTCGGTGCGAAAGTTCGGCTTTCAGCATACACCAATATGCAAAGCTGCCGGTATCCAGTGTGTCTGTGTCGATGGAAGCCAATAAAGCGTATGCGCTGTCCGGTTGGGAATGTATTAAGTTTTCCACCTTATTTAATATAATAGGCAAGGTATGCTTGTGGCATCCGCTTAATGCGGTTATCGTGATTACCGTTAGGAAGATAAGTAGGTTCTTCATAAGTTTCTTTTTAGTTTTCCCAAATATAGATATTTTTTCTTTTTCGTGCGGATAATGGAACGACTAATTCTTGCCTTTGTATACGTCAAAGTGTATAAGTATCTGAAAATCAATAGAAGCATGAGTACGCAGAATCAGAGGAAAAACATGGTTATTTGGTTTTTTGTGAAATAATTTTGCATCAAACTTAAAATTACAGAGATATGAGTAAAAAGAGAATTATCCTATTGTTGTTGATGGTTTTAATGATGCCTTTTGTAATATTTGCAAAAGGGAAAAAAGTTAAGTTTGAAGGAAGTTGGCATATACCTACGAGAGTACCTTTGGATTTTCCGTTTGAAGCCTCTATGAATGAAGACCGAATGTTATGTATTCATTTTATATCCGAAGGTACTTTCACATTGAGTGTAAAAGACTTGAATGGTCGGGATGTATATGTTACTACAGTGACTGCCGTTTCCGGTCAAGATGTATTTATCGACTTGAAACAACTTCCTTCGGAGACGTATCTTTTGACGTTAAAAAACGAACGTTTAGAGGCGACAGGATATTTGATTTTGTAGTCTTGTCTACGCTTTTCTTTCTAATCGGTTGATTCTCAACGATGCACTGAGTACGCCGAAACGGAGGATTTGCTTGTTAGAAAGAAAAGCAAGGCGTAAATTTGCGGATAGAAAAACGAAGTTTCCTAATCATTATATACGTATGAAAAAGAAAAGTAGTTTATTGTTTGTGTCATTTTTGGCATTATCGTTGGCAGGATGCACTAACGATTTGCAGGTGCCAGTGGAAAATGCAGGCAAAGCATTACGTGACGCTTCAGCTGATGCGGTTAAGTTGGTAACAGAGTTTCGCAACGAGATCAGCCCGGTAGAAAGTACTATTTTCAATGATGATAATCGGCAGATATATATAACAGGATATTAAATTATGAAACGGGTTTTATTATTTTTATTGTCGGCAAATTTATTGTTGTGTTTAGGAAGTTGTGCAAATGACGATGAGCCTCTTCCAATGAGGCAGTATGAATTTTCTGACAATCATATGGTAGTGGGTAAAGAGGCAGCTGACATAGAGGTGGTTGTGACTAATGCAGATGAATTAGGTTATGGTTGGTGGATTTCAGAGGTGGGTGTGACAGATGATATCCGGACTGATTCTATTATACACAACGTACAATATCCGGTATATGATGCGGAAGGTAATTTTAGGTATGAAGGTTTTTCTCCTACACTGGAATGGGGATGGTTTAAGATTCGGAAAGCAAATGAAGGCCGTTCGCTTCAGATTCATGTGGATGAAAACAGAGGAGGGGAAAGGTCTTTATCTATTTCCATGGGGTTGCTTATGGATCATGGCAATATTTATTTAACTCAAGAAGGAACGAAATAAAAGAAAAACGATTATGAAAACAAAATTTGCTTTTTTGCTTGCTGCTTCCCTATTCGACCGCACGAAGCACCGAACGAATTTTGTGGCGACTCATTCGAGCCGGACCAAAGCGGTTTAGAAGCTGTTTTGAATTTATCGTGCGATGATTTGGGATGAGTTTTTGAGGC